>Ga0334901_1003012_pt1 | contig 13354 bp, 13 predicted proteins | sample GraSluR3_MG_3_FD_207216 | JGI IMG/M metagenome (GOLD analysis project Ga0334901, IMG submission 207216) | Sludge microbial communities from methane-producing bioreactor in Wageningen University, Netherlands - Granular Sludge_15_08-R3 | ecosystem: Engineered > Bioreactor > Anaerobic >...
GCCATGCAAGTCGCCGGGGGCAGCTTTCCGGTATCCTCAGGCTTTACATACTATGCTTACATGCCCATCATCGTAGATCCTTCAGCGGATGTAGCTGATGATCCGATCGTATACGGGCTGATGTACACTGTGGATCTGGGCGCAATCGTGGGCCCGGCACTTTACAAGATCAGCGGTTCCGGCTTTGGCGGCCTCACACGCCTGGGCGACATCCAGCACTATGTCGAGGATGAGACGCTCGTCCTATCCTGCTCTTTGGCAGATCTTTTTGCAGATCCGGATTTTTCCCAGTGGTTTGATCCGGATTATCCACTTCTTGCCACTTCTACTACCACCTCCCGCATCAGTCTGGTCAATGGTATCCAGCAAGCTGATATGACTCAGGGCATCAAAGTGCTCTTGAAACCGCAGTATCTGGAATATCAAAACCTCGTTTCTCCCCAAATCATTGATCCTCAGATGGATATATCAGGCTCCGAGATAGTGGTTTCCCTTCGCTATTGGGATCAAGATGCAAACGTGCCATCGTTCGTGAGAATCAGATTCGATGATTCTCAGGATTATGAGCTGCTTCAGCCGCAGGATTCTCAGAACCTGAATTTCTTCGAACCCGTTGCGTATCAGAGTCCGACGATCCCTTTGCCAGATGATTGGAACTCGATCACTATCGAAGTCTCAGATGATGAAGATATTGTGCAGGCTGTTCTCTACAACCCGGTCAGCATTCCAGAAGATACCCAGATTCCCATGGCGGAGATCAAGATCCATCCCTTCCCCGCTTCTTCCTCATTAGAAATCAAAATTTCGGGCGTGTTTCCCAAAGCTGTTTCTATCTACAACCTCAAGGGTCAAAAAATCAAAGAATTGGCTTTGAATGGCGAAGACTCGAGGATCTCCTTGGAAGATTTTGCAAGCGGATTATATTTCCTTAAGGTAGAAGGTTACAAAGCACAGAGATTTATGGTGATTCGCTAATGAACAAACCAGCCCTCTGTTTCTGCCTTTAAAGCTTGTTAATTCATGCTTTGCGCATCAGCTCAGAGCGATTTAGGTTGACAAAAGCCTGCATGTATTTTTTAGTGCAAAAAACGCTAAACAAATGGAGACTAAAATGCTAAGGCAGATACTCTTAGCAAAGCTTCACCGGGCTACGGTGAAACAATGCGATATCAATTACAACGGCAGCATCGAAATCGATGAAGCCTTGCTCGAAGCCAGTGGTATGCACGAATTTGAGAAAGTGGAAGTGCTAAACATCAACAATGGTGAGCGCTTCAGCACTTATATTATAAAAGGAAAAAAGGGATCCGGCATGGTCGGGATCAACGGAGCAGCTGCACGTCTTGCCCAAGAAGGGGACAAGGTGATCGTGGTAAACTACGGCATGATCGACGAGCGTGATATGCTATCCCATAAGCCACGCATAGTAGTGCTGGGCAAAGATAACAAGATCAAAACCATCAGCTGATGGAACTCATTCGCAGCATACCCGACATGCAAGCCTGGCCCTATCCGGCACAGGCGAAAGTGGGCTTTGTGCCCACCATGGGCTTTTTGCATGAAGGGCATCTCAGCCTCGTCGATGTGGCTCGTAGGGATTGCGACGTTGTGGCCGTATCAATCTTTGTAAATCCTGCTCAGTTTGGCCCGCATGAAGATCTAGAAAGCTATCCTCGTGATCTGAAGAGAGATCTTGATCTGCTTGAGAGCCGCGGCGTTGATCTGGTGTTTTTGCCGGAAGCAGCTACCATGTATCCAAAGGGTTATCGTAGCTGGGTGGAAGTGGAAGAGCTTTCTGATCTCCTCTGCGGAGCCAGCCGTCCCGGGCATTTTCGCGGGGTGTGTACTGTGGTGCTCAAGCTGATAAACATTGTGTCACCAGATCGTATTTATATGGGTGAAAAAGACTTTCAACAGCTTACCATTCTCCGCCAGATGACAAATGATCTGAATATTCCAGTGGAGATCGTGGGTTGTCCCATCATTAGGGAAAAGGATGGCCTTGCCCAAAGCAGCCGCAACGTCTATCTGAGTGAAGAACAAAGACATAGTGCAAGCTCGCTTTATCGGGCGATCATGCAGGCGCGCAAGATGGTTGCCAATGGCATTACTCAAAGCGTAAAACTGATCGATGAGGCTTCCCAGATTCTCATTGAAAGCGGTGCTGAGCTGGATTACGTGAAGATCGTAAGTAGCGATGATCTCTCAGAACAGGACATAGTGGAAGCCGCCAGCCGGATTGTGATCGCCGTCCGTTTTGGTAAAACCCGATTGATCGACAATATGTTACTCAAAGCTTGACAGAACAGCTCTCCAAAAAAAACTGGCAATTCATATTTAAACACATAAGATATAATCATATGCGAAAGTGGCGGAATTGGCAGACGCGCTGGACTTAGGATCCAGTAGGTTCACTCCTGTAGGGGTTCGAGTCCCCTCTTTCGCACCATTTACTGATTTTATAACAAGGAGAATAAAGTGCAGGTAGATTTTAACGCCATCAACGCGGTAACCAAAGAGATCAACATCACAATACCAGCTGAGGATGCTGAAAAGGCTTGGACCAAGTATCTTCGTAAAGCAGCAAAACAGGTAGACGTACCAGGCTTTCGCAAGGGCAAAGCACCTTTGAGCCTTATTGAAAGGATGTACAGCGATTCCCTCAAGGATTACTTTTTCAAAGATTCAGTAAGCGATTTCTTTGATCAAGCCACCCAGGAACATCAGATCAATTATCTGCTGTTTCCCGACGTGAAAGACGTTCAATGGGAAAAGGGAAGCGAGATGACCATCAAGGTCGAGATCGAGCATGAGCCGGAGCTGGAGTTTAAGCAACTCGACAATCTGGATGTGCCACACAATCCCATCACTCTGGAAAGCGAAGTGGATAAATATCTGGAAGAGCTGCGGCAACAGGGCGGGCGCGTAATCGATGTGGAAGAAGCCATTGAAAACGATCATCTGGAAGTGGAACTGAGCATCCAGGTAGGCGATGAGAAGATCACCGCCAATGCAAACATGTTTGCCGGGAGCAATCCTCCCCGTCGTGCTCTACCCGAGCTGATCGGCAAAAAGACCGGTGATGTGGTCGAAGCTAAGATGGATGGCAGCAGCATCAAGCTGATAGCCCAAGATGCTAAGATTGATCTGGACAATGATGAGCAATATGCTCTCAGTATCATGGTAAACTCTGTCTCCAGAGTTCAGTATCCAGAATTGGACGATGACTTTGCCCGTGATATGGAATTTGAAGATATGGCAGCCATGCGTACAAAGATCTCCGAAGATATGCGTCTTGCCAATGAGCACAAAAACATCGACATAAAGAATTACGCGATCGTCGGAAAGCTCTATGTGGACAATAAGTTTGATCTTCCCAACAAAACCATCGAGTATCTGGCAACTCAAGAAGCAGAGAAACACCCGATGAAAGAGTATCACCAGTTTTTGCAATATCAGTATCGCATGCAGATATCCCAGGAAATGGTGACGATGTATATCCTGAACAGCTTACGCAAGCAGGTCGAGATCGAGATCACGAGTGAAATGACCGAGGAATACATAGAACATGAGGCCATCCTGGCGGATATGACAGTGGCTGCATACAAAGAAAAGAACAAAGAAGAGCTGGCAAGCGATGGCTATAAGCTCGGAGTGCAGAATTACTTTATCTTGCGCAAGCTGGCTGAGACGGCAAATTACTTCATCCCGGAACCGGAAGAGACTGAAGCCCAGATTCCGGAAACAGAAACCGAAGCCGTGGAAGAAACCGAAGCTCCGACTGAAGAAAGCGTGCAGGATGACAAGTAATTCCCGGTATTAACAAAGGGAGATGATATGAATTACATTCCAATGGTAATCGAACAAGTAGGCCGCGGAGAGCGTGCTTACGACATATACAGCCGGCTTCTCAAAGATCGCATTATCTTTGTGGGCGGCCCGATCAACGACGTCCTTGCCAATACTGTGGTTGCTCAATTGCTGCATCTGGAAGGCGAGGATCCGGAAAAAGATATCTATATGTATATAAACAGTCCGGGCGGCAGCATTAGCAGCGGCTTGGCCATATATGACACCATGCAGTACATCAAGCCAGCCGTTTCCACGATCTGCATCGGCATGGCTGCTTCAATGGGAGCAGTGCTTCTGGCTGCAGGTGCAGATGGTAAGCGTACTGCACTGCCCAATAGCCGGATCATGATCCACCAACCCTGGGGAGGCACTCAAGGGAGAGCTGCGGATATCGAGATCCAAGCCAAAGAAATCATCTATCTCAAGGGCCGCATGAACGAGATCTTGCATCATCACACCGGCAGGACTATCGAGCAGATCGAACAAGATACTGATCGGGATTACTTCCTCAGTGCCGGGGATGCCAAGAGTTATGGACTGATTGACGAAGTGATCGAGCGCAGATCGCAGATTCAGGAGAAATAGCTTGGATAAAACAAAAGTACTCTCTTGCTCCTTTTGCGGGCGCAGCGAAACCGAAGTCAAAAACCTCATTCGGGGTATTGCAGGGAACATCTGTGAAGATTGTATCCATATGTGCCACACTATTGTGGACGTACAGGATGTACCGACGGACTTGCAGGATTTTGAGACCCCTATTCCCAGTCAGATCAAGTCTTATCTGGATCAATATATCATCGGTCAGGACCGAGCAAAAGAGATCATATCGGTAGCGGTTTACAACCATTACAAACGCATCTTCTGGCAAAAGCATGACGATGAAGTGGACCTGGAAAAGAGTAATATCCTGATGATAGGACCCACCGGCAGCGGTAAGACCCTTATCGCTCAGACTCTTGCTCGTTTCCTCCAAGTTCCCTTTGCCATCAGTGACGCCACAACTCTCACTGAAGCAGGCTATGTGGGCGAGGATGTAGAAAACATCCTTACCCGACTTCTGCAAAGTGCGGATTATGATGTGGAGCGGGCTGAGCGCGGGATCGTATATATTGATGAGATCGACAAGATCTCCCGTAAAAGCGAAACCCCATCCATCACCCGGGATGTATCCGGTGAAGGTGTACAGCAAGCTCTTCTGAAGATCCTGGAAGGCACAAAAGTGAACGTACCCCCAAAAGGTGGACGTAAACATCCCCAACAAGAATTTATCGAGATTGATACGTCAAATATTCTCTTTGTCGCCGGTGGTGCTTTCTTTGGTCTGGAAAAGATCATCAAACAGCGCACGGATAAGAAAGGGATAGGCTTTGACGTTGAATTGGGCGTACAACTGGAAGATAGCAATATCTTTGACCACACCAATCCCCATGATCTACTAAAATATGGCTTGATCCCGGAACTGATTGGAAGAATGCCGGTGATCTGCACCCTGCACGAGCTTTCTGAAGATGCACTGGTCGATATCCTGACCGAGCCCAAAAATGCTATTTGCAAACAGTATCAAAAACTCTTTGATATGGATGGTGTCTCGCTCGAGTTTGAGACCGAAGCACTGAAGGAAATTGCCCGTGTTGCGATCGCTCAAAAGACCGGCGCGCGCGGCTTGCGCTCGATTATGGAGCGCTTTATGCTCAAGATTATGTATGATATTCCGGATCTCAAGACAGTGGAATCCTGCAACATCACCAAAGCGGTGGTCGCAGGAGAGAGCGAACCGGAGTTTAGCTTCGTAAAACCAGTCCGCAAGAAATCATCCAAGGCAGCGGGCTGAACCTGATTGGACTCATGAGAATCCTATTCCTGTCCCTTCTGGCGCTGATGATGCTCTTCATCGGCGCCTGTTTTTCAGATGCCGAAATCATCGTGAAAAACAATAGCACTATCCTAAGAGTATCTTCTCCTCGAATGGCAAATCTGAGTTACTCGGGACGCCACATCTTGCCCGGCAACATCCAGATCGAGGTTCAGGGCATGAGCACACAGCACGTGAGCCTGGAGCCAAACTGCGGCTCACTCAGATTGCAAAATAGCGGTCCCAGGGAGATACGCTCCTTACAGGTTTCGGAAGCGGGTAATAACTCCTGGAGTGAAAACCTGCTGGACTCCTATATTTCTACGGGGCAATATGAGTATTTTAGCCTGAGCAGGGGCTTTTATGATCTCAGGATACGGGATAGCCACAACAACTATTTTTACATGACCGCCATTCCCATCGACATAGACCATACCACCAGTCGAAGCTTTTTTAGCGGATCAAAGTGATGAACAGCCCTTCAGATCAGGGAAGATCCAAGATCGGTCTCTTGCACCATGTGGAGATCTATGTGGATGATCTGCAAAGAAGCAAAGACTTCTGGGCTTGGTTTTTGGACAAACTAGGCTATGAAGAATATCAAGTCTGGGCTCAGGGTGTCAGCTTTAAAAAGGATGAAACTTACATCGTCTTTGTGCAGGCTGAGGAGCGTTTTAGGACGCCCGCGTATCACCGCTGCCACAGCGGTTTAAACCACCTTGCCTTTCATGCAGGAAGCCGGGAGATGGTTGATGAGATCACAGATGAGCTTCGCACTCGCGGCATCAAGATCTTGTATGAGGATCGCCATCCCTTTGCTGCTGGAGAGGGCGCATACGCAGTATTCTTTGAGGATCCCATGCGTATGAAAGTGGAGCTCTGCTGCTATTAGCTCAAGCTTGCATTGCCATTGAGCTCATTTGTCTATTCTGCTCTGATATCTAAAAAACCGCAATCTATCGATCAACTAGCTCATTCAGCTCTTTGAGCATGGCTATTGCTACATCCTTGCCAAAGATCTCAGGGTGAGTCACTGGTTTTTGGAAATCATTGATTGCATGGGGAAATCCTGGATTGTCGGGATCCAAGAGTAGATTCCAGCCACTTTCCACGGTCTCGACCCACTCAGTCTCAGGGCGCAAGGTCACACAGCGCTTGCTGAGGATGTAGGCTTCTTTTTGGATGCCGCCGCTATCGGAAAGCATCATATCACAATTGTCCATCAGCATCAGAAAGTCTAGATACGCCTGCGGGGCTACGGGATGAATGTTTTTGAACTGCCTGGTTGGCATTGCTTGCAAGATCTTGTGAGTACGTGGATGCACCGGGAAGATGATCTTAGTATCCAGAGTGTCCAATGAAGAAAGAATGTGTCCGAGTTTGTGCGGATCGTCTACGTTGTAAGGGCGGTGCAGGGTCAAGAGGAAGTAGCCCTCTTCGGGTGTAAGCTTCAATTCCTTCAATACTTTGGATTCCCTTCTTGCCTTGGCGATGCCAAAGGCGAGAGAATCTACCATGATATCGCCCACGAGACGGCATTTCTCGCTGAGACCTTCCCGCTTGGCATTATCCACTGCTTTGTCTGTGGGGGCGAGGAGTAGATCCGAGATATGGTCGGTCACGATGCGGTTGATCTCCTCGGGCATACTGCGGTTGAAGCTCCTCAGGCAAGCCTCCACATGAGCCGTTTTGATGCCCAGTTTGGCTGCTGCCAGAGCTCCTGCGAGGGTCGTGTTTGTATCACCATACACTATTACCAGGTCCGGCTTCTGCTTTATCAGGATCGGCTCAATCAAGCTCAGGATTTCCCCTGTCTGACTAGCCTGAGATCCCGAGCCTACACTCAGATTAAAATCCGGTGGGGGGATCTCCATGTCTCTGAAAAACACTTCATTCATCTGAATGTCGTAATGCTGTCCACTGTGGACTATCAATTCCTCATGTCCTGCTTCCCGGATCACGCGGGATAGGGGTGCCAGTTTCACAAATTGCGGGCGGGCTCCCACCAATTGTACAATCTTCATGGTGTCTCCAAATTAACGTTTTATCGGCAGAAAGATGAGCTCTTGATCCTCTGTCATAGTATTGCCGGAAAAGTCTGTGCTCTCTTTGTGCACGATGAGGCTGTAAGAGCGATAGTTTGTAAGATCTTGTGTGGGTTCCAAGCTTACTCTGCGTCCTTGAATCTGTTTTATTCTGAAGTCCGCAGGCAGCTTGGTGTCGCTTGCAATCAGGCTGAGCCGCAGGTTGTCCCGCGTCATGATCTCAGAGAAACCAAGCTCGATGGTTGGGCGCAGGTTGTCTACCGTCGCTCCTGTGCGGGGTGTGCTGCTCAAAAGCCTGGGAGGATCTTCATCTTGCTGCTGATGGGCAAAAAATCTGAGGGAGCTTTCGATGCTGAGGTTTCCCTTGGCATCTGCCATGTTGCGCAATCGAACCCGATATGCAAGCGAATCCAGCTTCATGCTTAACACATATAGTTTATCTTGGGCAAGGTATTGATGCAAGACTTCGGCTCTGCTTTCTTCAGTATCAGCGAAGATCTCGAGATGGGAATAGCTCTCAATCGCTTTGCTTAGCTCGATCTCTAGCTCATTGGGGGAAATCTGCGTTACTCTGCGGATTTGAGCCAAAGTAGTGTCAACGTAGCTCATTTGTAGATCCATGCTCCCACGTACTCTTAGCTCGATTGCATCTTCAAAAAATGGCTCCAAAGTTTCATCATAACGTCCGTTTAGGTTTTTGTCTATATACGCTCGAACTTGGTATGTAGCCGGGTTCAGGTTCGGGATCTCAAAGCTGCTGCCTCGGGCTTGGTCCATCATCACCAAGAGTGAATCGGCACTCAAGACTGAGACTGAGATCGGCATACCAAAATCTGTATCATCCTCATAATTGATCAAGCCAGAAAGCCCGGCATTTTGTGGATCTCCATTGCGAAACACCAGGGTATGAGCCCTATCCAGATTGTTATCTCTGAGGTCTTTCAGGCGGGTCGAGAGAGTAACATAATAGATCGTATCCGGTAGCAAATCGTCTTGAATCTCGATTCTCAAAGTAGCTCGAGAAAGGCTCACGCGCTTCTCGGCGACGGGAGGATAGATGTATACTGCATTGGTGATGGATGTTCTATCCAGGGGTTTGCTAAAGTCTATCTCGATCACCTTCCCGGAAAGATCTCCCATCTCCGAAGGTAAGCTAGCCAGTATAGTTGGTTTTTCCAGATCCGCTTCGCCCCCGGTGGGGTTCCGTTTGCTGCCACAAGCAGAAAGACCGAATAGGAGCAATGCGCTTAGTACAAAAGATAACTGTCTCATAGATCTTTCCTGAGGATGTATTTGCCCAGAGCATCATATTCCAGGTTCACCAAGGCACCATTTTTGAGTAGCGGGAGATTGCTGTTTTCATTGGTGTGAAGTATTAACGCTACTGAGAATTCCCTCGATGCCAATGATGCCACGGTCAGGCTCACGCCATTAATCGCAATCGATCCCTGGGGGATCATCAGAGCTCGATCCTGCTGATGCAGCTCAAAGTGGTAATAAGAAGTGGCGCCACGCTGTTCTCTGCGCAAGAATTTTACTGCACGATCGACATGCCCCATCACCCAGTGTCCATCCAGTCTATCTCCGATCATGAGGGCTTGTTCCAGGTTCAACATATCACCGATCTTCCAGCTTTGGGCTGTGCTTTTGCGCAGGGTCTCATCCATGACCTGCACGGTAAAGGAGTTTGGAGCAAAACTGAGTACTGTCAGACAAATGCCATTACAGGCAATGCTGGAGCCGATCTTGACGTCTGTGTAGCTCTTTGGGAGCTCGATATCCAGATATCTACCCCCTGCCATGTTCCTGATTGCAAGGATTGGCTTTACAGCCGAAATGATACCAGTAAACATAGCCTATAGGCGATATCGCCTCTCCCATGCGCTTTTGAGTGTATTGCTACTACTGTATTCCAGATCTCCACCAAAGGGGAGACCCGTTGAAAGACGCGTGATACTTTGCACTTTGTCTCGAAAAAGCTCCCAGATATAATGCATCGTAGCCTCTCCTTCAGCAGAAGGTTTTAGAGCCAGGATCAGCTCATTTGGCTGTAGATCATGCACTCTTTGCTGTAACTGCTCGGAGTTAATCTGAGCAGGACCGAAACCATCGATGGGGGAGAGCAGATGTCCCAAAACAAAGTACTGACCACGATATTCATTCATCTTTTCGATAATCTGAATGTCGGCAGAGCTTTCCACGATGCAGAGCAGATCGTTATCCCGCTCACGCGCAGTGCAGATCGGGCAGGGATCAGTCTCAGAGAGCATCATGCACTTCGAGCAAGGACGGAAAGCCTCGACGGTTGCTTTGATGTTCTCTGCCAGAGTAAGCGCAAAAGTCTTATCTTGTGAGAGCATGTGCCAGGCCAGCCGTTGAGCGGTCTTGCGCCCGATTCCCGGAAAGCGGGAGAGACTCTCCACCAGCTTTTCCAGATTTGCCGAGATGTACATTGGTTAAAACATTCCTGGGATCTTCATTCCGCCGGTGAGCTTTCCCATTACTTCACTGCTGGCTTCTGCCACCTGTTTGTGTGCTTCCTGTAATGCTGCCAGGATAAGATCTTCCAGCATTTCCACATCATCCGGATCCACTGCTTCGGGATCGATATTGATGCTTTTTACTTCGTAAGATCCGGTCATGCCGATCTTCACCATTCCGCCACCGGAACTAACCTCAAACACCTTGCTCTCCAGCTCCTGCTGATTTTTCATCATCTCTTGCTGCATCTTCTGAGCTTGCTTCATCAATTGATTCATATTTTTTCCACCGGGTAACATGGGAACTCCTTAAGTCGTATTTATAGTGGTCTTACCACTGCTAGTCACGGTGTCCAAACGTCCATATTTAGTCAAGCGAAAAGCATGAATTCATCCTAAAGAGTATACTGCGGATTACTCCCGAACTTTCGGCAGCCTCAAACGAAAGGAAAGTAGCCTTCGATGCTGAGCTTTGATAATGTTTATTCTTGACATTTAAAGAGCTCTACGAAGACATGGTTAAAGATAGAAAAAAACCTACTGATACATGGAGGAAACATGTCCGAAAACTTGAAGTATGGTACCGTTAGCTCTCGCGAAGCGATGGAGCTCGAAGAAAAGTATGGTGCTCACAATTATCATCCCCTACCTGTAGTTTTGGCAAAAGGCGAAGGTGTGTTTATGTGGGATCCAGAAGGAAATCGTTATTACGACTTCCTCTCTGCTTACTCTGCTGTAAATCAGGGTCATTGCCATCCCCATATCATCAAAGCTCTTTGCGATCAAGCCCAAGAGCTTACCCTCACTTCACGCGCTTTTTACAACAACAAGCTGGGTGAATATGAGAAGTTCATCACAGAATTCTTTGGCTATGACATGGTCTTGCCGATGAACAGCGGCGCTGAGGGTGTCGAGACTGCCATGAAGCTTGCCCGCAAATGGGCATACAACATCAAAGGCGTGGAAGCCGGCAATGCCATCATTATCTTTGCCGAAAACAACTTCCACGGACGCACTCTTGCCATTGTCTCTGCCTCTTCTGATCCGGATTGCTATGAGGGCTTTGGCCCATTTTTGCCCGGCATCGTCAGAGTGCCGTATAATGATCCCCAAGCCTTAAAGGCATACCTTGCTGAAAATGGCAAAAATGTAGCCGCCTTCATCGTGGAACCCATCCAGGGTGAAGCTGGCGTCTTTGTGCCCGAAGAAGGTTATCTGAAGTCCTGCTTCGATATCTGTAAAGAACACAACGTGCTCTTTGTATCTGATGAGATTCAGACCGGTATTGCTCGCACCGGGAAGCTCCTGGCCAGCGATTACGACAACGTCCGTCCAGACATGTTGATTCTGGGTAAAGCTATCTCCGGTGGCGTGCTGCCTGTGTCCGCAGTTTTGGCAGATCGCGAGATCATGATGCAGATCAAGCCTGGACAGCATGGCTCCACTTTTGGTGGTTTCCCGCTGGCATGTGCCGTGGCCAAAGCTGCTCTTGAAGTAGTTCGCGACGAAAAGCTGGCTGAGCGTGCCTATGAATTGGGACAATATTTCCGTGGCGAGCTTGAAGCACTGGATCATCCCATGATCAAGCTGGTACGTGGACGCGGCCTGCTCAATGCCATCGTGGTAGAACCCAAAGACGGCGTTGAAGCTTGGGATGTATGTCTCATGCTCAAGGAAAAAGGTCTGCTCTGCAAGCCTACTCACCGCCACATCATTCGCCTCGCACCGCCTTTGGTAATCACCAAAGAGCAGCTGGCTGAATGCGTTCAGATCATCAAAGAAGTGTTTGAAAAACTATAAACAAGATAAGGATATGGGCGGGCAGAAGTCCCGCCCTCTTTTTTATGATTGATAATATCGCAAGTTTCAGAAGTGGCTTTGTCACGATCATTGGTCGCCCCAATACCGGTAAATCCACACTGATGAATCGGATATTGGGAGAGAAACTCTCGATCACATCACCCAAGCCGCAAACTACACGCTATGCCATCAAGGGCATTTGGAACACCCCCGAGCATCAGGTGATCTTTATCGACACCCCCGGCTATCTCAAGCCTCGCTATGAGATGCAGGAGCGTATGGCAAGATTCATCATCGATAGCTTCAAAGACGTGGATCTTTTGATATACATGACACAGATCCAGAGCTTTCCCACCGATTATGATCTGGAAGTGCTGGATTTGATCAAGAATGTTAAATGTCCAGTTTTAGCAGTGTTTAACAAGGTTGATCTGGTGGAAGAGATCGATGAAGAGGCTCTGAGAAAGGTCTTGCCCCAATCCGTAGAGCGTTGCCACTTCGTGTCAGCCCGCTATGGCACCGGTATTCCAGAGCTTACCAGTAGCATCACCCACTTTATTCCCTATCATGAGCCATATTACGATGAGGATCAGCTCTCCGATCTTCCGATGCGATTCTTTGCCAAAGAGCTTATCCGTGAAGCCATTTTTCACCTCTTTGAAGAAGAGATTCCCTATGCTACGGCTGTGCTCGTCGAAAGCTTTAAAGAGACCCCCAAAAAGGTTATTGTCGACGCTGTGATCTGGATCGAACGCCAGAGCCAAAAACCCATCATCATCGGCAAAGGCGGAGAGAATCTCAGAAAGATCCGCGAATATGCCGAACCCCGGCTAAGCGAGTTTCTACAGTTCCCGGTTGATATCCATCTCTTTATCAAAATCAACCCAAACTGGCGCAAGAAGCCTCTGGCTCTTCGCGAGCTGGGCTTTGAATAGCTGAGTTACATTTCATCCACCAGGATAAAAATTAGCCCCTCTACCCATAAGGTAAAGGGGCTTTTGTTTATATCAGCTTATTTCACCGAGATAACTTCTACGACCTCGGGGATTTCTTCTTTGACGATTCTTTCGATACCCGCTTTCAGAGTGAGTGTCGCCATGGGGCAGCCGTTGCAGGCGCCTTTGAGGCGTACTTCCACCACATTGTCTTCGCGGATCTGTACGAGTTCGACATCTCCACCATCAGCCTGGATGGCAGGGCGAACCTTATCCAATACGGATTCGAGCTTGGTCTTGTCTATCATTTGTTTTCCTTTATAGGGCTTCTTTGAGGGTATATGATTTACCGGATGGAAGGAAGAATTCGGCTTCGCCTTCAGAGACAGT
>Ga0334901_1003015_pt1 | contig 13348 bp, 11 predicted proteins | sample GraSluR3_MG_3_FD_207216 | JGI IMG/M metagenome (GOLD analysis project Ga0334901, IMG submission 207216) | Sludge microbial communities from methane-producing bioreactor in Wageningen University, Netherlands - Granular Sludge_15_08-R3 | ecosystem: Engineered > Bioreactor > Anaerobic >...
ATACCCTTTTCCAGTCATCGTATCAGCGTTCATTCCGTTTTACAAGCTGGTGAGCTTAAGGAGTCTAAGTGGCAATTTCGTTACCACGCTATGAGACAGACCAACTTATCTCTGTAATTGGAAGCAAACGTCCTATAGCTGAACACCTTCGTATCATACTCTCCAGCCTGGCTGAACACGCGAAGCATACGCTGTTTCTCGATCCATTTTGTGGATCTGGTACGGTATCACGAATTGCAAGAAGTTTAGGTTTCTCTGTTCGAGCAAGCGACTTGGAACCATTTTCATTCATTATCAACCATGTGTACCTCACATTGTCACATGATGACTTGCTGCCACTTTTCACTGAGATGGGGGGAATTGACGCGTATCTTTCTTTACTTAATCTTGAAGGATTGTATGCATCGTTAGAGCGGGACAATCTGTCACATGCTTACCTGAGTAGACACTATGCTCCTCAATCTGATACCCACTTTGATGCGAATAAAGAACGTCTCTTTTTTACACCAGGTAATGCACGATTTATTGATGCAGTTCGGGACGAAATTGAACATGCATGGTTAGAGAAACGAATTACTGCAAGAGAGAAGGCTATTCTCCTCACTTCAATCCTCTACGAAGCTTCTCGAAAAGCAAATACTTCGGGTTCCTTCACTGCTTACCATAAGCGTTTCACGACCGAGCGAGGAAAGCCGCGAACGCGTATCGTTGAACCATGCCAGCTGCGTGCTCCTGTACTCCCGGATGTGCAATCTTCTCCGCCTGGAGAGATGTTCCTCTGTGAGGCTTCGGACCTGGTTAAGCGATATAGTGCGGACATCTGTTATCTTGATCCGCCAGCAACAGTGCATCAATACGGGAGTGCCTATCACTTACTCAATTCAATTACGTTGTGGGATAATTACACGCCATCAAATCGTGTCGATGCCAACGGTAAATTGCGTGACCGTTCCGGGATTCGAACAGACTGGAAAAAGACTCATAGTCCCTTCTGTTCTTTACAGCATGCCGATGCAGCTTTTGTTCATCTTCTCAACTCGATTGATGCTCGTCATATAGTTCTCACATATCCATCCGATGGCATCGTGAGTGCAGAGCGAATCTATGAACTGCTACAAATTCGAAATAGTCCTGTCACGGTACTTCCCCTCTATAAACGAAATCGCGGAGGACCACAGGGAAATCACGGAAAAAAACAAATTGAACAGGTGTTTATAACTGGCAAAACCGCATCGCTTGCAATCTCGGTGGGAAAAGGACTCGAATTACTTCCACTTTTTGAACGACTCGATGTACTCACGCAATCGGTTTTTAAGAGTGTGATTACTCTTGATCCGTTTTCTTTTATTGGTGGAATAATACTTGATGGTTTACCCGGCATAGAGGTTCTTATGGCGATTTCGGAGAACGAGCTGGCACACCATATAGATTATTTGGAGAAGCAAAGATGCAGTTCCGATGAAGAGGCTATGAGTATATTGTTTCTCTCTTGCGTGCAGAAAAATCCATTCACCGATGGTGCTGAACGTGCCCGACTTGAAAAACGGCTATTTAGTCTCTTGCGTCGACACCTGGAACATACAGGTGAAAAAGAAAAACCAAAGGTGCTCGCACGATTTTTGCAGCTCTTAGAACAGGTCGGTCCCACCGATGTCACCACCTCTCCCATGATTCAACGATTGTTTTCTTTCCTGAAAATAGCCTATGATGAAAGTGCGGAGGACTCTCGTGAACCATAGAGCTGTACATATGTATTTACTTATTATGCTCGTGTTGTTCGTTGGCAGCAATTCCATATATGGTGAGACTTCTCACGCTTTTGATGCAGAGGATCGTTTTAGTAACCTACGTACATTAGCAATGGGGTCGGCAGGTATTGCCCTTTTTGATTCAGGCGATTCGTTTTACAAAAATCCTGCAGCACTCTACAGAAATCCAGATACACAGTTTAAAGTTGGGCTTGGCTATGCTGATTCGGTAGGAGACGACGGTTCACCGATTCCCTGGATTCAACAACCGGAAGCTTCTATGAATATGCTTTTTAGTAATCGCTATGTCGCCTTGTCTATCGGGTTAGGTAATATCTTACAGAAAAGGGAACTATCTGATCCAATCCCGGCCGACCGGGAACATTATGCTGCTAATAATCTTTCTCGGATACAGCTGACCGCAGCCTATGGATGGGAAGCTATAACATTTGGCTTCTACGCAAGGGGTGGAACCATGACTGAGCGAAATGTGACGATTCATGCTACTCAGCCGCTCTTTGATTACATTACCCAAACGTATTTAGATAGATATGAACCAGCCGGCGACTCGGGACAATTGTTCGCTTCTGGATTTGGAGTTCTTCTTTCGTATCAGTGGATTTCAATTGGGTTACTCACAAATTCACTATTTTTGATAGACGAATCAACAAATGAATTAAAACTTGAAGTGGATGAATTTTTTAACAAGTCAGCGCTTGGACTTGCTGTTACTACTCCTAAATTCGACCGCAACAACGAATTGAATCGTCTAGTCGCTCTTTTAGCTTTTGATATTGTGGATATAGGTGATGCAGCAGAACGTTCAGTTCGTATAGGCTTTGAGGGGAAGATACAATTTCTCAGTGATTTTTGGATTGCTTTACGATCTGGATATCGTGAAATACGTCCACTTGGTGAGGCTTTATTCTCTTTTGAGGCGAATGGAGAACTTTCTGCGGGAATTGGGGGTCAGCTTGGATTGATTGGCGTCGATGTTGCCGTAACTATCCCTCTTGATCAGCGGGCGGTCTCAGTCGGTGCGGGAATTTCTTGGAAGCTATGACGCCGCTTGACAATCTTTTTTACGCTGACTATAGTCTTAGCGTATTAACTAACTGTGTAAGGAGTAGTTCATGGCAAAAGCACATAGAGGAGCAGGAATTAGAGACCAGGTATCCAATGGACGAGGAACATGTCCTGTTTGTAAAAGAACCGGAATTAAAGTAGGGTATGAACACGAGGTCGATGGCGCAAAGGCAATGATTTGCAAGCAATGCAACGCTACGTTTAAGAACGCAAAGTAAGCATAGAGGCATGCAGAAAGAGGCTGTCGAATCATGACAGTCTTTTTTTATGGGTGCTGAAGGAGTTGTAGTGGGGATCACATCTTTAGTCGAAGGTAAGAAATTCTTTCTTGTAGGCATAAAGGGAACCGGTATGACCTCACTTGCAACACTTTTGGTCCAATATGGAGCTTGTGTATCTGGATCTGACGTTCCAGAAGTTTTCTCCACCGATTCCACCCTATCTGATTTTAATATTTCATGGGTACATTCATTTGATGAGGCTTTTCTACCTGAAGACGTCTCCATCGTTATTCATTCAGCTGCGTTCAGCAGGGAACAGAACCCACAACTCATTCATGCGAAGAAGAGAAACATTCCCATATATAGTTATCCAGAGTGGTTAGCATATATGAGCACCGTTATGAAAAGTTTCGGCGTTGCAGGCACGCATGGGAAAACTTCTACCTGTGGATGTACTGAATGGGTGCTTAGAAACACAGGATTGCACTATTTTGCCATGTATGGTGCACATCTCATGGGAAATTGGGGAATAAAGCCTGCACTATCCGACCCCTGTGGGATATTTGAAGCCTGTGAGTATCGTGACCATTTCCTCTCCTATGATCTCGACGGTTTGCTGATTACTGCCATTGAGCATGATCACCCCGATTGGTTCACATCTCATGAACAGCTTTACACATCTTTTCTGTCTGCTGCATTGAAACTTCCTCAGGGAGCACCCCTTATCTGTGGAGTCGATTCGGAATTATCGCGTCGACTTTTTACGGCAGTGAGTGAACAGAGAAGTGATCTTCTCCTGATTTCTTACGGAGAACATCCTTCGAGTATGGTTCGACTGGTTAATTATACTCCGGTAATTCGTGAAGCTTCGTACATGATAAGTACACTCGAAGGATACTTTCACAGCAGTCTGGGTTCGCTGCCCCTTATTCTCAACACAATTGGGGCTTCGTTACTTGCAAGCTGTATGATCTCATCTTGTGCTGAAACTCTTTCAAAAAGGGCATTCGAACTTGTTCATGGATCACTCTTTACCGCTCTTTTACGCGAATCTGAACACTATCCTGGCGTATCAGGACGGCTGGAGGAGCTCAGCATCTTCGGAGAAATAACCTATGTTTCCGACTATGCCCATCACCCAACTGAGATTAGAGTTGCACTGGAGGCTCTCAGAGAACGGTATCCTGATCGGCGAATAGTGACAATCTTTTATCCTCACACAGTCTCACGAACTGTTGCTTATTTTGACCAGTTTGCCGAAGTGCTCCAATCTTCTGATGAACTGATTGTACGTTCGGTATTTGCTTCAGCACGGCATGATGGAGCAGGTGAGGAGGCACGTGCTTTGGGAAAACAACTCGCACAACAGGCACATGGACGATTTGCTGAAACTCACGAAGACGTTGTAGAAGCTTGTGCAACCATATTGCGCCCCGGTGATGTCTGCGTTACCATGGGTGCAGGTAACTCGAACGGTCTCGCACAACGGATAGCGAAAAATTTAAGGAGCAACTGATGCGGAGTATGACAGGCTATGGTTATGCCGAACAACTTTCTGAGGAATTCTTGTTAACTGTTGAAGTTAAGTCGTACAATAATCGTTATATGGAGATAAATCACTCTCTGCCGGGAAGCTTATCACGCTTTGAACAGATTATGGATGATCGTATAAAACAGCATGCAAATCGAGGGCATGTAGAATTGAATGTCCGATTACGACAGCTAAGCAGTGATTTGAATTTGCATGTGGACCAAGGTGCATTATTACAATATCGTCAGGCATTTTCGCAGATTCAAAACCTCACTGAATGCGATTCAAAACCGACATTACAAGATTATATTGCTGCTGATGGCGTACTAGTCTCTGTGCGTAATACCGATCCCTCTTGTTATGAGGCTCCCCTCATGGAACTACTTGATAAAGCTCTTGTGGAGTTTTCGGACTCTAAAGGTCGTGAAGGTACGGCTACACAAGAAAACCTGACCCAGCTGGGTAATCAATTGCATAGTGGGCTTGATGCTATAGCTGAATATGCTGGTACGTTGGAGATAAAGCTAAAGGAAAATCTCATAAGCCGATTCGATGAGATGCTTGGGGAGAAAGGGTATGATGAAAATCGTTTTCTCCAAGAAGTTGCTACTTTACTCACCAAATATTCGGTCAATGAGGAGTTAGTTCGATTGAAAACTCATATTGATGTATTTATGGATTTGCTGAAGTCTCCCGACCCTGTGGGAAAACGTCTCGATTTTTTGTGTCAGGAGATGAATCGTGAAATTAATACCATAGGGAGCAAAAGTATCATCGTTGAAATAAATCAACAGGTAGTGAATATGAAAGATAGCCTTGAAAACATCCGGGAACAGGTTCGAAATATTGAATAGGCGGTAGAAAACTTTATGAGAATAGCAATATCAGGGAAAAGCGGGTGTGGTAATACCACAGTAAGTACGTTAATTGCTCAACAACTCGGATTCCCACTCATTAATTTTACTTTTCGAAATCTGGCACAGGAACGAGGAATTGATTTTTGGGAATTTTGCAGAATGGCAGAGCACGATGATGCTATAGATCGTGAGTTGGATGCACGACAGGTTGCTATGGCATTAAAACAACCCAATTGTGTGCTGGGATCTCGATTAGCTATATGGATGCTGAAAGAGGCAGACCTCAAGGTCTATCTTACGGCCTCAACTGAAGAACGCGCTTCACGAATTTTAAAACGGGAAGGGGGGACGTTTGATCAGCGATTCAAGGAGACTGTGCTTCGGGATCAGAAAGATACAGCACGCTATAAAAGAATTTATGGGATAGATAATTCCGATCCATCGATTGCCCACTTAGTGATACATACCGATGAACTTACTTCAGAGGAAGTTGCCCAGATTATTATAGAGCGGGTAGAGGGAATGAGAGATATATAGGGTATGCATTAACCCTCTAGTCAAACCAGGAATTATAAGATATTATAATACAGTTGCGATAACAACTTATTCGTACCAAGGAGATCCATTTTGAGCATTCCGTTAGATGTACTTGTCGACAAAGAAAATAATGTGTATGAGATGACTTGTGTTGCTATTAGTATGGCTAATGTTTTAGCTGCAAATGGTGACCAGGAAATTGAGAATAATAATGAAAAAGTAGTATCCACCGTTCTCGAAAGGGTATTAATGGAGGACGTCGAATACTCCGTAGACGAAAAGGAGTAGACGACTGATTTCCCATAAGTACGAAGGGGGGGAGGATGTGCCTATGTCTGTTCTCCCGAGCGAGTGCCGGAAACATAGGGAAACTGCTCCGTTCATTTTCCTCTTCGGCCCCACTGGTGTTGGGAAAACAGCACTTTTAGAGCAGCTTTTTACCACTGGCTATGAGGTGGTGAATGCCGATTCCAAACAGGTATATCGGTATCTTGATATTGGTTCTGCAAAACCGGAACCAGAAATATTACAACACATTCCCCATCATCTTATCGATATCAAAGAACCGTGGGAGCAGTTTTCTGTTGGTGAATTTGTTCATCGTGCAGATGCTGCATGTGAAGATATCATCTTAAGAGGGCAGACTCCCATTATCTGTGGTGGAACCGCCTACTACTTCAAGCATTTCTACTATGGTCTTCCTAAATCACCAAAAAGCGACCCAGTTATTCGTGATCGGATTGCTCAACAGACTCATATAAAAGGTCTGGTTTGGGTATATGAAAGGTTGCAGAAGATTGATCCAGTTTCTGCTGAAAAAATTCACCCTGCGGATGGGTATCGCATTACTCGTGCGTTAGAGGTATATGAAACATCTGGGAAGCCACTTTCCAGTTTTACCCTTCCAACCGAAGCTCGGGAAGGAGTGAATCCCGTAATTATTGGATTACATCGTGACCGTTCTGAACTGCAAAAACGCCTGGAACAGCGAGTGGCTTCCATGTTTTCTCGAGGACTCGAGCAGGAAGTTGCTGCCTTAAAAGCCCGTGGAGCAACTGAAGACTGGCCGGGGATGCAGGGAATTGGATATAAAGAATTTTTTATTGCTGATAAACATCCAGAGATGAATAGTGACGATATTGCTCAATTAATTGTGCACAATAGCAGATTATACGCTAAGCGGCAGATGACTTTTTTTAAAAGTCTCCCAAACGTACATTGGGTACATCCTGAGAATATTTCTTTAATCCAATCACTCGTCAATCAAGCTCTGTGATTCCGCAACTGTTTCCACCTGTAGAATTTCAACCGGTATCTCTGATATATGATTAATTTCAGTGATCTCCCAATATCCTCTCTTATTGGTAAGAGTAAATTCAGTAATCTTTTTAATTTTTACTACCTGAGTCTTTCCCTCTACCACGGGTTCGTCAAAGAGAGGATAATAGGCAAAATATTCTGCTGCATAGAGATTTTCGTCAATTTGTTCAATAGAGATTTGCGTATTCCCATAAATATGTGCAGTTTCTACAATTGGGGGCATTCCTGCGGCAATCCATTGATCAGCACGAACAATTGATTCGATACCTTCATAGGCTTGCCGAATCTTTGACTGTACGAATAAACCGGAAATTTCTGCAGCGTAGGGATTTTTTGTTCCTCTCGATAGGCTTGCATCCATCTTAGTTAGATCAAGTTCATTTTGAGCTTTAAAGAACTCTTCTATTACAGCATTTGCCGGCATACCAGCAGTGTATGGTGACTGTATTGATTTATATATTGTTGGGATGAATATGGAAAGGAGAATTAACACACCAAGAGTTATTGATGCAACCAAGGCACCTCTTTTGCGAAAAAATTGCTTTCGATAGGCTCGCTTTTTCTGCTGTTCTCTAAACTGTTTAACCGATTTTTCTGTTCGTTCAAGTGTGTCTATCTCAACAGAAGATTGTTCTACCCAGGTAAAATTTTCTGTTTCTTGCAGCCACCAGCGCAGGTTTTCCTCTCCACTGTATGCAGCGGAGACTTTATCTCGCTGCTCAGCTGCACGTAAATGTAAGGTAGTATCTATCCAATGAGCAAAAGCTGAATCAAGGGCGGTAAATCCTAAACCAAGAGGAATATGCCGATATCGATCTTCTCTTACATACGCATCTTCATAGGGGGAAAACCCAGTTGCAGCTAGATAGAGAAATTGTGTGAATTGATGACACAGTCCGAAAGGTGGTTCTACATCCGGTTTCATAAAACGGGTAATATGGGTAAATTTTGTCTCTTCAGCAGCTGATGAGAGGATAATAAATGAAAGCTCCTCAGGAAGTACGAGAACTCCACCTGCAGCAAAAAAATAAATTCTCCACGTTTCGATATATCCATTCGTTGGGCGTATAAATCGAGGAGGTAACAACTGGAAAGCTTGAGCCAGTTCGCGTAATCTAGACAAAGCCTCTGAACGAAGAGATTGAGTTAACTCAGAGAATGGGAGCACTTCTTCATCACACATAAAATCGATGAAACGTCTCCCGTCTCTATCCCGAATAGAATCCCAGTACCATGGTGTAATCTGTGAAGACTGGACATTATACCCGCATGATTTTTCACCGGTCATGAGATGCCTTGGTAAGTCTCCAGAGGCTTCTCCAATACAGATTGAAGTCATGTGTTGTCCATGGACTACCGTTTTCGTTACTGTGATATCATCCATGCCTCACCATCCGACTTTGTACTTGAAAATAGGCGCTCAATTCGTGTGCTTTCCAAGCGTACTGTAATATTTTTCTCTTGCGTAGGAAGTACAAGACCACGTTTAGCTCCTTTTGGACGCTTCAAATATTTTACTTGAGTATAGTAAAGATCAGCAGACCCCGATTCCTTTGCCTTTGAAAAAAGTATCGCAAGATTTCCTGCATCCAACAAAGTTTCCAACGGAATTGTTTTTCCAGCTATGTTCTTGATAATAACATACCCTCCCGGTACGTCACGGGTATGTAACCACCAGTCATTTCCTTTTGCCCACTTGCGAAGCAATTCATCATTTTCTTTTGCATTCCTTCCGACTAAGATGGTGAACAATGATGATGTGAAATGCAAACCTGGAGCATGTGAATAAGGATCTGATTGATGCGATGGCTCTTCCCGTTGAGAAGATTGGACTACACGCTTCATCGCCTCCAGATCTGGAAGGTCTGTACCGGGCAGTGGAGCCAATAACCGATTAAAATAATCTGTTGTGTTTTGTATCTGCGTTACTATATCCTGCTTTTCCTCTTGAGCCCGTTCCCATGCATGTTTTCCCTTTTGATACTTTTTATAGTAAGCAGCAATATTCTCACCTGGGGAAAGGGTGGAATCAATGGCTATGGTTGCAACAGTGTCTTCGTCTGGGGCGGTAAAGTCGGGAACAGTGACCCATGACTCGCCAGGTTGCATGAGATGTGCCGATGCAGAGAGTAGATCACCGCTGGTTTTATATGATTCAAAATGGTTGATCTTCTCAAGCTTCATAGAAATCTGTTTAAGACGCGACTGTAATTCTTCTATCTGTTTTGATTGGATGTTCTTTATTTGGCCAATGAGACGTTCCGGTTCACTTGCATGTGTTGTAGAGTAGTACTGCTCAATGAATTCATTAAAACTCATGTCGGTAGGAAATTCGCGTATAGAAAACTTCCCTGAATCTGCCTTATCCTGCATTTTTTCAGGAATAGTGAGCGGTTTCCCAGCTACTTCATCCCTTCCTGGACGACGAAATAGCAATTCGCGAATAATCATGTGCTCATCACAAATAATAACATTTGCACCTGGGCCACTAAAAAATCGGCAGACCAGGTTCAATTCACTATCTCTACGGGAGATTCCGAAAATCAGCAGTCTGTCCTGAGCCGGTTGCACAACCGAAATAATTTTTCCTCCCTCTACGTGAGCACGAATATACTGAATAAATCTCTGAAGTTTTTTAGTCTTCATTTTTTTATAATTTCGGCTGGTATCGGAAATTTTATGAATTCTTGCCTCTTGAGTACCAACTTCTACGTATAGTTGCCGAAACCCCTCTCTAGGATGATGTAAATCAAACACCAATGCATGGAATCCAATTTGGTACACCCGTTGTATCAAACTCGTCATGAGAGGTAGTTCGTCAATAATCGCAGAAATCTCTCTCCAGTTTAAGGACATCCCACAGCCTCCGACTCATCTTCCTCTTGCTCTACCAGTACTTGATAAGCACGCATAATCTCACCACCTAAATAGAAAGAGCCTGTACAGAGAATGGCTCCCTGTTCTGAGGTCATTCCCCTGGCAAGTTGGAGTGCCTTATCTGCTTCTTTTTCAAGAAAAAGTCTTGGCGGTTCTCGCATCGTGAGCGTTTCCTTTTGTAATAGAAGAAACAATGCTTCAGGGTTGCTTTTCTTGAATGTGCCTGGTCTACTTACAATAATGGTATCGAACAATGGGAGAAGCAGTTGAGTCATATGAAGATGGTCTTTATCGTCCAGGACTCCATAGATGACCGTGTTTCCTTTATTTCCAAAGAGTTGAGTGAACGAATTGAGAAGATGTCTCAGGCTCTCTACTGTATGTGCACCATCGATAATAAGTGGCGGTGCAGCACCGAGAAATTCCATTCGTCCTGGTAAAGTGGCCTGCTCAAGTGCCCGTTCAGTCGTATGAGGAAGATACAGATTCAACTTTTTAAGTACAAGGAGAGCCAGCGCACAGTTTTCTGCCTGAACCTCTCCCCTCATAGAGAGATTTAATGTAGTACGTTCACCATGTGTCCAGGTAATAACCACATGTTCAGCATCATGACATGTTCGGGTAGCCAAAGACTCAACTTCGGCCTCTAGGTCGTATAGCCTGCTATGCTGCGTATCTGCTTCTTTTGAAAATACCTCGCGTGCATCCGCCTTTTGACGAGATATAAACACCGGTACGTTCGGCTTGATGATTTTTGACTTTTCAACAGCAATCTGTCGAATGGAATGTCCAAGAATAGCAGTGTGCTCCAGCTCAATAGGTGTGAGCACCGAAGCTTCTGGAAGTAAGGTATTCGTTGCATCCAATCTCCCTCCAAGTCCAGTTTCAACAACTGCCCAGGTACAGGAGGAGAGAGAGAACAAGAGAAATGCAAAGGATGTATAGAGCTCAAAAGCTGTAGGGTCCGCAGTTCCCCATTCATCTTCGAAATGGAAGTCTCCAAGTCGGTCATATAGAATATTTGCTGCGTATACAAGTTCTATTTCAGAGAAAAATTCACCACTTAGCGTGAACCGCTCACGATAGTCAGTGAGATGTGGGGAGGTGTAGAGCCCTGTTTTGTGCCCAAGAGCCGATAACCCCTGTGCAAGAAATCGTGCAGTAGAGCCTTTGCCTTTTGATCCTGCAACATGTATTGATTTGAAATCATTTTGTGGGTTCCCAATATGATTAAGCAGTGCTTGCATACGATCCAGCCTATACAAGCGAGTTGTATATCCACTTTGTTTCTTTTCCAGGTTAGCAAAAGATTCCATATATAGACAGAATTGGTCAAATTCACTGAATTGCATGCGGTTACTGTAATGCAGGCCAAAACTTTGGTCAATGATTCATGAACAACTGCAGAAATGGGAAAGTGTACATGACAAGTTGACAATATGCGACACTTTGTAGAGTTGAGGCTTGTTTTTACCTTAGTAAGGATTTATGATTGTACAAAGACCACATGCAGACTTGGAGGTGGATAATGGCGAATCCAAACAAGACAACAGGAAATCCTTGGGATTTCTTGGAAGAATTCAAGGGAAAAGAGTTCCACGGTGAGTGGCCGACTATTCCTCAAATGTTTTCAATTACCTGTGCACGCTACCCAGATAACCAGTGTTTTACAGCGTTTGCTCCCTCTGAACTTCGATTAACATACAGTGAAGTTTTGCAAAAAGTACTTCAGTTCGCCGATTATCTTGTAGAACAGGGAGTAGGTCCGGAATCAAAAGTTGCGGTAACAGGAAAGAATAGTCCTGAATGGGGTATTGCATATCTGGCTGTATTGTTTGCCGGTGGAATTGTCGTTCCCCTTGATTATCAACTCACCGATAAAGAAATCGATTTTCTTATGACTTTTGCCGAGGTGAAGCATCTGTGTATCGATGCAGAACGCTTTGATGCCATCGATGCAAGCGGGACTGTGGGGCTTACGGTAAAAATTTCATTAGAACCCAAGCACCCTGACTATATTTTTGATAAAAAGGCAAAGAAAAAACAACAGCGACACGAAGTAAAAGAACAGGATCTCGCGGCAATTCTGTTTACAAGTGGAACCACCGGAAATCCGAAAGGGGTAATGCTCACACATGCTAACCTCGTTTCAGACTGCTATCTTGCTCAGGCGCATATGACTCTGTATCCTACTGACGTCTTCTATGCCTTACTGCCTATACATCACTCCTATACGATGCTTGCAGTATTTATAGAAGCGATGTCTGTTGGAGCCGAGATTGTGTTCGGTAAGAAGCTCATAGTCTCGCAGATTCTCAAAGAGCTCAAGCAGGGGAAAGTCACCATGTTCCTTGCAGTTCCTATGCTCTTCAATAAGATGCTTAGGGGCTTGATGAATGGTATCCGAGAAAAGGGAATTGTCGTGTATGGCCTGATCAGATTCCTTATGAGCGTGAGTGGACTCATCAAGAAAGTATTTAAGGTAAATCCCGGACATAAGATGTTCAATGGAATTCTTGCCAAACTCTCAATGGATAATATTCGTATCTGTATCAGTGGGGGAGGACCGTTGCCTTCATCAACCTTCAAACTATTTAATCAGCTGGGAATTGATTTTGTTCAAGGGTATGGACTTACCGAAACAAGTCCTATTATTACGCTCAATCCAGTATATGCCTATAATGAGAACTCGGTGGGAAAAATACTGCCAAGAACTGATATGAAGATTCTTGACCCGGATTCCCGAAAAATTGGTGAAATTCTCGTCAAGGGACCAATGGTAATGCAGGGATATTATAAGAATCCTGAAGCAACAAAGGAAGTTCTCGATGCGGATGGATGGCTGCATACGGGAGATGCCGGATATATTGATGCCAATCGGTATGTATATTTAACAGGCAGAAAGAAATCACTTATCGTAACAGAGGGTGGAAAGAACGTATTCCCAGAAGAAATTGAAGATTCATTCCAGTTGTATGATGAGATAGATCAGATTTGTGTTATGGGCTATCTGGTCGATAAGAAGAATAAGAGTGAAGGTATACGGGCAATCATTCATCCATCAGATAAGTTTGTAGAGGATATGACAGCTAAATTCCCAGATGCTGCCAATCGAGAGACAGAGATTCTTAAGCATATGCAGGAAATTTTAGACAAGGTAAATAAGGATTT
>Ga0334901_1003021_pt1 | contig 13326 bp, 9 predicted proteins | sample GraSluR3_MG_3_FD_207216 | JGI IMG/M metagenome (GOLD analysis project Ga0334901, IMG submission 207216) | Sludge microbial communities from methane-producing bioreactor in Wageningen University, Netherlands - Granular Sludge_15_08-R3 | ecosystem: Engineered > Bioreactor > Anaerobic > Unclassified...
GTATGCTGTTTACTTTCTTCAAGATCGGTCTTTTCAGCTTCGGCGGCGGCTATGCGATCCTTGCCATGATCCAGCAGGAGGTGGTGATCAAAAACGCCTGGTTGACCGAAGCGGAATTTGTGCAAGTAGTGGCAATCTCGCAGATGACGCCAGGGCCGATTGCGATCAATGCTGCGACCTTCATCGGATATCAGAAAGCGGGGATCTTGGGAGGCTTACTCTGCACTTTGGGAGTGATCCTGCCATCTTTGATCATCATGATGATCATTACGCTCAGCTATCTGAAGCTCAAGAAATTGGCCTGGTTTCAACAGATCTTCAAGCGCTTGAGATTGGTCTCGGTGGGGCTGATTGCAGCGGCTTTGATCATGATTCTGGGCAATGCGGTGCAGAGTCTCTTTGCAGTTGGAGTATTTGTGGTAGCCTTTGTGCTCACCTGGAGGTTCAAGCTCAATCCCTTTACGATGTTGATCGCCACTGCCATCTTTGGGGCGATCTTCGGTACCGCCTAAAGCTGGGGAAAATACTCGGCTGCGATGCTGGGGGGCGCATAGCTGAGAAGGCCAAAATGTTTTAGCAAGAAAAGCCCTTGCTCCCATGCGGCAGATGCCTTTAGTTTGTCCATTTCCATCTGCCAGGCTCTTTGGCTCAAGCGTTTGCAGAGCGGTGCAGCTTCCCTGATGGCGTCCGCTGTACCTTGCTCCAGTTCAAAGCCCAAAGTGGCAGCAAAACGCACGGCTCGGAGCAGGCGCAGGGCATCTTCAGAAAAGACCCGGCTTGGCTCCCGCAGGGTTCGGATGATATGTTTATCCAAATCCCTGAATCCCATCTCGCTGGGATCCGTAACCGCTTTTGACTTGATATTCATGTAGAGCGCATTGATGGTAAAATCCCGGCGCCAGACGTCCTCCTCGATCGGGGCATAGCGGATTTGGGGATAGCGTCTGCCTTTGTGATAGATTTCCCGACGGGTCTCAGCCAGATCCACTTTGATGCCTTGCAGGACTAGCCTCGCTGTGCCGAACTTCTCGAAGATCTCGCAGCTCTCGCAGACATCTTTGTTGCTCAGGTATTTTGCCAGGCTCAAGCCCCCAAATCGCTTTTGGACCGTGAGATCAAAATCCTCAAAATCAGTTTGTCCCAAGTGCAGATCTCTCACCACTCCCCCCACCAGAAAAGTACGATGGGCAAAATTGCTGCCATCCAGCAGCTCGTTGAAGAAGAGCAGGAAATCCTCTATCTTCATATCAGCTGACCAATCACGGCGTTTGAGATGAACAGAGCTCTGCTGCTCAGGCGCAGGTAATCTCCAATCTGTTCAAGCATGCCAAGCTCTTTCAGCTGCGATATCTTCGCTGCGCGCGGGGCGAAAAAATCCTTGCCAAAACGCTGGTAAAACTCCTTCAGGTTGATGCCTTTGAGCAGCCTCAGGCGCATCATGATATAGTCCGCTTCATCATCAGCCTCAATATCTTCAATGCCCAGACTATTGCCCTCGTGTAGCTGTTGAGCATAGCTCGGGATATCCGCAGGATTATGGTAGCGGGTGCGGTTGAAATAGCCCCAGGCAGATGCGCCCCAAGCCCAGCAATCTTCAGATTGCCAGTATAGCAGATTGTGGCGGGATTCATTGCCCAAAGCGGCAAAATTTGAGATCTCATAGTGAGAGTATCCTGCCTCGATCAGGCTTTGGCGGATCAGGTGATACATCTGCTTCAGCTGCTCATCCGGGGGGATGCGATTGATGTCCTCAGCCAAAGGGCTTTGGGGCTCGAGCTCCAGAAGATAGGTGGAGATATGCTGCAAGGGTAAGCTCAGATAGGCATCGAGATTTTGATGCAGATGCTCCAGCTTGCTATCCGGCAAACCGTAGATCATGTCCGCTGAGATATTGCCAAATCCAGCATCGTGCAGGATTTGGATCTTGGTGGGGATATCGGCAACGCGGTGGCGGCGACCGAGGTAGATCAGCTCAGCATCGTTCATGGATTGCAGCCCCAGAGAGATCCGGTTGATGGGGCTTTGGCTAAGTTTGTGAGCCCAATCCGGGGTGATCTGGATCGGGTTGACTTCCAGCGTGATCTCGGCATCAAACGCCAGATCCAATCCTTCAAGGAGGCTTGAAATCTGCTCTGGTGAAAGCAGGGAAGGCGTGCCCCCGCCGAAGTAAACGCTGGAAAGGGGGCGGTCCAGATACTTTGCCGAGAGTTCCTTGTGCCGGCAAAGCAGGGCATAGTAATCCTCAAATGCCGCCTTGGAATAAGGCAGGGCAAAGAAATTGCAATAAGGACAGCGCGTGAGGCACCAGGGGATGTGAATGTAAAGGCCTAGCGCGCGAGCCTGAAGATCCTGTTCCACCGGATATGCGGGGTATCATAGAGTTTGTTGAATTCAATCCCTTTGGACCAGAAGATCAGCCAGGGGGAACCGGTGATATCGGTGCGATCCAAAAAGCCCCAATAACGGCTGTCTTCGCTCACATCGCGATTGTCTCCCATCACAAAGTATTTGCCTTCGGGAACCTCGATCGGGCCAAACCAATCCCGGTTGAAGATCTTGCGCGGATTATCCCCACCCTCAAGCACGCGATAGGGATCATACCAATTCATCAGGCTGATGGGATCGATGGAGTTTGGTCGCATCCGGCTCTCCTCGATCACTCTGGGTGCCAGAGGCGGGCTGGGGATTGCCACATCATAACGCTCGTAATCCCGGGAAAATTCTTCCCCATTCACATACACAACCTTGTCTTTGATCTCGATGATATCACCGGGCATGCCGATGACCCTTTTCACCACATTCTTGCGCGCATAATAGCTGACGTGAAACGCTGTGAGGGGGTGGCGGCTAAAGCTCTGAGCTTTGTTGATGTAGATGGGATCAAAGATCCTGATAAAATTGTCCTTATAATCCGGGTGCTCAGGGGTATTGGCTTCGATCTTGGGGTAGCGGAAGGTGACGATATCTTCGCGTTTGGGATCCGTGAAATAGTATTTCAGCTTGTTTGCCACCAGAAAATCGCCGGTGAGCAGGGTCTGTTCCATCGATGACGAGGGTATCATAAAGTTTTGGAAAGTGTAGTTGCGGATGATCATCGCCACGACAAAGGCAAAGAGGATCGCTTCCGCCCAATCTTGCACTGGGGGTTTTCGTTTGTGAAACTTCTTGCCTTCGGGCAGGGGGGTGAGAGTCCCTTTGCTATCCTGCGGATTCGATATTTTCATGCGTTTTTTCATCTATTTTCTCAAGTCCTTATCATGGCTTTCCGGCAGATCCGGGATCGTGCCTATCGAGCGAGCTTTCTTGTAGTTGATAATGTGGCTGATCACGCCGATGAGCAGGGCCAGGATGGTGATGGCCAGGCCGGCAAGGCTCAGGTTTTTGCTGATTACATAGCTCTGCGGTGCAAAGACCAGGCTCAATGTGCCGCTCCCGGCAGGTACGACCACTCCTCTGAGGATGTAGTTGACCGGATGAATCGGGAGCTCTATGCCGTCGACATAGGCTTTCCATCCATCAGGGTAATAGACTTCGCTCAGCACCAAAAGTGCATCGGTATCTGAAGTGTATTCATATTCCAGCTCGTGCATTTCAGCTTTGGTCTGCCTTACCCGGGCAGATTGCGGAGCTGATGCTGAGGGGATGGACTCCTCCACAATCGCTTCCAGGGCAGGGTCAAAATCTGGATTCCAGAGCTCTGTCAAAGCAGCTTCAGGGCTCTCTGCCACACGGTGTTCTTGCACAAACCATGCTCGCGGTAAACGCATCAGGTTTTCGTAGATCGAGAGTCTGCCGTTGTAATAGACCTGTCGCAGATTCTGAAGTTGGGAGCCACCAGGCAGGGAATCTGGTACAATGATGTATTTGGTGGAGAGCATATTCATCACCGGTGTGGCAATCTCCACGCTATATTCCTGAAACACTCCTCTGAGATAGCGGATAAACTCGCCATCCCGACTGCCGTCGCCTTTGATGACCTGCAAGATGTCGTCATAACGCTTCAGCTTTGCGGCAGAGTAACCATCGATATTTTGGTGGTAGTAAGACCACTCACCGGTGGGACGGACATTGCCGGTATTAAAGGGGTAGATGCGATAGTTATCGGTATCTTCCAGGAGGAATTGATCAAAATCCTGCATCCGGAACACGGTCTGTCTTTCCGAGATGTGATGCAGGCTGCTCTTTTTCAGATGTTGCCCGGTATATGGCCAGAGATCGATGAAAGTGATAATGGCGATGAGAAAGACAAAGTAACTGGCCTTGAGCTTTTTGATGCTCGCCAGATACGCCAGGCCCATGCTCACGGTGAGTAGGAGCAGAGAGAGGATGCCGCTTTTGACCAAAGCGTCCAGGCGGAGAGCTTTGAGCCCTTCCAATTGGGAGAGCGCTCCTGCCTGCTGATAGCGCATGGTCTCGATCTCAGTCGTAAAAGGCAAGCCCGCAAAGATGCTCTTGGCAAAGATCATCCAGAGGATGAAGATGCTACCACAAATCCAGAAGATCCTCATATAGCGCTTTTGCCAGAGCTGATCCCGAGAGTGCTCGAACACGCCTTTGAGTCCGATTGCCGCCAATATCACAGCATTAAACTGCACGATGGTCAGAGTCATTGAAGGCACCCGGAATTTATTGAAATAGGGCAGATAGTTCAGGAAGAGATCCGATAATGCGGGGGTAGCACTGCCAAAACTCATCAGAGTGAAGAGGAAGCTGCTGATCCACAAAAAGATCGCCAGCCGTTTCTGCTTGCTCCAAAGAGCCAGGATGCCAAATGCCAAAACCACAAGCCCAAAATAGTTGTACACCTGAGTAAATGGCATATAACCCCAGTAGTTTTGGTTGATCCCGCCCCAAAAATCCGGGATAATGAAGCCCAAAATCTCTTTGGGATGGAAGCTCCAGCCCTGAGCATAAGCTTTGTCCAGCCCTTCGCTGCCTCCGCGCATGGTGTGGTGACTGTATTCCCAGGTGCTGAGATATGGATTCATCACCGCCAGGGCAGTGAGCCCAAAGGCCAGCACGATCAAAAGAGTCCAGATCCCAAAGCGTTTTAGATCCTTATCCTTGATGCTTAGAATGAGCTCAAACAGCCAATACATACCCATAAGCAGATACAGATAGTATGTGATCTGGGGGTGATTCTCCCTAAGCTGAGTGATCAGGAACGTGGCAAGCAAACCCAAAGAAAGCAGGTTGCGCTTTTCTTTGAGGCGCATAAACGCCCAAAATACCCAGGGGATATACATTGTGGCGCGAAACTTCGTATTGTGTCCGATCTCCAAAAGTCCCGCCCAATGGCAGGAAAAGATGAAGGCGATGGCACCGAAAAAGGCAATCCAGGGATCAAACTTGAGGTGCCGCAGGAGCACAAAGATGCCCAAACCTCCGATGAAGAGCAGAAAAATCCGCCAGTTTATCACCCGATCCGTGAGCCGGGTGAGCCCCTCCAAAAAGGGATATCGGGTGGGGAAAGAAATCATATAAGCCGGCATTCCGGAAAACATGCTTTGCGTCCATTGCGCCCGTTCAGGGTTTTCTTGATTGTAATCTATAATGCTTTTTGCCGCCCCTTGCCATTGGCTGATATCGCTGGCGTGAGGCTCCATCTGCTGATAGGCGATGGGGAAGTATATGACGCTTACTATGAAGTAAAGCAGCGCTATCAAGATCCAAGGCAGATACTTGCTGGGGATGATCTCTTTAGATGCTTCCGGCAGTTTCCTGGTCTTATCATCTTTGACTGTCTTTGCCTTAGTCATTTTTGGGTTGACTTTTTTGTGGCTCATAAAATCCTCTGCTATAACCGATATTTGCGTCCAGCTTATTTTATTCGCCTCTATCGGTCAAGCAAAAACAAGAGGTTGATCATGATCTTTGAATTCAAAAAGAAAATCTACGGATATGAATGTGACATTTATGGTCACATGAACAACGCCAATTACCTGATGATGCTGGAAGCTGCACGCAGCGATGCCTTAGTCGAGATGGAAATGCCGATCGCCAAGCTCATGGAGCTGAACATCCAGCTCTTTGTCTTGCGCTATGAGCTTGATTATATAAAAGCTCTGGAACTTGAGGATATCATTACGGTCAAGAGCTGGTTTTACGATGTAAACCGGCTAAAGGGATTTTGGCGACAGGAAGTTTACAACTCTGCGGGCGAGCTCTGTTTTGTAGCCAAATTTACCGTGGTACATGCCAGCGAGGGCAAGGCAAAGCGTCTCCCGGTGGATCTCTACGACCACTTTCATGCCTATCTGGAAGAAGGTAAATCATAGCCAAACAAATGTCTATCGGCAGATATTCCGCCGCGCTTTCCTGTTGGAAATGTGCGTAAACAAAAAGGCAGGAGTCTCTTCCTGCCTTTCTGCTAATATGAATGTTATTACTCGACGATGATGATGCTATCCTCTGTGTGGATCTCCTCCACGGGGAAGGCACTTTCTTCGATCTTGTTCTCGATTGCGGGTTTGGGTTTGGGCATATACAGGGCTTCGATCTTGGGGGAATAGGCCACGATGAAGCCGCCAAAAACAATGGATACCATGCTCATCAGCTTGATCAGGATGTTGATGCAGGGTCCGGCGGTATCCTTGAAGGGATCGCCCACGGTATCGCCCACGATTGTGGCTTTGTGGATTGCGGACCCACTGCCGCCTGCCTCGCCGGTCTCCACATATTTCTTGGCATTATCCCAGGCGCCACCGGCATTGTTCATCATCACCGCCGTTACAAATCCGGTGGTGAGTCCGCCGATCAAGAGCCCCAATACACCAGCAACTCCGAAGATCAAGCCAACAATGATCGGGGTCAGAATGCCGATTACAGCAGGCAGGATCATTTGCTGCTGGGCTCCGATGGTCGATATCTTGACGCAGCGGGCATAATCCGGCTTGGTCTTGCCCTGCAGGATGCCGGGCATGGAAGTAAACTGGCGGCGCACTTCTTTGACCATTAGTCCGGCAGCCTTGCCAACCGCTTTGATAGTCAGAGCAGAAAACACATAGACCACCATCGCTCCGATAAAGATTCCCAATAGAAACTTCGGATTCAGCGGATTGACCTGATAGTAAGAGATAAACTGACTGAGGCTGGCTTTTGAGGCTTCCACGCTTTCACCTACGTTGCCATAGGAGATATCCAGAAACTGGGTCTCAGAAAGCTTGGCTCCGAGCATCACCATGCCATCGCGAACCTTTTCCAGATACGCGGCCAAGAGTGCCATGGCGGTAAGCGCAGCGCTGCCGATCGCAAAGCCTTTGCCGATCGCCGCCGTAGTATTTCCCACCGCGTCCAAATTGTCCGTGCGCTCCCGCACTTCTTTGGGAAGATACGCCATCTGGGCGTTGCCGCCGGCATTATCGGCGATGGGGCCAAATGCGTCCATAGCGAGGGTCACTCCCAAAGTAGCCAGCATGCCCACGGCGCCGAAACCGATGCCATAGAGACCTAGCTCCACATGGAAAAAACCGCCCGATACCACGAAGGCGATCATGATCCCCGCAGCGATGATGATCACTGGCATAGCCGTAGAAAGCATGCCCACGCTGATCCCTTCCAAAATCACCGTGGCAGAGCCATATTCTCCCTGTTTGACTATATTTCGCGTTGCCTTGTACGAGTGCGAGGTCCACATCTCAGTGGTGTGCCCGATCAGCACTCCTGCTAGTAAGCCAACTACGGAAGACATGAAGATGCCCAGATAGTAATCCGCCGGGAGCAGGGCACGGCAGACAAAGAAAGAGGCGATGGCGATCAAGACGGAACTGGTATATACGCTTTTATTCAGAGCTCCCATCAGCTCCTTCATGCCGGCGTTTTCTCGGGTCGAGACGATGAAGATGCCGATGATCGAAAGTAGTGCGCCGATGCCAGCCAAAACGAGCGGTGCGGCGATAAAATTGAACATATACTCTTTGAGAGCAGGATTGACAGCCGAGAGCTGCAAGACTGCACTCATTCCCAGAGCAGCAGTTGCCAATACGCTGCCGGCATAAGATTCATAGAGATCTGCGCCCATTCCGGCAACGTCGCCCACGTTGTCGCCCACATTATCTGCGATGGTGGCGGGATTGCGGGGGTCATCTTCCGGGATGTCGGCTTCGACCTTGCCCACGAGGTCTGCTCCCACATCTGCAGCCTTGGTATATATGCCTCCGCCCAAACGGGCAAAGAGCGCTTGAGTACTGGCACCCATGCCAAAAGAGAGCATGACCACGGCGATCTTCTCCAGTGAATAGCCCATGGCATTGAGGATGAAAAACCACGCCGACATATCGATCAAGGCAAGCCCGACCACGGTCAGCCCCATCACACCACCAGCCCGGAAAGCTACTTTAAGGCCTTTATTGAGGCTCTCGGAACAGGCTTGAGCGGTGCGGCTGGAGGCCATGGTGGCGGTATTCATGCCGATGAATCCGGCCAAGCCACTCATGATGCCTCCACTGAGGAAACCCCAGGGGATCATCGGATCCAGGACTTTCAGATAGTAAGCCAGGAACAAAAAGATGGCCAACGCTACAGCAAAGAATATGCCTACTCCTTTGTATTGCTGAACCAGATATGCATAGGCACCTTCTCGCACATAGCCGGCAATCTCTTGCATACGTTTGTTTCCGGGGTCACTGGCCCTCACGTTACGATAAAAGAAAAAGGCAAAACTTAGCGCTGCAATAGCACCAAATGGCGCTAAATACCATATTGGCGGCAGATGTGGCATATATACCTCCAGAAATTTTTACGGGATTATCTCAAAATCACACTTGAACTTATGTGTATGGCAATTCTTTGCAAGCGATACAATTCTGTCAATGCTTTTTTGAAGTTTATCTGCAAGCATCTCGGGTTAAACGGATCAAAATGCACAAAAGATTTCCTTTGACAACCCATGCAGGAACAAGAAAATAGGATAAACACGCATAAGGAGTATAATATGCACAAATACTATATCGCGGCTGTCGAATGGCCAATCATCGCTTTGGCCCTGCTGCTCATCTGGAAAGGTTTTGGTTTACAGGGGTGGATCGGCTTTCAAGCTTTATTGGGCTTGTTCCTGGCCTTCGTTGGCTTTGAGCTGCATCTCATCTACCACCGCAAGGAACGGGAAGAAAACCAGCGGAAAAAAGCCGCCAAGGATTCCTGACAAGCCGCATCCGGTAGCAGGGTAAAACATTGGATTCTTCGAGACACAAGGGGGCAAAGCTTGACTCCCTATATGAAGTAAGATATCTTGTTTCTATGGATTAGAGTTACTATCTAACAAGGAAATAGTCGCTGATAGCGACAAGGAGAATACCATGAAAACAATGACAATCGCTATACTTTTCTTGCTTACATTTGGATTGATGATGACCGCCTGCAGCAAATCTGCTTCGCAGGATGCTCTTTCGGATCTGGATGTCATCTCTGTGGATCTTTTGGCAAACCTCAAACAGATAGATGCTGCGATGGCTACCCAAATCGCATTTCAAGATGCAAAACTCAGCACTGAAGAAGAGATCAGGATTTTGCTCATGGAAGCTCTGCCAGCACATCCGGCGGTTATGACTTCCTGCTACGTCGATCCCAATGGTATCCTGGCCTATCTGGAGCCGGAAGATTACGGTAATGCCGAAGGTGTGGATATTAGTCAACAGGCGCACACTATTACCATGCTGGAATATCATGCACCGGTCTTGAGCTCCGCCTTCAGAGCTGTCGAGGGATTCACTACCATCGCAATGGCTCGCCCTCTCTTTGATGATCAAAATGACTTCGCTGGATCTCTGGTGCTAACCATGGATCCCGCAATCATCATTCAAATGGTATTGGATAAACATGGCGTTTCTTCAGAGCTTGATCTCATTGCTATGGAGCCGGACGGCACCATTGTCGGGTATCAGGACAATGCCATGATCGGGATCAATGTCTTCAGCGATCCTCAGTTCCAATCCCACGAGTTTTTGCAAAGCATAGCCGCCAAGGCAGCAGAGCTTTCTAAGGGCCAGGATGAATACTCCGTGGTCTCCACTGAAGAAGAAGATGCACAGATTAAAGCTGCAGCATGGCAGACCATCACCATGCACGGCAAAGATTGGCGCGTTATCCTTATGCAAAAGTAAACGCCTGCTTTCGCCGCTCACAAGCTGGAGGCTGCAGAAGCATAGAGATTACATGCAACCTGTGAATCTGCTCCCCAAAGACCAATATCCCCCTCCCGAGTTTTACCCGGGAGGGCTTTGTTTGGGTAGATGGCACCCCAATCTGCTCTGATCACATAAGCCAATTCAGACAGCAGCCAATGTGAATATTATCTTGACGGTTTCTTAAATCGTGTTTACATGGTTACAAATTAGAAAAGGAGCTAAAAATGAAGAAAGCTTTAATTATCTTCGCTACCCTTTTGATCATTACATCTGCCTTTGCATTCGAGAAAGGTACGATGAATCTTGGTGGAAATGCTTCCCTGAGCATGACCAAGGCCGATTCTGACGATGAGACCGAAACCACAATCACCATACGCCCTCAGTTTGGATATTTTGTGGCAGACAATGTCTGCATCGATGGAATCTTCATCTTTGAATCTGCAAGCTATGATGGTGATGCAGTTAGCGCGTTTGGTATCGGTGTTGGAGGAAGATATTTCTTCAACAAGATCTATGGCGGCCTGGACTTCCAATATCAGAGCATGAGCATGGATATCGGCCCTATCGATATGTCCGTCACTGCCATGTATATGCAGCCCAAGATAGGAGTTCTGCTTCCGATGAGCAGCAATGTCTTCGTGGATCTTGGCATGGCGTATCAGCTGGGATTTGGAGACTACGGCGGCGATGGCAGCGGAGCAAATGAAGCCTCAGATCTTTCCTTCAACGTCGGCTTGCAGTATTTCTTCAAACGTTAAGCCTTTTTATTAGTCATAAACAAAGACCTGCCTTCATCTGAAAGCAGGTCTTTTTTTTGCATCTGTGTTTTTACTTTATCATAGTTAACTTCTTGGTCTGATTCACAGTTTTGGTATTCAAGCGCAGATAGTAGATTCCGCTGGCCACGCTGCGACCGCTATTGTCTCTGCCGTCCCAGACGATGCTGTGGCTGCCGGCAGCTTTACTCTCACTTACCAGATCCACCACCTTCTGTCCTCTGAGGTTGTAGATGCTAAGACTCACGTCTTCCGGCTCATTCAAGTGATAGCGGATATTGGTTGTAGGATTGAAGGGATTCGGATATATGCTCTGCAGCCCACTTTGTACCACAGGAGCTGTCTGATCATCACTACTCACTGCATAGATATTCCACCATCCGAAAAGATCATCCATCCATTCCAGGCGATCTATAGCAGAGGTCAGCTGAGAGAAGTCGAAGCTAAAATACATGGTCCGATATGATGGTGTATCGACCGTTGTCGCCGCTACTCCATGATATAGATACGCCTGTCCATCGAAAGGACCACCCTCGAAAGCATAGACGTAGTTTGCTCCGATCTCCGGATATGGCACTTCATCGTAGTAAGGGTCTCCGGCGGCATCACTGGGGAAGATGCAATCCGGACTATTGGCATACACCGGATACTCGACTCCTGCGGTACCTACTTGGGTGCCGGGCAGAGCCAGGATGGTGCCATGCTCATAGTTTATATTGTTTGGCCCACCCAATCCATTTGTACCTCCGCCAAAGCCGGTTGCCACATAGGACGTGCGGAAATATCCGGACATCAATCTGCGGATTACGCTGGAGTTCGGATGCGCATGCTGGCTGCTTGCCAGGCCATCAGAGGAAAACCACAAGTTCTTTGGCTCTTCTTCGGTGCCCAGTTCCAGATAGTCGATTAGCTCTTGAGCAAAGTAGTACATCTTGTCCGAAACTGTGCCGGTATTGGCATAGGCAAGGATCCCTTTGTACTGCTCCGGGAAGCTGTATTGGGGATACTCCTCCCAATCGTAGATGTCGTAATTGATCTCCAGTTCATCCAGAGCGGAAAGATAGACCGGCAGCTCCACCCTGTTCCAATCCTGATTTCCGCTATAGGCAATGAGGATATTGGCATCTGCACTGGGCAAAATGCGGAAGGAGTAATACTCAGCAGGTGCATCTTCCGGGAGGACTGCCATGTTTCCCTCGGTATCTTCTGCCGAGAAGTAGTATCTCACCATCGAACCCAAGGGCAGATCCGAAAGATTAAAGTAATACTGGCTCCCGTCATTTGTATCAGCAGTCTGCTCTTGCCAGCCACTACCGATGTCATAGATAACCTTGGCATCCAAAGGCACAGACATATCGATCATGCTTGCCTTAAGTTCGATGGATTGGGCAAAAGTATTGCCCACCGGCTTATGGCTGATGATCGGGGGCTGGGTATCCTCTCCGCTGTAAAAGAGGATGGCGAGCTCATCATGCAGGATGTTGCCTTCCGGCTCGATCCCGATATAGCTCGTGCCTTGTACGATCTCACGCAGATAGACCAAGCCTGCATTGGCAGCCTCATTTTGGATTGCGATCGTAGCACTTAAGCCATTGTCGTGCGGAATGCTGGCTCCGGTCTGACCGGTTGCCACTGTGTGATATTGCATCTTGATCTCACCATTTTCATGGAGGATCACCTGAAACTTCAGGAGGCTATCGCCACCGCTTCCGGCATGAAAACGCACGTTGTCCCATTGAAAGATGGTATAGCGGTCGGGGGCTGCACCGAAAGTCTCAAAATACACATCTGAGATACCTTCATCCGCGTGTAGATCGTCCCAATAGACCGCGATCAAGGCCGGCATTTGAGTATATCCCGGGATTGGATACATATAATTGAAGATATTGCCGTCAGAATCCCATCCGGGATCTGGATAGGGATTGTACCAGGTGTTTTCCGCCAAAAGTATCTCCCCATTGGTGTCCACATAAGCAGAGCTATATTGCTCTCCGTAAAAGGGGAAACTGAATCCCAAGGGGATTGGCTCGCTGAAGTTGTCGTCTCCAGACCAGGTGGGAACATTGTACATGATGGTGGATTCCCCGGTTTCGGAGATGTCGATCCAATCATACACCGGGCCAAAAGGATCGTTGCTATCCACAAAGCGGTAGCCAAACTCATCGGGGCCGCCTTCGGTTACGCGATCATAGATCTGCACAATGTATTCATGGATGTTGTTGGCGCTATTGTCGTCCTCTGTGAGGATCTCAAAGATGAAGCTCAGCTCACCTTCTGCTGTGGGAGTATATGTTTCTTGGAATACCAGCTCGACGCTTTCGCCGGTGGGAATCACAAGCGGGGCATTGATGATCTGGATGTGCACAAGCTGGTCATCGGCGTTAAAGACCTCCAGCTGGACTTCAATCTCGGAGTTAAACTCCACA
>Ga0334901_1003025_pt1 | contig 13320 bp, 8 predicted proteins | sample GraSluR3_MG_3_FD_207216 | JGI IMG/M metagenome (GOLD analysis project Ga0334901, IMG submission 207216) | Sludge microbial communities from methane-producing bioreactor in Wageningen University, Netherlands - Granular Sludge_15_08-R3 | ecosystem: Engineered > Bioreactor > Anaerobic > Unclassified...
CTCAAGACCAGCCCCTGCTGTTCGGCCGCCGGCAGGGTGGCGACCTCCGGGTGGAACAGGACCTGGGGGGTCGGTTCGGGCACAGCCCGGACCCAGAAGGGTTCTCCCCCGGAATAAAGATGTGCCTGCACGTTCTTCCGGCGGAAAAGACGCCATGCCAGGCGGTCCAGCAACTCGGCCGGCTTCCATCCTGCGGGGGCGGGTTGAGAGTCGGCCAGCAGGGCACTGAATTCGGGGTCTGGAAACGACACGGCCACCTCGCCCCGAGGGAGCAGGCGGTTGAGCAGGAACTCGACGATCTGGTCCGCCTGATCATCGTGCTCTTCCTCGACCAGGTTCGGGTCCAGGTCCACGGCCGCCACCCGCTCGCCGCCCTCCTTCTCGGCCTGTACGGCGGCCTCCCGCCCCTGCCGCACCAGGGCCAGGACCACCCGAGCGCCGGGACGGATGGCGCGGTTCCGTTCCTGACCCGAGACCCGGTCCAGATGGTCGAAGAGTTCGGGACGGTCGGCCAGACCTTCCAGGGCGCCCAGGACATCCCGGAACTGTTCCGCCGCGTCCCCGGCCTGAAGGTGAAGCCTGTAGTGGTGAAGTCGGGCATCGAGGGGCCCGCGTCCGGGAATCTGGCGGGCCCGGGTCAGGAACTCCAGGGCCTGGGGCGGGTCGTCGAGATGGATCTCGGCCAGGTTCAGGAAGAGCCTCTTGCGCTCTGCCGCATCGCGGACGGCCTTGAGGCGCTCGATCAGGACCGTATGCATGGCCTTCACGAAGCGGGCGGCCCCGGGCGACTCCAGCTCCTCAGCCAGAATCCGTCGGCCGATCTCCAAAGCCTCGTTGAAGCAGAAGGATCCGAAGTAGTTGTAGAAGAGACCTTCCTGGATCTCCAGCACGTCGGGATGCTCCTGGGACAGCTCCTGGAAGATGTCCCAGGCGTTGTCGAACTTCTCCAGGGCCACCAGCTTCATGCCCTCCTCGATCCGGGCACGCAGCGCGGGGTCGCTGGCGCGCCGGAAGGGGAGCTCATCGTCTTCCGCGCCCAGCGTTCTCCGGGGCGTCGGGGCCGAGTCCGATCCAGGCTCCGCCTCCTCCGGCGGAGCTTCTTCGCAGAGTTCCCGGGAACCCTCTGCCGCAAGGGTGGTGGCCTCCTCATGCGGCACATCGACGGGATGTCCGGAGCCTTCAGGGACGTTCGGGATGGTCTCCTCAACCACGGGTTCGACCAGGTCCGGCGTGACCTGTTCCGGAGGGGCTGCAGCGACCGGTGGTGTTTCGACAGAAGGCTCCGGCAGCGATTCGGAGGCCTCCGCCCGGTCTGAGAGGGTCGCCCGCAGCCTCTCCAGCTCCAGCGCCAGGCGCTCGCGTTTCTCAGGAGTGGTGACCAGGCGGGACGCCGTCTCCTCCAGCGAGAGCAGCACCCGCAGGTGGGCCTGGGGATCCCGGCTGGCCGGGTCCACTTCGCAGCGCGCATAGACCCGTCGGACCAGGACCGGCCCGGTCGAGCCCAGCAAGGACTCCATCAGATCAGCCACGGCCCGGTCGGGTGAAGCCTGGGAATCTGCGGGTCGACTCTCGGGGCGGGTCGGCGGCTCGACCTTCTGCAAGAACTGCTCACGGACCTGGCGCAGCGTCTGTTCCAGGGCCTCCGAGCGGGTCGCCGCCGCCTGGCAGGCGGCCTCCAGCGTTGCCCTCTCCTGGAGGATTTCGGCCAGTTGGGCTTCCAGGTTGCCGGCCGACAAGCGGGCGTCGGCCAGTTCGGACCGGCTCTCCTCCAGGCGGCGGGAATGCTCCGCCAGGTCCGTCTTCAGGCCCCGGGATTCGATTTCGGCCTGTTCCCGACGGGTCTGCTCCCCCTCCAGCTCGTGAGCCAGCCGCAGCGCCTCGGCCTCCAGCTCCTCCTGGCGGGACCTGCTCCGGCGCAGCTCCTCCTCCAGGGCCTCCAGGCGCTCACTCAGGCGCTGGATCTGTCCTTCGAAATCGGCCTCACGAGCGACCAGGTCGTCCAACCGGGCCCGGGCTTCACCCAACAAGCCCTCCAACTCGGCCACCCGGCCCTGGTCCTGAAGCGCCTGCTGGCGCGAAGCCTCCAGGGCGCGGCCCAGGTCCTCGGCTCGGGTCAGGGCCTCCTGCATCTCGGCGCGGACCCGAGCGCCCTCCCGGCCGGACTCTTCCAGGTGCTCCCGCGCCTGCCCCAGGCTCTGCTCGGATTCCTGGACCTGGAAGACCAGCTCGATGTTCTTGGTGCCCAGGCCCTCGACCTCGGCCGCCAGACGCCGGTTCTCGCCCCGAAGCGTCTCCACCAGGCCCATCAATCTCAACTCGGCGGGCCCCAGGGTTCCGGAGTCGAGGCCCTCGGAGACCACACCGGCCTCCGCCTCCGGGCCGAAACGATCTTCGCGGGATTCCAGGCTGGAGTCCGGGTTCTGCGCCATGATTTCTGCCTCCACTCCCTTGGTCAGAAGATCTTCGCAGGTCTGGGGTCATCGCCTGCTCTGAAGGCTGGTTCGAGCGGCATTCAGTCGGGGAAGGAGGCATGAAGATCCCGGATGAGCTCCTGCAGGAACTCGCGCTCGTCGGGGTCGTCCACGGCGTCATCCGCCTCATTGAGCAGGCCTACCAGGTGCGCCAGCAACAGGCTCACCAGGGCCGGATCCTCGACGAAGTGGTCACGAATCCAACGGATCGTCCCATGAGCCCGGTTCAAGAAGACCCGCTCCCGCGAGACCCAGACCGGTGGCCCCAGGGGGCGCAGGCCCCAATCCAGGGATTCCAGACGACGAGAGCCGCGCTTGCGGACCTGTCCCCGAGCCACCAGGGCGAACTCGCGCCGAAGGGCCTTGAGCAGCTCGGCCTCGGGGTTTCCCGATTCGACTTCGGTCGCAGCGGCGCTGGCCTTCCGCTCGGAGGCGTCGGGAAAGACCGGCGCATTCAGCCTCTCTCCCAGACGTTCCAGGGTGTTCCCCCACCAGGCGGAGGCAGCGGTCCGCGAGCGGTTGGCGGCCTGCAGGGCGCCTGTCAGGACCTGTCCCAACCCAGGCGAGGAGACCTCTTCCAGATGAGCCTGACCCAGGAGCCTGGTGCAAAGCTCCCGGACCGGGCTTCCCGCCGGGAGGATCGGAAGAAGCTCCTCTTGATTGGACGAGTTCCACAAGGGCTTGCGCGAAACGCAGACCAGGCGACCCCGAGCCTGGTCCTCGGCCAACAGGGCGGCCAGCGAGACCTGGCGCCCTCCGACGACCTCGACCAGGGGCAGGGCCAGGATTCGCTCCAGCACCTCGCCGGCCGGCGAGCGCCCCCCCAGGGCCGAGCGTTCCTCCAGTGCGAAGGCCAACAGGGCCTCCCTGGCCTGCTCCCGATCGCGCCCGGACAGATCGGGATGGCGCTGAGCCAGAAGCCCATACAGTCGGACCTGGTGTTCCCGAAGTTCGCGCCGCTGGTCGCGGGTCAGGGGGAGCAGTGCCCCCCCCGCGTCCAGGCGAAAACTGCCTTCCACGATCGCCTGGCTCAGGTGGTGGGGCATCTCGAGCTGGCCCAGCGGCTGCCCCTGGTGCAGGGCCACCAGGCTTCCCCGACGCGCACGGGCGGGGAAGCCGATCTCTCCGGTCAGGGACGCCCCCTCCACGGAGAGGACCAACAGGCATCCGGACAGTCTGCGGGGCAGTCTCGCGGCCTTCTTGAGATGGGTCAGATACTGCGCGTCTCGGGCCAGATTCTCGGAATCGTCCCGGCAGTTCCGTTTCAGGACCGCCCGGAGAACCAGTTGCAGATCGGCATCCGCCTGCACCACCAGACGGCCGTCCCGGGGGATTCCGAAACGCGGCGACACCAGGAGAAAGGGCTTGCGTCCCATCCGCCGGCGGACCTCGGCCAGGCCCAGGGCCTGGTCGGGCAAGACCCGCAGGAGCGGGGCCTCCTCCAGGGCAGCGCGCACCGACTCCGGCAAAGCCGGCCAGGCCAGAAGCGACAGCAGGGCCCGCGCCTCGTCGGAGCCCGGCCTGGGAAGCCCGTCCAGGAGTTCCCTGGCCAACAGTCCCACCTCTGCGGCAAGGCTCTGCAGAAGCTCCTCCCATGCCTCATCCTGCAGCACCTGGCGGTAGCGGGCGTCGGGCTGGACCCCAGGGGCCTGGACCACGACCTGAACCGTCGGGGGCAGGACGCGCGAAAGATGCTGGAGCAAACGCCCCTCGAGCAGGACCTGAACCTCCCCTCCTCCCGCCTCGACCAGTGCCACCTCGCCCTCCAGGGGAGGGCGCAGCGCGCGGCGCGCCAAGGTGCGCTCGGAGAGGCGCAGCGGGTGCGGCGGACGCAGCAGGAACTCGGCCCGGGCCCGCTGGGCGTCCAACCAGGGACGAGCCGAGGCGAATCTCGCCCGGGGAAGAAGTTGCCGGATCAAGGCGCATTCACTTTCGGGCAGGACCAGCTTCCCCGGGACCGCCTCCAGGTCCAGGTCGCGAGCGGTCAGAAGCTCCTCGCCCTGTTCCACGGCCCCTCGGAGCCGGTCCAAGGAGACCAGGCCCTCGGCGGTGAGGAAGAGGGGGGCCGCAGCAGCCTTTTCCGCCAGGTCGGGCCAGGTCCGCAGGGCCACCTGCACCGAGGTGCGAGCCTGCACGGGGAGGCGCCCCTGATGCCAGGACCAGGCCAGCAAGACGCCGGCCCGGGTCTCCGCCTCGCGCACGAGGGCCAAGACTTCCGACCAGGCCTGGTCGGTCTGGATGGCCTTCCAGTCCGCCGCAGGTTGGAGCCGCGGGCACTCCATGACGGCCTCGAACGGGGGGCCCGTGGGAGTCAACGTGCGGGTTTGCAGGAAGACCCCCTCGCGCAACAGGTGGAGAATCCCTCGCTCGCCCCCGGTCACGATTCCCAGTTGACCTCGAGCTGAGCCGGAGGCGACCTCGACCCGAACCAGAAGCTCGCCTGATTCCGGGAGGACAGGCTGGCGGCGCGTGCGGAACCGGAGCGCCAGCTCGCTCAAGCGGGCCAGCTCGGGGGCCGCCGGGGAGACCCGCCCGGGGAGGATCCCCTCCAGCACCCGCCGGGCCAACGAGTCGGTCCGGACGAAGGCGGCGTCCGGCCAGACCGGTTCGGGGAGGTCGAGCGGAAGATCGACCTCCTCAGGCTCGACGAGGAAGACCGTCGGTCTGGAGACCAGGCGATCCAGGCTGACCATGCCTTCCCGCATCTCGGCGAACCAGGGAAGGCTCCGTAGCGGTTCGGGCGGCATCCGGCCCCGTTCACCCCACATCTCGAAGGCCAGTTCCAGGTGGTCGCACTCTGCCGGAGTCCAAGGTCCCCCACGAGCGGCCAGCTCCTCGTAGAGCTCCTCTCCGTGGTGGTCCAGGCGTTCCAGGGCCTTCCGGAAGGAAGCCGTGTCCGAAGCAGCCGACCAGTCGTCCTCGATCTCCAGGTCCTGGAAGTCCAGCACCGCCACGTAGGACAAAGGCGTGGCCAGCTCGCGGGATTCCAGGAGGCGCCCGCGGTACAGGACGTGCAACAACGAACCGACATCGGTGTCCTGGGGTGAAAGGCCGACCTCCCCCGGGGGATCCTGCAGGCTGCGTCGGACAATCCACTCGCCGGGCGGCAGTGTGGCGGGCCGAGGACTGCGTTCCCAGCGCTGACGATGATTCCTCCGGCGCAGGACCTGCAGCACCCGCTCGCCGGCGTCCTGCACGGCCTCACCGAAGCAGAACCTCAGCAGGTGCAACTCCTCCGAATGACGCAGGCGGGCGATCCGGAACCCCAGATCGGCGGCATGGGGGGGTTCCCAGCACACCGGAACCTGCCCCAGGCCCTGAAGCTGCGCCTGCAACTCGGCCAGACTCAAAGCTCCTCCCAGATGGTCCTGCAGCAACGGAGCCGCCATGAAGGACTCCGGCAGATCGCCCTTCCATCCGCAGGCAAGATGCACCAGCACTCTTTTGGACTCTTCTGCTTCCTGACCCAGGCCATCCTCCCCGAGGGATGCCGCCAGAGCCTCGGCGCACGCGGCGCCGAACGCGGAGAGGTCCTCCAGCAGGGCCGTCAACCGATGGTCCTCGACGACATCCGAATGCGAAGCGTTCCGCCCCAGATCCTCGTGCCAGGCCACAGCCTGGAGGGGGACGGCCAGGGATGGGCTCCGGCGGCCGACCACGACCCCCCGGGAGACCAGCGTCAACGCGCTGGCCTCTCCTTCCCGGGACACGACCGCCCGGAAACGCGGAGGCCCTTCAGGGGGGAGCGAACGGACCGGTCCCAGCCCGCGCAGGTCGGGCGGCAAGCGCACATCCCTGCCTCCGATGCGGATGGGAATCGGCGCGTAGCGGGCCTCCCCTGCCAGCAACGCCTCCTCAGGCCAGTTCCTGGAGCGTCCTGGGCTCGCCCCCTCCACCAGCAGGCGGTGGCAGGAGAACACCCCTGGCCCCGAGGACTCCCCCTCCCGGGCCCGTTCCAGCCAGAAGCCGGAGGGGGACTCCAGACGCAGGTGCTGGATCGACAGGGTTTCCAAGGCTGCGCAAGCCATGGCCAGGGCCCGAAGGGCCGTCCCCACGGGGCCGGTGGGCACCGTCAACAGGTGGTCATCCAGGGCGGCGAGGCCTTCGGCGGGAAGAGGTTGCCCTCCGAATCGCACCTCCAAGGTCCCCCCAAGTTCAAGGTCCAGGGCCTCTGACCCCAGGACCACGGCGGCTTCGACCAGCTCCAGTACGTAGCGACGCGGGTCGGTCAACTGGAAGCGGGCCATCTTCTGACGCGCCTTGGCCCGATCCAGGGTGAAGAGCCCACGCGAATCCAGACGTCCGGCCTGGCGGAGTTCTTCCAGCAGGCTCATCGCCGTCTCCTCCGGGTCGGAGCGGGAAGCCTGGCGGGCGGAAATTCCCGGCGACGCCGGACGGCCCGTTCCAGGAGATCGGCACCCGCAGGCGCTCCCGCCTCCAGATCCAGGAGCACGCTGCGAGCCAGCAGGAATCCCGCCAGGTTGGGTTCCTTCCGCCCCAAGCAGGCACAGGGCTCAGACAACCCGCGGCCGGCCTGCAGGGCCAGGATGGGCCCCTGGGATGAATCGCGGCGATGAGCCCGGTCCAGGGCGCGGATCCGCACGGCCCGCGGCAGCCCCGCCACCGGTTCGACCAGGCGCACCTCCCGGATACCCTGTCCCTCCAGAAGGGCGCACAACTCTTCCAGAAGGGGCTCGTCTTCCGGCTGGACGGCAGATTCTTTGGGGAGGAACCAGCGCTGTGCCACGGGCACCGGAACCAGACCGGCAGCCTGGAGGGCCTCGAATCGGGGATCCGTCTCGCCCTGGACGAGGACGACCTGGGCGCCTTCGGCGGCGGCGGCCCGGGCCAGTTCGTCCTCCTCCACCGAGTAGCAGGGCCCCTCGCGGCTCCGCAGGTCGCCCAGGCTGAAGCGACTCGAGTCCAGACCATCGAAGACCGGGATCCGCTCCACACGAGGACCCACTCCGGGCCACTGAAAGATGCGGGCGGCGGCCTTCCACAACTCGGCGGTGGGAGCCTGGCCCAGGTGCTCCATGAGGTGCCTGGGCATCCGGATGAAGGCCGCCTCCTCCACCACCCGCATGGCCTTGCGATAGTTTTCGTCCTGCAGGACCTGGTCGCGCGTCAGGGTGTGCTCGAGATAGCGCGAGCGGACCTTGAAGGACACCCCCGGCAAGGGAGAGCCTCGTCCTTCGAAGAGGGTGAGGCCCTGGTTATAGAAGCCGAAGAACGCGTCGACCGGGTCCGAGGGAGCCACCACGACCTCGGTCCCGGGTCCGGTGTGACGGAACTGGTAGGGTGCCTCCAGGCTGAAGGGTTGATTCAGCGGGACTCCGTCAAAGCAGACCTCCACCTCGCAGTGCCGACACCAGAAGACCAGCGTCTCCCGACAGTCCCGACGGAACTTCGAAAGCGCGGAACGAGGCATCTGCACGTAGACCCGGACCCGGGTTCCGTCGATGGGCTCGTCCAGCACGATCCGGTCGAAGGTCCGATCCGGATGGAACAGAACCCGCCAGGCCTGACCCGCGCGGCCGGTGTCCACCACGACCGCACGGGGCTTGACCGCGAAGACCGAGACGAAGCCGATCCCGAACTTGCCGATCTTGGTGAAGTCCCCCTCCTTGGAGGAGGCGAACAAGCGCGTCAACTGATGGTCGATGATCTCGCGGTCCATCCCCTCCCCGGTATCGGCCACCTCCACCACGGCGCACCCCTGCCCCGCGTCGTGGTGGACCCTGACGTCCACGCGGTTGGTGCCGGCGTCCAGCGAGTTCTGGACCAGTTCGCGCAGGAAGGCCAGGGGTTGGGAGAACTGCTCGACCAGAAGGTCCAGGGCAGCCGAGACCTCCGGGGCAGGCGAGGGAGTCCAATGAGCAGACATGTCGGGTTAACGGAAACAAGCGGCCCGGATCGTCCAAGGGGCCCAGGCAGGCAGGCGTGACATCCCAGGCTACTTCCCATCCTCGCAGCGGGCTCCTCCCCACGACCAGGAAGCCGGACGACCGAGGGGGGGGATGGCCTCTGCCGGCGAACAGAAGGCGACATGCCTCGACCGACAAGGGAGGTCGTCATCCGCCGTGGACAAGTTCTCCAAGAAGGCCAAGGAGGGGTTGCAGAAGGGCGTGGAGTTTCTGCGCCACCGCGCGCAGGAGACCGTGGAGCTGCACAAGGCCACGTCCCACCTCAAAGAGCTGCAGAAGCGCCACGAAGAGTGCATCCGGGACCTGGGATACCGAACCTACGCCATGCTGCAGAAGGGCACGCTGGACCAGAGGGTGCTGCGCGAGCGCTACGTCGAGGCCCTGGAGTTGGAGAAGGCCATCCAGAGGGCCATCAAGGAGCAGGAGAACATCCGCGACCGCTACAGCACGGATCTCCAGATCTTCGTTCCTCCCACCACCGCCCCGATCTATTGCCCCTATTGCCAGGCGACCGTCCCCCCTTCCTCTTCCCGGTGTCCCGAATGTGAAGCCCCCATGCCCGGTCGGACTGCCAGCCAGGAATCCCCTGGGGGCCCGCGCGACTCAAGGCGGGCCGGAGAGGACCCTCCCGGTCCCTGAGCCGAATCCGGGATCTCCCAGCCCATCCAGGAGATTCTGCGCCGGGGTGGAATCCCCGCGGCACCTCATGAAGACCAAGATCGCCTTCCTGCGCGAATTCCTGCGCAACCCCGGAACCGTTGGCGCCGTGGCCCCCTCCTCCCCCTCCCTGGCCCGGGAGATGGTCCGCCAGGCCGGGGTTCCCCAGGCGCGTACCATCGTCGAGTTCGGTCCCGGAACCGGAGCCTTCACCCGGGAGATCGTCGAACAGGCGGCCCCCGAGGCCCGCTTCCTGGCGATCGAGCGCAACCCGGCGCTGGCGCGGATCCTCCAGCAGGAGCTGCCTTCGGTCCAGGTCTGCCACGACTCGGTCGAGAACCTGGGTGCGATTCTCCACCGGGAAGGGATCGACCAGGTGGACTGCATCCTCTCCGGGCTTCCCTGGGCCGCCTTCCCCGAGCAGTTGCAGGACCGCCTCCTGGAGGAGGCCTGCAAGAACCTCGCTCCCCAGGGATTCTTCGTGACCTTCGCCTATCTGCAGGGCCTGCTTCTGCCTGCGGGTCGACGCTTTGCCCGCAAGATCCGGGGCAGATTCACCCATGTCGAGAAGTCCCCGGTGGTGTGGCGGAACCTTCCTCCTGCCTTCGTCTATCGCTGCCAGCGGTAGCGCTCCAGGAAGGTGCAGCCCTATTCGGTGATGCAGTCGTTGGAGGTGATCCGGATCTCCCGGGCCACCGTCTCACCGGCCTGACCGTTCGCGTAGCGGACGTTCTCGAAGGTCATCTTGGCCCTGAAGCCCTTCCACTGGTCCAGGCGATGGCTCTGGTTGGGAGCGTTGAGGGCCGCCTTCTTGAGGTCCCGGACCTTCACCCGGCAGCCACAGCGGTCGACGATCACCGTGTCCAGCTCCAGCAGGGCCCAGACGCCGCCTGCGTACTGGTGGCTGTAGTTCATCCTCAATCCATCAGGATAGACGCCCCGGGGATTGGTGCCGCTCCAATTCGTCCAGGCCACGAAGTTGATCGTGATGTCCTGGGTCTTTGGCTCGGCGGCAGCCTCGCGCCCTCCGACCGTCAGGAAGGCAGACAGGACAATTGCCAGCAGGGGAAGCCAGAAGAATCTCCTCAAAGTCATCAGGATGGACCTCCACAAATCAGGATTCCGCGATTCAATCCTGAAGGGCATCGAGAGCTCCGGAATATGATCTGCGTCAGGAAGAGGAGACAGGCGACCCTTCCGCGCCTGCCTCCCCGGCAGGAACACCCTGTCGATCCTGGGAATGCTTCCGCCCGGAGGCAAGCCATGAGCGACGTGACGATTCCCTTGGACCCAACCCGACTTCAGAACCTGCAAGACCTGGAGATCCCGATCCTGGTGCCGGGCCGGCTCCCCTCGGACCTGACCCGGATCCAGACCACCACCGAGAGGGGCCCCCAGGGTCCCGCCTTTCGAGTCGTCTTTCATACCTCGCCCCAGCGCTGGGTTGCCCTGCAAGGCTGCAGCGGAGGGGTCGGAGACGTGATGATTGGAGACGCAGCAGAGGACTTCGACACCGAGCAGGCCGGACCGGGCCGGGTCGAGTTCTACGACCCTGGAAGCCAGGAACCTGTCGATTTTCGAAGCCACTGGCTTCACCCCCAGACCGAGGGGGCCTTCTACTCGCTCAGCGGCCAGGGATTGACCGAGAGCGAAGTCCTGGAGGTCGCCAGCTCCTTGCGCTGGCTGTAGTCCTTCGACCCACGAAAAAACAACCCCAACCCGGCGCGCTCCGCCTGGCTGGGGTTGTCCTTCTTTCCGGACCGACCGGACAGCGCCCGGTCCGACCGGGCGCTGTGGCGGGCGCTACTTGCCCTGGTTCTTGTCCTGCATGTCGGCGGGCAGGAAGACCCGGCACTGGGTGCCGTAGTTGGTGGTCTGCTGGCGGTAGACGTCGGAGTACTCGCCGCCCTTGCCGTCGGAGATCGAGATGTGGCCGTGCTCGTGGCCATTGCCCCGGTCCCAGACCACCACGGCGCCAGCCGGCAACTTGGGGAGATCCTGCGGATTGACCTGGACCTCGCGGAGCTTGTCGCTCTGGGCCAACTGGTCGGCCGCCATGTAGGCGCTGGCCCCACTGGTCTCGATGCCGCACTCGCGCAGGGCCGCGCTGACGTGCTTGAAGCACCAGCCCCCCGAGCCGTTGCAGTTGCGTTGTCCGGCCTCGGCGATCTTCTGCCCCAGGGGTGAGGTCCGAGCCAGGGCCTCGGGGTCGACCGCCGGGGCGTTGGAGGCCCCGAAGGTGGTGCCGGCATCCGAGGCCGGAGCCGCCCCTCCGGCCGGAGCAGCGCCGCCTGCCGGAGCAGCGCCGCCTGCGGGGGCCGCCCCGCCCGCCGGAGCGGCCGCCATGGGAGCTGCCGCAGCAGCGGCAGGAGCAGCCGCAGCAGCCGCCGGAGCCGCGCCCTCAACGGGAGCCGCGCCGCCCGCCGGAGCCTGCGGTGTTGCCTGCGGGTTGGTGATCCGATCCAACTGGCGGGTCAAACTGCCGATCTGGGCCTCGGTGGCCCTGGCGCCGGCCTCGTCCCCCTCCTCGAGCTGGCGGGCCATCTTCTCGCGCAGCTTCTCGATCTGCTTGCGAAGCTGCTCGGCCTGCTGCTCGGGAGTCATCTTCTCGAGATCCTCCGGCTTGAGCTCCTCGCCCTCCTGAGGCTTCTCGGTCTCCTCGGCCGCCTCCTGACCGCCCAGGGCGTCCAGGTTCGGGATGGAGCCCCCCTCCTCGTCGGCCAGGGCCTCCGCCGAGATGTTGACCTGGCTCTCGGTGGACGCGGTGGAAGTCTCGACGGCCTTGGGTGCCGCAGCAGCAGCGGCAGGAGCTGCGGTGGACTGGACCACCGGGGAGGCAGGCGCGGACGTGCGGTTCGTGTTGATGGCAGAGATGGGTTCCATTTCAGACCTCCAAGAACGTGCAGATGCAGTTCGCTTTCCTGCATTCTAGACCGGGCCGCCCCCTCCCACCGCCTCAAGATATGAACATCCTGTTTCAAATGTGAACAACCAGACCAATCATGTTACCGATTCGAAACGCCTGCGCCCGGACCAGAATCATTGCACCCACCCAGGGCCACCTGCTCGTCCACGACGTGCCGCAGGATCGCCTTCATGGCATGAAGGGCTCGGGGAGGCCCCGATGGACAGAAGGCCTGCAAGCCCAGAAGGGCCTGATGCACCGCCTCCAGCGTGGACAGGCAACCCTCTGCGGGCTGTCGGCGGTAGGTCACCAGACCCGGTTCGGGCCCGTCCAGGCCCAGGCGAGGCAGAGCGGCCAGGTGGGGGTTGAAGCGAAGGATCTGTCGCGCCTGGCGCCAGGTTCCGTCCGGCACCAGCATGAGCATCCGCCGTCCACCCAGGATCCGCCCCACCTCAGGATCCTGGGGATTCAACGAGCCCGGACCGGGATGGAGCAGGAAAGGGGCCAATCCGGAGTCGGACAACAGGACCGAAAGACGCGGGTGAGCGTGAAAATCCAGCCCCACGAAGAGCTCCGCCCCCTGCACGCAGCGCCGGACCATCCGAGCGGTGTTGAGGGCTCCTCGCTTGTGATCCTCGCGAGGATGCACCAGGAGCACCACCTTGGGCCCCGGGAGGACCGGAACAACCAGATGGCAGTAGCAGCGGCTCCGGGCTTTGTGGCAATCCGGACACAGGGGGCGCACGGTTCCGGCTTCGTGGCCGAGCCTCCTGGTCCCCCACCCGAGACCCGGGAGATTCCGGTCCTCGGGAAGAAGAGTTGTTCGGCTCGCGTCCATCTCAGCACAAACCCATTCCCGGAGGCCCACGACATGCGACCTCGACTCCAGGTTCCGACCAGTCAGCACCTCTTCATCGTGCTCACCTTGCTGGCGTTGACCCTCTTCACCCCCTCGCCGGGAACCGCCCGAGAAGACCTGGCGGAGCGATGCCGCCAGGACCTGGCGCAGCGAACGTCCAGCCCCCTCGAGGGAATCCGCGTCGTCCAACGGCGCGACGTGCTCTTCCCCGACGCGGCCCTGGGATTGCCCCGACCGGGGGAGGTCGCGGCCTCAGTGCAGACCCCAGGCCAGGTCCTGGTCCTGAAGGTCGGGCAGACCTCCCATCTCTACGTCGGCTCCGATCGGACGTTCCGTTACGGGGGGCCCCTGGGTGCCTGGCGGCACTCGGCCCTGTTCCTCCAGGAGATTCCGGACGAACCCAACCTCAATGGTCGACTGGTCCAGACCTCGCTGGTGGGGACCAATCCGCGCGTCGTGCTGGTCGGTGTCAGCGACTTCGCTCCGCAACAGGACGGATCG
>Ga0334901_1003026_pt1 | contig 13319 bp, 7 predicted proteins | sample GraSluR3_MG_3_FD_207216 | JGI IMG/M metagenome (GOLD analysis project Ga0334901, IMG submission 207216) | Sludge microbial communities from methane-producing bioreactor in Wageningen University, Netherlands - Granular Sludge_15_08-R3 | ecosystem: Engineered > Bioreactor > Anaerobic > Unclassified...
TGGAGAACAAGGAGGTCTCCTGGTTTCCCGCCTACGGACCCGAGCAGCGCGGCGGCACCGCCAATGTCACCGTCATCATCTCCGACCGCCCCATCAGCTCCCCGGTGGTCAACCAGTACGACATCGCCATCGTGCTCAACCAGCCTTCGCTCGACAAGTTCGAGGAGCGGGTGAAGCCCGGAGGGGTACTGATCTACGACGGCTACGGCATCAACAAAAGTGTACAGCGCAAGGATATTCATGTCTACCGCATCAATGCCATGGATGAGTCGATGAAGATGAACAACACCAAGGTGTTCAATATGATCATCCTGGGCGGTCTGCTGCGCATCTCCCCCATGGTGCAGCTGGAGAACGTGATGAGGGGATTGAAGAAGTCCCTGCCCGAGCGGCATCATAAGCTCCTTCCCATGAACGAGCAGGCCATCCTGCGCGGCATGGAGATCGTGGAGCATGAGCAGGTGGCCGCAGTGCCCGCCGCACAGACCCATTAACGCTGCCTGAGGGCAGAGCGCAAATGAAACGGGGCTGACCACTGGTCAGCCCCGTTTGCTTGTTTACTTCTTCCTGCCGAAGAGCCAGGAGAGGATGCCCGGTTTCTTCGTCTTCTGTTCCTGTTCCGCCGGCTTCTTCTTCACAGGGCGTTCAGGCCTGCCGCTGCTCCTGTCGGCAGGGGAGCCCTCCTTCCTGCGTGGCGGGCGGTTGCTGCGGGGGCGGTCAGATCCCTCGGTCCTGCGGCCATCACGGCTGCCCCCTTCGCGTCTCTCGCCCCGTTCACGGCGTGGAGCAGCTTCGCCCCCTTCGCGCGGAGCCCGGTTGCTTCTTCTGCGGTTGCTGCCCTCACCCTCCTTGCGGGGAGCGCGTTCGCCGCCTTCCTGCGACTGATCGCCGCCTTCGCTCTTTGGGCGTTGAGGTTTTCTTCTGCGGGGCGCATCCCCTTCGCGACGAGGCTTTCTTTCCCTGTCGCCTTCCTGACGGGGCGTATTACCACCTTCACCCCCTTCACCGGTGGTCGCAGCGGCTTCGCCCTGCGGCTTCCGCTTCTTACGACGGTTGTTGTTCTTCCTGCGCGGAGTCTGTTCCGTTGCAGCGGCATCCCCCGCAGCGGTTGCATCCTCCGTAGTGGTTACACCCGTTGGTGCGGCGGCCTCAGCCTGCAGTGTGGCAGCGTCATCCTGAGCGGCGTCGCCCGGCGTGGCATCCTCAGCCCGCTTTGGTTTCCTGCCACGGCCGCTTCTTTCAGGTCTCTCTGCCCTGTCGCTTTTATCACTCCTTTCAGATCTTTCCGCTCTTTTGCCGGAACCATCCTCACGACGTTTGCCCCCTTCTCTCTTACCGCCCTTACCGGAACGGCCTGAGGCACCTCTGCCACGACCTCTCGATTCGCGGGTGGGGTTGTACTCGGGAGCCTCTCCCATGCCCTCGGGCAGGGGTATACGATAAAGCTCCTTCTCCAGGAAGCGCTCTATCTGCTGTAGGCGGTATTGCTCATCGGGAGCCACGAAGGTGATGGCCATACCGGTGTCACCGGCTCGTGCGGTACGTCCGATGCGGTGCACATAATCCTCCACGTCGTAGGGCACCTCGAAGTTGATCACCAGCGTGATGTCATCGATGTCGATCCCCCTCGCCACGATGTCGGTCGCCACGAGGATGTCCACCCGTTCGTTGCGGAACTCATGCATGATGCTGTCGCGCTGTGCCTGATCCAGGTCGGAGTGCATCTCGCCGGCCGAGAGGCCCATGCCGCGCAGCAGCTTGGCGATCTCCTTCACCTTCATCTTCGATCCGGAGAAGAGGATCACCTTCCTGGGCTTCTTCTCCTCGAAGAGCTGGCGCAGGATATGCATCTTCTGTGGTTCGTAGCAGAGGTAGACCGACTGCATGATGGTGTCTGGCGGGCGGGTGATCGAGATGCTGATCTCCTCCGGTTCGTGCAGGATGGTCTTCGCCAGCTGTTGTATCTTGGGGGGCATGGTTGCCGAGAACATGATGGTCTGCCGCTCTTTGGGGAGCAGCTTCTCAATCTTCATGATGTCGTCGAAGAAGCCCATGTCAAGCATGCGGTCTGCCTCGTCGAGGATGAAGTATTTCACGCCCGAGAAATCAATGTTGTATAGGTTGATGTGCGAGAGGAGCCTTCCGGGGGTGGCTACCACCACGTCGGCGCCATTGGTCAGTCCCCTTTTCTGCACGTCCCACGCCTCACCGTCGTTACCGCCGTATACGGCCACCGATGAGAAGGGAGTGAAGTAGGAGAAGCCCTCCATCTGCTGGTCGATCTGTTGTGCCAGTTCACGGGTGGGTGCCATGATGATGGCATTCACTTTGTGCTCTTCGTGCGGCTCAGTCTGCAGGTTGTTCAGCAGCGGCAGCAGGAAGGCTGCAGTCTTGCCGGTGCCGGTCTGGGCACAGGCTATCACGTCCCTCTTCTGCAGGAGCACAGGGATCGCCTGTTCCTGTACGGGGGTGGTTTCCTTAAAGTTCATTGCCTGCAATCCATCCAACAGGGAATCGCAGAGAGGTAGGTCGTTAAAATACATCTATAGTCGCTTATTTTTGACAAAGATACGATGAATAATTGGTTTTGGAAAAAGTGAAATAAAATGGGGTGAATATTTTTTTGATCGGGAAATTATTTTACCTTTGCACTCGCATTTGAGCAGAATGCAAGGAGAGATGGCAGAGTGGTCGATCGCGGCGGTCTTGAAAACCGTTGAACTGAGAGGTTCCGGGGGTTCGAATCCCTCTCTCTCCGCAATATACATTGAATTTCAATGTTTTGCAAAACTTACACACAGTTTTACGCACATTAATGCGTTGACTGTGTGTTTTTTTGTTGTTACACAATAGAAAAGAGATCGCTTACAATCCTTCAACAATATTATACTTGCTGCTTGATTCTACTGGGTCACTTACCCATAGATGAATTCCGGAATCAGTAGAATCTTAAAATCATCTAAAATATCACTAAGTTTTTATCTCAATTAAGTTTGCAAGTTCATAACTTTCAAATCCAATCTGATATTAGTGAGATAACTTATGAACTATAATGCATATTATATGTTCTTTAGTTTGAATATTATTTAGCAAAATAATGTTAAATATATTCCATTTGAAAAAATATATACTTAACAATATAAAAAACCAAATCGATATGTTTGTTGATTAGTTTATTTTCTATACCTTTACATATATTAAGTCAATCGGTTTAGCAGAATTTAAAAAGTATGGTAAGAATATCTATGCAGGACATAGCAGACAGGCTTGGTATATCTCGTGGTACTGTATCTCTTGTGTTAAGTGGCAAAGCTAAATCTGGGAGAATTAGTGAAGAATTGCAATCAAAGGTAAAGGCATTAGCAAAAGAACTAAATTATTTCCACAATGAAATTGCCCGCAGCTTAAGCACTGGTGTCACAAAAACTATCGGTGTTATTGTTACTGATATTTCAAATGAGTTTTTCGGTAAGATGGTATTTTACATACAAGAGCAGGCTAAATCTTTTGCATATTCAGTTATTGTAGTAAATACTAACGAATGTTTAGAGGATTTTGATGAGGCCGTAACGATTTTAATGAATAAACAAGTGGATGGCATCATTTTAGTGCCAGTTGAAGGTGGTAACAAAACTGTCAAAAATATTATTAATAGAAAAATTCCTTTGGTGCAAATCGATCGCTTTTATCCTGATATCAATTCAAATTATATAGTAATTGATAATTATGATGTTTCTCGAAAAGCAGTGGAATTACTTATTGAGGAGGGCTATAAAAGGATTGCTGTTATTTGTTACAATATAGGTTTAGCCAGTTTAACTGAAAGGAGGCAGGGATGGATTGATGTAATGAAAGAAAGAGATTTATTTGATGTTGAATTGATCAAAAATATCGATTATGATAATCAAGATTCTGAAATTGAAAAGGCAATCATTGATTTAAAGAATGACACAGATAAAGTAGATGCGATCTTTTTTTGTTCCAGAAAGGTATTTCTTACAGGTGTAAAATATATGTTTAAATATGACATTAAAATTCCTGAAAATATGCATGTTATTTGTTTTGATAAAATTGACGCTTTTACTTTTGCGAATACTCCTGTTACCTATATTGAACAGCCAATTCAACAAATGGGTCAGAAAGCAATAGATTTACTTTTAGATCAAATCAGGGGGAATGATCAGATTAATCATTTAGTTTTAAATTCTGAAATTAAATTTTCGGTTTAATATATTCTGGTTTTTTATTTTTTCATTCAACAAAGCTAAACCGGTTTAGCTTTGTTGAAAATCTTTTGATGATGAAATAAATTATAAATCAAGAAACACTATTTAATTTTTAATAATGAGAAAGTAAGAATATGAAGAAATAATAGATTAAGCAAATTATCTTCTATGAGCTCATTAAGATGCTTTATCTTGATTTCTTTGGAGATGATTTTCTCATGCGCAGTTATCACTTAAAATAATAGCATAAAACACTAAAATGAGAGATATAATATGAAAAACCGGTTTTATAACTTATTGTCATTATTACTCATTTTTCAAATGAGTTTTTCTCAGCTATCTGGTCAATCGCAACATTCACTTGTTCCGGTTCAATCGCATGACACTTCTGTTTTAGATTGGAAACTGTGGGGATATAGACCCAATTACTGGAAAATGGATTTTGATTTTGATAAACTATCAGGGAATTGGGCTGAATATGCTGAAATTGATTTTAAAATTCCAGGTTCGGTACAGATGGCATTGAAAAATGCATTAGTTATAGAAGATTGGAACATCGGATTAAACAGCAAGGATATTGAATGGATAGAGAACAGGCATTGGCTAATAACAACCAGAATACCTGATACTTGGATTGCTGATAAAGAGAAGCAGATAATATTAGAATGCAAAGGATTGGACTATAAAGGATTTGTTTATGTGAATGGGAAAGAGATAGGTCAGTTTGACAATGCATTTATTCCCTATACATTTGATATTACAGAAAATTTAAAAGAAAGAAATAATTCCATAGTTTTTGTTTTTGAATGTCCCCCGGCTTATTTGGGACAGATAGGCTATACATCTCAGGTGAAAGATTGGAAACCTCGTTTCAATTATGGCTGGGATTGGGTACCGCGAATAGTGCAAACTGGTATTTGGGATGATGTGTTTTTGTATGTCAAAAACAAAAATACTGCTTCATTATCATCTATTCAAGTATTAACCGATGCTGATAAAAGAGACGATAAAGGACGTTTATCAATCAAAGCAGAGCCGGATAATCGTGCTCTAAAAGGAAATGTAAAAGTGGAGTTGACGTCTATGGATGGAGAGGAAATTTTATCCGAAACACTATCGACTAATAAACTTTCTTCTGGGATAATATGGGATAATCTCACAATAAAACGATGGTATCCAAACGGCTTAGGTGATCAGGTTTTATATACTTTAAACTTGATTTTATATGATGAAAATGATGTAATCGCTCAGCAAAACACTTACAGGATCGGATTTAGAAATTTGGAATGGCTGCCTACTAAAGGAGCACCTGCAAACGCTGATCATTGGCTTTGTTCTGTAAACAATCAATCATTTTTTCTGCAAGGAATTAACTGGACACCTATTCGCCCCAACTTTGCAGACTTGACACAATTAGATTATCAGAAATTATTGATGTCATATAAAAAAATGGGCGTGAATGCCATTCGAATTTGGGGAGGAGGATTCCCTGAAAAAGACTGGCTTTATGATATTTGTGACGATTTGGGAATTCTTATATGGCAGGATTTTCCATTAAGTTCTTCTGGTCTTGAAAATTACCCACCTGATGGAGCAAAAGAGATTTATGAAATTACAGAAATCGCAAGGCATTATGTTACCCGTTTGGAGCATCATCCTTCTTTGATGCTATGGTGTGGTGGAAATGAACTTTATCAAAAAGGAGATGTTGCGCCAATAACAGATACTCATAAAATGATTGCAGCGATAAAACAGGTTGTTAAATCGCTAGATCCTTCAAGAAAATTTGTTCCCGGCTCTCCGTCGGGTCCCACCATAAGTAATGATCCTAGTTTATATAATCAAGCTGTTAGCTGGGATGTACACGGCCCTTGGAAACTACCTTTTACTCAACCCTCAAATTATTTGGAATTAGTAAAGAATTATTGGACGAAGAATGATGCAATGATGCATTCTGAAGCTGGTGTTCCTGGAGCAATGTCTGTTGAAATGATGGAAAAGTATAATGGAGAATATGAAATCTTGCCAGCTAATATAGATAATCCTTTGTGGCGGAATGTGAACTGGTGGATTCAGTGGAATGAGTATTTATCAGAAGGGAAAAGTCCCGATAATTTAAAGGAATATGTTACTTGGAGTCAACAAAGACAGGCTGTTGGTTTATATACAGCAGTAAAGGCAGCGAAGAACAGATTCCCTGGGTGTGGAGGTTTTTTTATTTGGATGGGACATGATTGTTTTCCCTGCATGGAAAATACTTCAATCATCGATTTTGAAGGAAACCCGAAACCAGTCGTGAAAAAATTGTCTGAAATATTTAATGATAACACATATTTAAAACAAAATGAAAACAATTAATGATATTAAATCCTTGTTTTTTATTATAATACTATTATTCATGATCGGCTGTGGTAAATCAACTTCAGAAGACCATCAAAATGATAAAGCTACAACAGGAGAGGAACAAAAGAATGAAGTTTCTTCAATGGAAGATGTTCCTAATCCTGTTTTGGGAGAATCTATAGCAGATTATACTAAATGGGAAATCAAAAACGGCAAGTTTTATTTTGATGGTGATTGGAAATTTTTGAAAACTGCTAAGCCACTTATTAATTTTTCAGATGCTGCTTCGGTTGATAGGTTAATTTCTAATTTGGATATCATTAGGTCTAAGTATTATACCAGTATTGAACTGAATTGCTATTGGCATCAATTTGATTCAAATGGTGATGGAATTCCTGATAAATCGTTGGAACCATTAAATAAATTGATAGATGCTATTTACAATAAAGGAATGTATCCCTGTCTTTCTGTAGAAACATATGCTGTTGGTGGTGGTGCTATACCTGATGGTTTTTGGGAATTGAACCCAGATGCATTTGCCATCAATGACAAAGGGGAGAAGGTAACAGATACCGAATATGGGTTTGGTTCAAAAGTTGTCTCTATTTTTCATGAAGGCTATAGAAAGACTGCTCATAGATTTATTAAAAGTTTGGCTGAGGGTATAGATACCAGAAAAATACTCTATTTCGAAACAACAGTTGAACCCCAGTATATGGGAGCCATACCGCTCTGTTATAGTGAGTCGGCTAAAAATGAATATAAGAAATGGAGGAGTGAAAATGGAATAACAGATACTGAATCTGAGATACCGAATTCTTTTCCAATCCCAGATTCATTTTTAAAAAATGAGACTTGGAATAAGTTCAGAGCTCAATTTCTTGCCAAATGGATAAATGATGATGCTGCTGCCTATCGCGAAGTTGCAGGCGATCATGCTTATGTTGCAGTTGATTATCTGGATGCAAACGAAAAGGAACAGTTCCTCAGAATGGGAGAACCATTGGAATTTCTGTCACACCTAACAGCTCCCAATATTATTCAGGTCAATTGGACATGGTATTTTCCTGAAAACAAACCTAATCAAAAAGCTTATGACCGTGTTTGGAGTGTGATGAGAGAAAATAAAACAGATTGGGCGATTTCGGAACATATGACATTTAATGGGAGTGATTTTACAAGTTATAGTGATTTTGAACTCAAAAAAATATTGGAAAACACATTGAAACAAGGTACTCGTTTCGGTTGGGAATTTGTTAGTGTCACTCCTGATAGTAATGGAAGTTTTAGTTTGTATAACAACGATTGGTCGCCCAAAAGAGTGATGTCATATGTAGATGACCATTGGGGATATTGGCTCATGAGAGTTGAAGAAATTGAAAAATTAATAGTGAAATGACCACTTTTACTAAACCTTAATATTAGAATAAATGAAGACAAATTTTTTTGCCTCCCTATTGGGGCTTTTCTTAATACTAATTTCTTGTGGAAAAGATGAAATTCAAAATGAATTAGATGATTCATCCAATCAATCTGAAAATTTGATTACAGTAAATAGTAAAGATGTGTTGGGAAAAAGTATTCGTGATTTTGATGTTCTCCCGGAGAATGATCCATCCACGAATATGAAAAACCTCCAAATGGCAATTGACTGGGCATCATTGAGTGGATCTGCTTTGTTTGTTGAACCATCAGATCAGCCTTATCATGTGCAGGGAGGGTTGATATTAAGAAATAATGTGTCTTTGATTGGTGTTCATGGACCAACTCCAAGAGGAACAATTAACCCTAAACAAAAGGGTACACCTGTAGGTAGCGTTTTCAGAATCACCGATAGGAGGAACCCTTTTATCACCGTTGAAGCAGGTACACAAATTAAAGGTGTACAGTTTTGGTATTCAGATCAAACAATCAATGATCCTGCAAAAATCGTTCAATATCCTGCCACAATTAAAGCTTCCCAAACGAGTAGTGCACAAGGTGTATTTTTATCTTGTCTTACTTTTTATGGAGAGTATTTAGCAATCGATTTTAACAGTCCAAGAGAACATCCTTGTGAGTTAATGACGTTTGAACATTGTTACGGTTATCCTTTAAGTGGTGAATTTATTCGTGTTGATAATTGTTATGATATCCCACGTCTGTTGCATTGTCATGTTAATCCAGCTATACAACGATTTGTTGGAGGTCAGTATTCGCCATCTGTAGTGGATGCTGTGACAGCGAATAAGACATTCGCTTATACCATCAATCATACTGATAATGCACAGTTAATTGATATATTCACTTTTGGAACCTACGGTGGTATTTATTTGGGTGGTGATACCTACGGACAATTAACAAATTTCAATCTAGACTGTGTTGCAATAGGTATTTATAAAAAAGGAAATAATACATTCAATAGGAACTGGCAGATTGCACAAGGTTCTATCATTGCAAATGTGGGAAATGATGTAAAAGATATTCACCCTATTGTAATTGATGGCGAAGGTCATACTTCTCTTACCAATGTTGAAGCATTCTCCGGAGCTAATCCGGCATTAACAACAGTAAAAGAGAATAATTCATGGGATTTTATGTTGGTTGATGGCGACAAAAAACTCACCATTTCCATGTATGGTTGTAGAATGAGAAATTATGCTTCTGATAATCCAATTACTATACAAAATGAGAACGCTATTATTCATGCTGATGGTTGTTTTGATAAGCATGAAAATCTATTTAGTTTACCTTAACATGTAATTCCATATATGAAAATTTAATCTTTTAATTTTTTACATGCTATTTTTATTAGTTGATTCTTTATGTGTTGAAATATAACGTTTTAATGATAGCTCTAAATGTATGTGAATAATAATATTACACTTTTAAATCACTTTGAAATGAGAAATTATAAGCAAATATTCTTAGTATCTTTTATGTGTGTGTTTATTTATAGCTGTTCAGAAAGAGCTAGAAATAATTTGAATGATAATTATTACGTAAGTATTCGTGATTTTAATGTTCTACCTGAGAATAGTCCACAAACCAATAAAAAAAATCTACAAGAAGCTATTAATTGGGCTTCTGAAAGTGGGACAGCATTATTTGTTGATCCATCTGAAGAACCTTATCCGATTGATGGAGGCATTATTCTTAAAAAAAATGTATCACTTATTGGGGTTCACGGTCCGACTCCACGTGGTACGATTAAATCAAATCAGAAAGGAACACCTGTTGGTAGTGTTTTCAGTATCACAGATAAAATGAATGTTTTTATCACAGTTGAATCAGCAACCCAGATTAAGGGGATTCAGTTCTGGTATCCGGAACAAACGATAAAAGACCCATTCAAAATAATTCCTTATCCTGCAACTATCCAATCTTCTAAAACCTCTTCAACACAGGGTGTGTTTTTATCATGTCTAACATTTTACGGTGAATATTTGGCGATGGATTTTAATAGTGATCCAAATTATATCTGTGAATTAATGACATTCGAACATTGTTATGGATATCCGTTAAGCGGTGAATTCATTAGAATAGATTATTGTTACGATATACCTAGATTACTTCATTGTCATGTAAATCCTGCCGTACAAAGATTCATTGGTGGCCAATATTCACCAGCTGTCGTAGATGCTGTAATTGCAAATAAAACCTTCGCTTATTCAATTAATCACACAGATAATGCCCAAATGATAGACATTTTCACATTTGGAACTTACGGTGGCATATATTTGGGAGGAGATACATATGGTCAGTTAACGAATTTCAATCTGGACTGTGTTACAGTAGGTATTCATAAAAACGGAAACAACACTTTCAATAGAAACTGGCAGATTGCTCAAGGCTCTATCATAGCTAATACAGGAGAAGATGTAGTAAATATTCACCCGATAATTATCGAAGGAGAGGGGCATACCTCTTTTTCAAATGTTGAATCTTTTTCTGGTCCCAATCCAGCATTAACCACAGTTAGCGAAAATCAATCATGGGATTTTATGATAATAAAAGGAGATGAAAAAACAACCGTTTCACTTTTTGGATGTAGAATGAGAAACTATGTTTCAAATCATCCATTTACAATTCAGAATAATAAGGCAATTGTATATGCAAATGGATGTTTAGATAAAAATGAATCATTTTTTTCACATTAAAAGAGTTGATATTAACGAGAATAAAATAGATAATATGAAAAATGATTATCACTGAATGTTTTATTACAATAAAGTTGAATTTACGCCAAATAGATTGTGTTATTTGATAGATATAAAACTGACAGTATGGAGAATGCATGCAAACATAACGGAAATGAAAGGAAAAATACTTGGTTTTACTTCTGCATTCTAACAATATCTCTTTGTTCTTGCAGTCAGAATAATCAAAATTCAAGCTACAATTTTGATGAAACAGGTATTTCGAGAGAAAATCTGGAAGACTATCTTCACCGATCAGTAACGATGGCTGAATTCTTAACCGTTGACCCCTATTGTAACGATGGTTTTTATCCAGACAAAGCAAGAGATGTGAAACTGATACAAAATATTGGAGCCAAGTTTATTGGTCGAGCAATATATCGCTGGGGAGATGAAGGTGTTTTTAATACTCTTGACTTTTTAAATCAAGCAGAGAAATTGGTAACCCAGGTGCATGCAAATGATCAAGATGTGGTTTTTCAGGCAGCGCTTTTTGAGGTGGTAACTACCGAAGTGAACAGCATTGAAGTACCGGAATGGGTTTTTACCGAATTTGCACTGCCATACGAAAAACGCAATTTCCGCTACGGGGAGATGCTGAACCGGAACGGTAAATATATTGATCTGTGGGGCAAGAACGCAAGTGTACCCGATATCACACGGATTGAGACACAATTATGGTTTATGTTCCTAGCGGGCACATATATGCAAATCGGATGCGAAGCACTCCACCTGGGACAAATCGCACTGATAGGGATGGAGGACAGCAATTTCAAACATTGGGGGGAGATGCTGGATAAGATTCGGAGTTACGCAAGAAAACATGCCCGTAGAAAGTGGGTACTACTGGATGCACATACACCCTCTGGCGGGATGGTTATCAATGGGAAAAGTTTGTTGGATTTCAATTCATTCCCTCTGCGGATCAAAGAAATCCCTGACAAACCACTACAAACTGTTCTGGAAATGGGATATCTTGATAGTTTCTTTGGCCGCAGCGAAGGCGGGATCACTCCTTCTGGGTGGGAATGTGCATCATTGCCTTATCTTGTGGAGTTCGACAATTACGGGGTAAGTGATACACCAGGAGAGGCAACCGTTGACTCGCATTTTGTGTGGGGATATGATGAAATCACCTGGTTTTGTCTTCAGGAAGAAGCATACCGAAAGGAATGGTTGCGTTATGCTTATGATTGGATTAGAGAAAATGATCCAAATGGGTTTTTACAGATGCCTGTGTGCCGCATCATGGTGACGGGGAAGGGTCAGCCTGTGAAAAAATGCCATGCCAATACACGAACAGATGACTTTCCTCAGGGGCTGAATCTGGAAGAGACAATTAATGATATCTGGTTACAATAAACATAAGGTTTTGAAAAACAAGAACCGTAAGATTTTATTAATCATATTAAGCATGTATACAACCAATGCGGTCTCACAGCTGCAAAACTTGGAGTGGCAAATAGCTTATCATAAAGAAGAGATGGGCCAACCTGACAAATGGTTCACTGCACAGGTTCCCGGGGCTGTGCAGCTGGATATAATGAGGGGGGAGAGATATGCTCAACCCTGGTGGTACGGGGACAATTTTCATCAGTTTGACTGGATGGAGTCCTCGTATTTCACCTACAAAACCCACTTTAAGAAACCAGCCTTAAAAAGAGGTGAGCGGTTGTTCTTTTATTCGAGGGGGATCGATTATCAGTTCAAGATATACCTAAACAATCAGAAAATATGGGAACAGGAGGGGATGTTTACTTATGTCGACCTGGATCTTACGAATTACCTGGAGAGGGAGAACGAACTGAAAATAGTTATGATGCCCATTCCAACGATTGGCGTACCATACGAAAAAGGCAAGGAGAGCTACCGTCAGAATGCGCGTGAGAGTGCAAAGCCTGCGGTCAGCTATGGCTGGGACTGGCACCCGCGACTGGTCACCCGTGGCATATGGGATGAAACCGGACTGATCATCCGCAATCAGTCGCGCTTGTCCGAAGTGAAGTTGGACTACAGCCTGAATGCCGCCCTGACAGATGCAGATATATACGTTGAGATTGAAGGCTCTGAAATTGCCGGGAAACAATTAAGATGGGTTTTGACAGATCCGGAGGGGATAATCGTTGTTGAAAAACTGATTTCATTGAATGAAGACAAGAGTATCATCCATCACTCTTTACCTGAAATCAGCCTTTGGTGGCCGAACGGGTATGGTACTGCATCTTTATACACCAGTGACCTGTTCCTGTTGGATCAAAAGGAAAAAGTGTTGGAACGAAGTACCAGAAAGATAGGATTTCGAATGGTACGACTGATCATGAATGAGAAACTTCGGGAGGATTCCGGTTTCCCAAAAACCCGTTCTGTGGCTCCTATTTCACTGGAAATCAACAACCGGAGAATTTTCGCGAAAGGGTCCAACTGGGTTCATCCTGAGCTGTTTGTGGGATTGATCACCCCCGAGCTATACCAAAAACAGCTTATCCTTGCCAAAGAGGCTAATTTCAATCTACTACGTGTGTGGGGAGGCGGCATTACCAACAAAGATGTATTTTATGATCTTTGCGACGAG
>Ga0334901_1003032_pt1 | contig 13280 bp, 8 predicted proteins | sample GraSluR3_MG_3_FD_207216 | JGI IMG/M metagenome (GOLD analysis project Ga0334901, IMG submission 207216) | Sludge microbial communities from methane-producing bioreactor in Wageningen University, Netherlands - Granular Sludge_15_08-R3 | ecosystem: Engineered > Bioreactor > Anaerobic > Unclassified...
AAAACGAGAACAAACTGGATTTTGTCTTGCTGGATATTTCTTTTCGAGATCTTGAATTGTTTCTGTTACATTTGGAAATATTTTGTCTGCAATTTCTTTTCGAGTAGTCATACTTATTATAATGTTAGATATTAAATGCTAAGTCTCAGATAATCATTGCGAACAGCAGTGAAACAATCCATCGGTGATTAGATTTTTAGTTGATCAATCTGGATTGCCACGTCGTTATAACTCCTCGCAATGACATGGATTGCCACGTCGTTATGACTCCTCGCAATGACTGACTAGTAAATTATTAGGGATTTGATCGAGTTTTTCAATTGGAAGTAAAAATTAGTTGATTTTTTTTGTTTTTTTCTTATAATTAATTTAGTTAATTTAGTTAATTTAATCAATATCATAATGATTTATACACTCAAATCATTTAATACAGGACAGATTACACTTCCAAAAAAATGGAGAGATAAATTTAAAACTTCTATTTTTACTGCTGAAGAAAGAAATGGGGGGCTTTTTATCAAACCTATTGTAGAAGATAGTAAGCAAGTTGTTTATTACGAAAACAAAGAATGATTTGGTATATTCTCTCCTGATGGACTAGATCCTGAACAACTTATTTCACAAATTAAACAAATTCAAAATGGATAATATCCAAAAATTTCTTCTTAAACTTTCAAAAAGGGAGTTATCTGTAATTTTGGATGTACTTGAAAAAATAAAAGACAATAATATCAAATGACTAGATACAAAAAAATTAAAAGACACACCTTGATGGTCGAGAATTAGAAAAGGAAAAATCAGAATTATTTATTATATTGAAAACAATAAAGGTAAAATAATTTCTATTGATTACAGAGGAAGTGCTTATGATAAATCATAAAAAATCCATTGAAAAGTTGTTTGAAATGTCTATCATCACGATATAAGGATAAGCTTATCCTTATTTTTTTATACTTATAAAGATAGTATAATTTTGGATTCCTGCCCCAAATTAACAAAGCGGGAATGACTAAAACCTTTTTATACCTAAACAAAAATCATGAGATTAGATGGTAAAAGTATCCAAGCAGCTATTATGCAACTTGTAGATGATTATAAATTTGACCCATATAGTGTATTGGAAATAGTAAAACTTTGAATTAAATCTGGATTTAAAAAAGATTTTCCTGAATTCAAAAAATCACAAATTATTGTAAATATCGAAAATGATGGAACTGTAACAATATACAAAGAACTAAATGTAGTAGCAAAAGAAAGCGAAATTGAAGATCCAGAATTGCAAATTATTACAAAAGAAGCAAAAAAAATTAGAAAAGATGTAGAAGCTGGAGAACAAATTTTGATAAATGTAACCCCAGAAAAACTAGAACTTTCTAGAATTGCTTCTCAAGCTGCTGCACAAACTATCAAACAAAATCTCAAAAATATCGAAAGGGAAAGATTTTATGAAAAATTTCAAAACAAACAATGAGAACTACTCAAAGCTAGAGTTATCAGAGTACATGCAGATAGCGTAATCTTGGATATTGAAGGAACAGCTGTGGTTTTGGGTGCTGATGGACAGGTGCCAAACAGATCATACGAACCAGGTGAAGAAATTTTTGTGCTTTTGAAACAGATTTCAAAAGGTCAATGAGGAATTATCTTGGAAATTACACAAACAAGCGCAGAATATATCGAAGCAATCCTTAGAAAAATAGTACCAGAATTGGAAGAATGAGTTATAAAAATAGAAAAAATGGCTAGAATTCCTGGTTTGAAAACCAAAATAGTAGTATCATCAAATGATGAAAAAATTGATCCAGTATGAGTAATGGTAGGAAGCAAGTGAGATAGAATCAACACAGTATTATCACTTCTTGACGGTGAAAAAATCGATTTTGTAGAAGAAGTTGGAGACACAAAACAAATGATCAAAAATTGCCTCAAACCAGCTCATGTAGATAACATCGAAATCAAAGATAAAAAAGCAATTGTAACAATGGATGAATCTCAAAAACCATTGGCAATCGGTAAATGAGCTTCTAATGTAAAATTAGCAGGACAGATTACAGGATACAATATTGAAATTAGATAGAAGAAAGTCATTGCGAACAAATGTGAAGCAATCCAGCTGGATCGCCACGTTACACTCGCGATGACTTTTTATTATCTTATAACTCTCAAATAACAAAGAATCTCCAAAGTAAATCTTTGATAATTGCGTGTTTTTGTGGATCTGCAACTATTTTTGGAGCAGTAACTGCAGAGCGAAGTAAAGAAATAAAACTTCGTCTTTGTTTTGAACCATTTTGTACAATAAAAGGTTGTAATGCATTGTAAATATTTTTTACTTTTTGCTGATCTTTTTGGGTAAGTTGATACTGTTCTCATGGGCTGTGTGGAGTTTTATTTGGTGGTGTAATACCTGTAAGTTTGGTATATTGATCTCTATCCAAAACTACAAAGGAATCCATAATCCTTGTTCTTCATCATTGATCCAAAACAAAACCAGAATAAACCATACCTATACTTGCTCAAGCATCAAGATTTAGTGCATTTCGACATCCAAAGTTTTTTTTGAGAAAGGCTGGCATTTGAGGAATATTTAAACCTCAAACCACTCACATATAAATTGTAGATCAATCTTTTGTAGAACAGATAAATGTTTTGTTGCCTGCGGTTTTCATTTTTTCGTCTATATATACCGTATATGCATATGTTTTATCTTCTCAATTCAATAGCAAGGTAGGAAATCCTCCTATACCAAAATGTAGTTTATTGAAATTTATAGTATCCAAAGGAAGTCGTAAGCCATAATCAAAAATCTTTCCCAAATTGTTTTGTACCAACAAAGGTTCTCCCATTTTATCAAAGCCAAAAACCATTCTGATACTTGTATCAGGTCGATGCCTACTCCAGGATTCTCAATCTCATAAAAAAATTCTTTCAGAATTGGTATGAGTGACTCAATTACAATAACTATAATCTCTTGGACAAAAATAACTTCCATTTATTCCTGTATCTCATCACACTTTTTTGATCAATTCTTGGAGCGTTGCTCCCCCATCCTCTGCTGGTGAAGCTACGACAAAATGTTCACCATCCAAAACTACTTTGATTACCCTTACTGGTTTTTTGTCGATATTTTGGATAATGAGTTCTTTGTAAGCAAAGGTAGATGAAAATAGTCATATTACAATAATTATAAATCAGATTATATATTTTTGGTACATAGTATTTATTAAAGAAAAAATTAAACATCTGCGTAAGCATAATTATTCATAGTTTGCAGTCAAGAAAAAACCTAGCAATTGCTAGGTTTTTTGGTGTTTATCTATTTTATATTAATTCTTCAAAGCTATTTCCAATTTTTCCAATCTTTGTTCTAGTTCATCAATTTTATTTTGTTGATCTAGATATTTTGTATACAATTCTTTGATTGCCTCGATGATTGGAGCGACAAGGTTTCCATATTTTACACTTTTGATACCTTTATCGTCTGCTTTAACCGCATCTGGAAATGTTTTTTCTACTTCTTGTGCTATAAGACCGATATCTTTTGTATCATCAGATTTCCAAGTAAAATAGTATCAGTTGATAGCCATGATTTTTTCTAAAGGACTTGATATTTGTTTGATATTTTTTTTGAGACTGATGTCTGATGAGTAGTAGAATGCTGTTGCTCCAATAGATCAATTAACTTGTAATTTATAAGATGGAGAAAGTGTTCAGATTCATACGTTTCAGTTAGTAGCCAATCTTAATTTAGAATTTGCATCAGTAAAAGAATTTCCATAAGCAAAAGTCAATCAATCTCATTGATTTAATCACATAATCCAATAATTACTAGCTGTTGAATTATTATTAAATGATATTGTTGCTTCTCAAACTGTAGAATTAGATGATTTTACAAGTATTCCATTAGTCCATCAACCATCTCAAGGATGATTGTGTTCTACATGAAGTTTTTGTAATGGATTTGTTGTACCGATTCATACATTTCATCAACTAAGCATTGTCATTATTGTTCCATTAGCTGCGTTTCTAAAATACATATTACTTGCTGTTCTAATATAAGTATGAGAATTTGCTGTAAAATGAAATCTTGGTTTTCAATCTACAGAATTTATCCATGTTGAAGTCGCATTAGATAACGCTCACACATCTGCTGCTGTTAGTGATATATTTGCTGATAATGCTTTACTATTTACTGTTCTTGTTGTTGGTACTGCTCACACATCTGCTGCTGTTAGTGATATATTTGCTGATAATGCTTTACTATTTACTGTTCTTGTTGTTGGTACTGCTCACACATCTGCTGCTGTTAGTGATATATTTGCTGATAATGCTTTACTATTTACTGTTCTTGTTGTTGGTACTGCTCACACATCTGCTGCTGTTAGTGATATATTTTCTGATAATGCTTTACTATTTACTGTTCTTGTTGTTGGTACTCTTCAGTTTATTGCTGTTTGGATAGCATCTGCCCTAACTAATGCTGTTTTTGAGCTTGCTAATGCTGTTTGTACACTATAACCATTATTCAATGCATTTCATGCTGTACCATTCCATGTTGGAACATAACCACTTGTCGAACTAGCTCTTTTCTTTACTTGCGCGTCATTTGTTACATTTCATAGTCATACATCTGCTTTTACTAATGTTACTGCTCAAACTTTTCAAGCTACGCTTGTTACTGGTGCTGATGTCAAATAACCCGCACTACTATGGTTACCCCACCCATAAGCTGTATTCCATTCTGTAGAATTTCATCAGTTTGCTGTAATTACTCAATTAACTTGCAATTTTGTTGATGGAGTTGTTGTACCGATTCAAACATTTCAATTTGATGCTATTGCAACACCCAATGTAGTTCATCTTGTTATATATCAAACATCACCATCTCTGTATATACGAAAACTTGTACCAGCTCAATTATAAAATCACAATCCATTCGCTGCTCCATCAGTTCAAATTTGCAAAGATCAAAGACTTGGGCTTGTTGTTCAGATTCAAATTCTTGTACCATTATCTACCATCGTACCATTTATCAATGTAGAACCATTTCGTCTTGGTACTCTGTTTGTTGTTGTCATAGATACTTGTGGATCTGTTTCTGTATAACCATTAAATGCCACAGAATTCAATGTTCTTGTTTTTAATTCATTACTTGCTCATTTCACTACAACTGTAGTTTCACTAGTTCATGCTGTCAAAGATGCAAAAATTTTATTCCAACCAGTTGTTGCACTACCAAGATTTCTATATGTAGTAGGTGCTGATCATATTAGTGCTCAATCTACATTTATATTTTCTACTGTTCTGTATACAAGATTATCTGTAGTTACTTTTCATTGTACCTCTAAGTCTGTAGAAACAACAACTTTTGTACCATTATCACTAATATTAGAATTTGTTACATCGCCTGCTGTATTAGCAAATTTTGTAATTGTGTTTACTGTTGGTGTTCAAGATTTTCATATTTTAGTAGCTGCTAAATTATATGCAGTTCTTACTGCGCTTGGTGTTGCAGCCAAAGTTGTCGATGTTGAGCTTGTACTAGAACTTAGTTGTACTACTCATTTTGCTGACGTTGTTCCGTTTGCTACGCTTATTAATCAATTTGATACTCATATATTTGACCCTATTCTTACAATTCATGTAACTGTTGTTGATGCTAATGGAACAGATGTCAAATAACCTGCACTACCATGATCACCCCACCCATAAGCTGTATTCCATTGATCAGAATTTCATCAGTTTGCTGTAATTACTCAATTAACCTGCAATTTTGTTGATGGAGTTGTTGTACCGATTCAAACGTTTCAATCTCTTATTACCATATTAGGATTATCATATGGTCATCCATAATAATAATAAGTAAAAGTATTATCTCATCATAACGCTCATGCTATCGTACCGATATTTGTTCAATCATTATTGTAAGCACTTACACCCATAGCCCAACCTGCTGTTGCTCAATATAAATTTAAACTACTTCATCCCAAAACAACCCTTCTATTTGATGCTCAACCGATTCTAACTATATCATCACTAAATGTCTTTGTTCCAGCTATTGTTTGTGTTCATCCTGTTCTTACTACTGATGAATCTACAGATAAGGTTCTATTTGCTGTTAAGTTTCATCATCATTGTATTCAATTATTTGTTGTTATTGTTCTATCTGCTCTTACTGCATGATTTGTTGCTGTTGCTTGTGTGCTTAATACTACTGCATTACTAAATGTCTTTGTTCCAGCTATTGTTTGTGCTGTTGTTCTATTTACATAATTTCAACTCTGACTCATCCATACTGGATCTGTTTCTCAGTTGAATGCTACATCATTCAATGTTCTTTTTCATATATTACCATTTGTATCTATCATCAAAGATACTTTTGAACCATCTGCTGTATTTGTAAGATTTTCCAACTTTACTGTTCAGTTTACATGAAATTTTGCAGTTGGAGTTGTTGTACCTATACCTACATTTCATATGTTTGCATTGTGAATATTATTAGAACTTCCTAGAGATCTTACAAAAAGTCCACTACCTATGTCTGTGATATCTACACAAGCACTACCATCTTCATTACAATATCTATATGCTTGTACTTTGTTTCCTACTCCACCTACTTGGAGATTTCCACTAAAGTGTCAGCTTCATGCTACTGTTAGTCCATAACCTGTTCTTGGTGTGTTTGTATTGATAGCTACTCAACCAGCTGCACGGATAAGGAATTGATTTGGTGCAGTAGATTGAAATGCTGGTAATCATTGACTATCTGACCAAACAAAAGTTCAATGATGATTTAAATTTACAACAGCATAATTACCTGCTGCAAAACTATAGTTTGCATTTATTATATTACTTTTTCAACCAGGAATAACTGAATCTAATCAATTAATTTTGTTTTGATTTCAACCTACAATATTATTATCTCCTGTAGATTGATTAAATTGTCATCACAAAATAGAAGATCTTTGACCGCTTAATTTGTTTGTTGCTGTGTCTCCAATAGAAGTAGATCATTTAATTTGCAAAGGAGTACTGCTTGATCAATCCAATGTAATGATAGCTGCACCATCTTTACCATCTGCAGTCAAATTAATCTGTTTGATAGTCATCACAGAATTGTCAATTGTAGACTGTATTTCCAATTGTGCATACAACATCCCAGCCAATCCTGCTCCCAGAATTACTGCGATTGTAAATTTTAGAAATTTTGTTTTTGTGTTCATAGGTAGGTATAAAAACGTAAAAGCATTAATTTGGTATTGTATGTTTTGATATGTCATTTCCGCCTTGTCGGTTGGGGCGGAAATCCAAGTTGATTAGCTAGATTCCCGCCGCAATCCCTGCTCCAACTGTCAACGCTGGGATGACAAAGCGGGAATGACAGATAAGTAATAACATTACAACAACATATACCATTAACAAACAAATTATAGTCTGATTATATTTTTGAGCAAAAAAATCTCTATAATTTGTTTATTTTGAGTTGACATTTTTGATTAAATAAATAAAAATTGTTTTGGGAGCTGTTGTTCATTAAAATTAGTACAAACAAAATAAAACCAAATATTATGAAACGTATATTATTTTTCTTATCTTTGTGGGTAATTATGATTCAAGGAATCTACGCTACCCATATTGTCAAAGCACCAGGAAGTACAACTGATATATTTAGCGAACTTCCTATTAATGATTTTTTAAACCCAGATACATTGTTTATTGAAGGAGGTACTGGAGATATTATACTCCAAGCAGGTGCAGTAAATAATTCTACTTATGATTGGGATTTCGGAACTGGTAGTATACCAACCTTTACAATTACTTTTACCTATGCAAATGCTACTCAGACCCTGCCAGATGGATCTAAAGGTAGAGTTGTTAGCTGTGCAAGAATAGACGTAGGTGTACAATACATAATGGTTGTTTATCGTGCCCTCCCACTCAAACCAACCACTCCATCTGGTTCTACCAGTGTGTGTGCTGGTACAAGTGAGGATTACAGTTCTACATCGATCAATGCTACGAGTTATCAGTGGTATTTAGATCCTGTAGAAGCTGGAACTATAACTGATGGTACAACAAGCTCTCCAACAATTACTTGGAGTAGTTCTTGGACTGGTGATGCCACTCTTACATCAAAAGGTGTAAAAGGAGCTACCTATAGTCCAGCTTCTGATCCTTTGACTATTACTGTACATGCTGTTCCTAGCAAACCTCTCATCTCTGGTGATGGGTTTGTAGAGAACGGAAGTAGTTCTGTTTACACTGGTACTTCCAATGATGCATCAGGTTGGACTTGGTTTTTGGGCCCTGATGGACTTGCTAATTCTACTCCAAGTGCAAATCAAACTACATTATCTTTTAATCAAACTGGTAACCTGACTCTTACCGCACAAGCCACAAATATGTGTGGCAATAGTGAAATTAGTGATGGTTTTACCGTGAAGATTGTGGATATTAGTGGAATGGAAGCTCAGATTAGTCTGTTAGAAAATCAGGTTGCTGATTTAACCGCTGCTAATGCTACGCTTACTTCTAGTAATGAAGCGTTGCAGGTTCAAGTTGATGATTTAACTGCTGCTAATGCTACGCTTACTTCTAGTAATGAAGCGTTGCAGGTTCAGGTTGATGATTTAACCGCTGCTAATGCTACGCTTACTTCTAGTAATGAAGCGTTGCAGGTTCAGGTTGATGATCTAACCACTACTAATGCTACGCTTACTTCTAGTAACGAGGCGTTGCAAGTTCAGGTTGATGACTTAACCGCTACTAATGTTACGCTTACTTCTAGTAACGAGGCGTTGCAAGTTCAGGTTGATGATCTAACCGCTACTAATGCTACGCTTACTTCTAGTAATGAAGCGTTGCAGGTTCAGGTTGATGATTTAACTGCTGCTAATGCGACCCTTACTTCTAGTAATGAGGCGTTGCAGGTTCAGGTTGATGATTTAACTGCTGCTAATGCTACGCTTACTTCTAGTAATGAAGCGTTGCAGGTTCAGGTTGATGATTTAACCGCTGCTAATGCTACGCTTACTTCTAGTAATGAGGCGTTGCAAGTTCAAGTTGATGATTTAACCGCTGCTAATGCGACGCTTACTTCTAGTAATGAAGCGTTGCAGGTTCAAGTTGATGATCTAACCGCTGCTAATGCTACGCTTACTTCTAGTAATGAGGCGTTGCAGGTTCAAGTTGATGATTTAACCGCTGCTAATGCGACGCTTACTTCTAGTAACGAGGCGTTGCAGGTTCAAGTTGATGATCTAACCGCTGCTAATGCTACGCTTACTTCTAGTAATGAGGCGTTGCAGGTTCAGGTTGATGATTTAACTGCTGCTAATGCTACTCTTACTTCTAGTAACGAAGCCTTGCAAGTTCAAGTTGATGATCTGACTGGTCAAGTTGCTATACTTACTTCTAATAATGAATCATTGCAAGTTCAGGTTGATGATCTGACTGCTGCTAATGCTACGCTTACTGTTAGTAATGAAGATTTGCAAGTTCAGGTTGATGATTTAACTGCTGCTAATGCTACTCTTACTTCTAGTAACGAAGCCTTGCAAGTTCAGGTTGATGATCTGACTGGTCAAGTTGCTATACTTACTTCTAATAATGAAGCATTGCAAGTTCAGGTTGATGATCTGACTGCTGCTAATACACTATTGCAGATTCAGATTGGCGATCTTGAACAAGAAGTTGCAGAACTTCAAGCTATTATTGATGGAGGCATGCAAGACTTGCTTGATCAAATAGAGCAACTTGAATATGTAAAAAATCGTCAGGAGTTACCGGACGATTTTTTGTTTTAATTAACCTTAAAAACCTTTTTTGGAATGTTTTCAAAGCCTCCAGCAGAGACACAAGCACCACATAATATTTGACACTTATCAATATCTCCTTGCTTACAACCATCCATCAGAGGAAATGGTATAAGTGGTACATCCGCAAGAGCATTTTGTTCTTTTTGACGAGTAAAATACTCGTCAGGAGTAAATACTTGAAACCCCTTAGGAAGATCATTTTCCTTTGGAAAGCAGAATCCTCGCATTCTTTCTTGTCTAACAATTTTTTTTTCCATTGTTTAGCTTTTTTTGATGTTCCAAAAACACAATTGTATTATATACATCCAAAAACTTATGTCAACTCATTTTATACATGTTTTTTGAGCATATTGATGATAGAATATACTTCGTAGAAATAAGCAAATCCGTTGATTTTATTAGTCAGATTTATTTTTTGTAAATATTCTTTAATTTTTTCACACTCTTTTTCTGTAATTGTTTTGATAAAATTTGATTTTTTGATATAGAGATTTTGATGCATATGGTTTTGATAAAGATCAATTACTTGATATATTTTGGTAAGTTCTTTTTTCAGTTCTTGGTGAAATCTAGAAAAATCTACTTCTTTTTTGCCATTATGATTATCCATATCAAATTCTTGATACATTTTTACCATATTTTTGAGTTTTTTGTATACCTTGGGATAATTTTCCAACATTCTTTGGATAAATCATGATCTTTTTTGGGGTGCTACGTTTTTCTTGAGTTCTTTGATATAATTTCTTACAAAAGAAAGAATTCATTTTGGGGTGATATCTTTTTGATGAATATAAAGAATTTGAATAATAGTATTGAGCCTAAGCGCATCTTTGTGTTTATAATCAGGATTCATCATATGAGAAAATGATTTACGAGAAACTTCATCTATAAAATTTATCACGTATCTTTTTGCAACATCCAACATATTTAAAACGGCTACATTTGTATTATCTATAATAATATTGTGAATATAAGGATCACAAACATCTATATTTGTTACACCATTTCACTTTTGTTCTGGAAATAATTCTACTGGCATTGTTTTGTAAATATACGTAATTCTTACGTTTCATTGGGTAATTAATTTGTTTAATATAGGAGAAGACAAAGCAACATTTTGATTTTTTTCGATTATTTGGTTTGATATTGATTGATTTTCTATTGTTTTGAAACAAATATTGCTTACTCATGGTTGCGATTTTAGATATCTATACAATTCCAAAAGCTCTTTTTTTGATTTTCAGTTCCAATTCAATGCTATATCAAAATCACTTGGAGTTCATTTGTATCATGGCAACAACAAAAACAATGCTGTACTACTAATATAAGCATAATCATAATCTTGAAGTAACTTTGCATGATCTGCAATAATTTTTTTGAGATTTTTCATAATAATAAAAAAATAGAAACGAATTAGATTATAATCATGTTTTTTTGTTTGTCAAAATTTGGAAAATTAGAATTAACGCTTGAAATACTGACAAATATTTGTACTATAAGCGGGATTTATTTTGTATATTTTTTTCTGTATGCCAAAAAAGAATACTTCTGAAGAAGTAAAAAAAACCAAAACAACAGCTTCAAAAGCCAAAAAAACCAAAAATTCCGAAAGTGAGGCTGCAAAAGTTTTGAAAATAGACGAACTCTGATGATGAGGTTTTTTGTCGTGACTTTGATTTTCTCAAAAAACAATACAGAAAAAAGAAGACGATTATGAAGATGATACAATTGTTATTACTCCTAGTAAAACAAAAGAAACAATCAAAGAAGAAACAAAAATAGTCAAAAAAAGAGATGATTTTGTTTCTTGAGTATTTTCTGGAAAGATAGATCCAAACGCACCTCGTAAAGAGAAAAAAACTATAGTTGTTGAACAAACAAAAATAGAAGATAAATCTACTCGTAAAGAACCAGATTTAGCTTTTTTTGATGGAGTTAAAAGATATGAAGCGCCAAAAAAACCTGGACAAACTCAATGACAAAAACCATGACAACCATATCAATGACAAAGACCAGGATACCAATGACAAAGACCAGGTGGAAGACCATGATATCAATGACAAAGAAGATGAGCACCTCAACAAAACCAAAGACCTGCTGCTACACCTACTCCAGCAAAAAAAGTAGAAAAAATAGCAACCACTTCTGAGAATCTTGTAAAAAAACTAGAAATTATAATAGAAGATAAAATAACTGTAAAAGAATTTTCTGAGAAAATGTGAGTACCATTGCCAGAAGTTATGAAAACATTAATGAAAAATAAAATTATGACTTCTATTACTGCATCTTTGGATTTTGATACAGCTTCTTTGATTGCAGAAGAATTATGAGTATCTGTAAAAAAGAAAGAACATCAACTAAATTTGGAATCATTTTTGAGTTGAGATTTACAATCAATACTTGCACTAGATAAAGACGCTGAACACAAAGAATCTCGTCCTCCTATTGTAACTGTGATGGGACACGTAGATCATGGAAAAACATCATTACTTGATTATTTGAGAAAGACTATAGTTGCCGAATGAGAAGCATGATGAATAACACAATCAATATGAGCATCAGTAGTAGAACATGATGGAAAACAGATTTGTTTTATTGATACTCCATGACACGAGTTGTTTACTAGTCTAAGAGCTAGAGGTGCAAAATTGACAAATATTGCTGTAATTGTAGTAGCTGCAGATGATAGTGTTATGCCACAAACAATTGAATCAATTGGACATGCAAAAGCTGCTGGAGTACCTATTATTGTTGCTATTACCAAAATTGATAAGCCATGAAAAAACATAGATCAAATCAAACAAGACCTTGCAAAACATGAAGTTATCCCAGAAGATCGAGGTGGAGATGTACCAGTAATATGAATATCTTCTATGACATGACAATGAATTCCAGAACTTTTGGAAAATATTTTGCTTCAAACAGAAATGCTTGATCTCAAGTTTAATCCAGAAAGGGCTGCTGCTTGAGTTGTTTTGGATGCACATAAAGATCCGAAACAGTGAGTTGTTTCTACTATAATTGTAATGACAGGAACACTCAAAATTGGAGATATTATTGTTGCCTACGACACATATGGTAAAGTGAGAAGAATGCAAGATTGGAAAGGGAAAAGTATACAAAAAGCTATTGGTGGTGAGCCTGTACAAATATTGGGTATAACTCATTTACCAGAACCTGGACGTATTATTGAAGTGGTTTCTAGTGAAAAAGAAGCCCAACAAAGAATATCAGCTGTTACAGAATATGAAAAAAAAGAGGCTTGAGAATCTGCTATACAACAATTTTTAACTGGATTACAATCTGGTGGAAAAGAAGCAGCAGAACTTAGATTGATATTAAAATCTGATGGTAGTAGTAGTTTGGAAGCGCTAAAACAAGCTGTAGACTGAGTACCTTTACCAAAAAATGTTAATGTAAAAGTAATTCATACAGATGTTTGACATTTCAACGATTCTGATA
>Ga0334901_1003036_pt1 | contig 13266 bp, 13 predicted proteins | sample GraSluR3_MG_3_FD_207216 | JGI IMG/M metagenome (GOLD analysis project Ga0334901, IMG submission 207216) | Sludge microbial communities from methane-producing bioreactor in Wageningen University, Netherlands - Granular Sludge_15_08-R3 | ecosystem: Engineered > Bioreactor > Anaerobic >...
CAGAGACATGGTATCAGTGTCATCCACCAGGAGCTGGTTCTGGTCCCACATATGACGGTTGCCGAAAATATATACCTCGGCAGAGAACCGCTGAAGTCGGGACGGTTTGTTGATTTCAAGAAAATGTACGACGATGCGAAAGTCCTGCTCGATTCGTTCGAACTCGATATTCGACCGGACGATGAAATCAGTGAACTGACGATAGCACAGCAGCAGATGGTGGAGATCATCAAGGCCCTTTCGTTCAATGCGAGAATTCTCATAATGGATGAGCCGACCTCCTCTCTCTCTGAAAAGGATGTAGATTTTCTATTCGAAAATATTCGAAAGTTGAAGCAAGCGAAGGTGGGCATCATCTATATCTCTCACCGGATGAGCGAGTTGAAACAGATTGCCGACAAGATCACGGTGATCCGTGACGGCGAGTATATCGGAACTCGTGAAGCGAAAACCACTTCAAACGATGAACTGATCGCGATGATGGTAGGACGACAGCTCACGAACTACTACACGAGGACGTTCGGAAATCCGACCGAAAAAGTCCTTGAGGTGAAGAACCTCAGCGATGGACGACTTCTCAAGGATGTCAGTTTTCATCTCCTCCGCGGCGAGATCCTCGGATTCGCGGGTCTCGTCGGAGCTGGCAGAAGTGAGGTGATGAAATGCATCTTCGGCATAGACCCAATTCTCTCGGGACAAGTACTGATCAATGATGAACCAGTTACCATCCAGAATCCGGACGAAGCAATGAAACGGGGAATTGCGCTTGTGCCCGAAAGCAGAAAGCGAGAGGCGTTGTTTATAGACCAGACAGTAAAATACAACATCACTATCAAGGCACTGGGAGAGTTCATCAAAGGGATCCGTGTGGACAACTCGAAGGAGCATGAGATCACAAAGACCTATGTCGATATGATGGCGATCAAAACTCCAAGCTACGCTCAGGTGGTGGGGAATCTGTCCGGCGGCAACCAGCAGAAGGTGGTGATCGGTCGTTGGTTGGCAACGAAACCCAAGATCCTGATACTCGACGAACCGACACGTGGTGTCGATGTCGGAGCGAAAGCAGAAATCTATTCTATCATGAACGAGCTGGTGAAAGAGGGGGTCGCTATCATCATGATCTCTTCTGAACTACCTGAAGTCATTAATATGAGTGACCGGGTGGTTGTCATGAGTAACGGCAGAGTCACCGGCTGCCTCTCCCGTGAAGGGTTGACGCAGGAGAAGATCATGCATCATGCAACCCAATTTGTTGTAACCTGAACCATACAGCGGAGGACCAAGAACGATGAACGATATCAACGATACACGGACAGCTGAAAAGCGTATGAAAAAGCTACACCTGACCGACAACCCTGTGTTTAACTTCGGTCGGGAGAATGTGGGAATTCTGATTGGACTGCTGCTGTTATGTACCATCCTGACGATATTCTCACCAGTGTTCCTGACCAAGAACAACATACTCAATGTACTTAGACAGGTAGCTACCAACCTCTACATCGCGTGTGCGATGACCATGGTGATCATCCTGGGAGGAATCGATCTCTCAGTCGGGTCGACCATCGCACTCTCCGGTGTCGTGACCGGAGGCATGATCGCCTTTGATGGATACTCTTTGGTCGTTGCGGTCATAGCAGGTCTGGTTGTCGGAGTGCTCGTAGGAGCTTTCAATGGCCTGCTCATCTCAAAGACCACCATTCCACCTTTCATTGTAACGTTATCAACCATGAACATTGCGCGTGGTGCGTCATATATCTATACCGGAGGACAACCGATCCGAGTCATGTCCGATTCGTTCAACTTCATCGGTTCTGGATACATTGGAGAGATCCCCATGCCGATCATCTACTTGGTGGTCATCGTGACGGCATCGGTGTTGATCATGTCCAAATCGAAACTGGGTAGGCATATCTATGCAGTGGGTGGTAACCCGACTGCTGCAAAGTTCAGCGGCATCAAGAACAGTCGGGTTCTCTTCTTCGCATACCTGTTCAGTGGTCTCATGTCGGCGATTGCCGGTATCGTACTCGCTTCCCGTATGTTCAGCGGTCAGCCGACTGCAGGTCAGGGAGCTGAGATGGATGCTATTGCTGCCGTAGTACTCGGTGGAACGAGTATGAGTGGCGGTGTCGGTAAGATTGGCGGTACGGTGATCGGAGCTCTGATTATCGGTGTTCTGAGCAATGGTCTCAATTTGCTGAGAATCAACTCCTTCTGGCAGTACGTCGTGAAAGGTGTGGTAATCCTGATCGCTGTCTACGTGGACTTCCTCAAGAAGGGTAAGAAGGCCAACTAGCGGAATTACAGTCAAAGCTCCATGATACATGCGGCTCAGATGAGCCGCATGTTGTGTGTAGCGGAAAGATATCTACGATCATCCCAGAAGCGGAACGAGCTTTCGGTACCGCGCCTGTAGCTTCTCATACTGTGCACGATGTGCTTCTTCCGGCTGGAATGCAGTATCAGTACCTCGAAACGCATCCACTGCTTCTGCGACTGAGTGGTAAATGCCACTTGCAAGTCCTGCGGTGATTGCTGCTCCGGCTGTGCCCGATTCCCGGTAGCGAGCCCGTCGAACAGGTCGCTGAAACATATCCGCCTTGATCTGCAGCCAGAGATCGGATCGACTACCTCCTCCAGTTGCCAATATGTCTTGAATATGGATTCCGTACCGATCCAGCTTCTCGAACGCCTCGAGGAAGAACATTGTCTCACCCTCAAGTAGCGCTCGGTAGAGCTCTCCCCTACCCGTAGTTGCTCCGATTCCGCTGAACAACCCATTTCCAGAAGGCAGATAGAGCGGTGACCCAGAGGGCTCTACGAAAGGGAGAAACACCGTATCGGTTGGGCTCGAGGGAGCTTCTCTGGTGAGTAGGTCCAGCATCTCCTTCTCGGATAATCCCTGTTCGGCCAGTTCATGTGCAAACGCTTTCAGGAACCAGGTCTGCAGCGCTCCTGCCTGATTGTGGATGAAAGTCACATATTTGCCAGAGATCACATGATGCTCGATTCCCAGATTCAACGAGAGCATCATCTCCGGATCGGGTATGCCGTCAAAGATCACTGTGGTGCACTCGACAGTTCCAATTCCGGTTACAGAATCGCCTCCGGAGACGGCACCAGCTCCGACAGCGTTGATACACTGATCGTGCCCCCCTACAACGATTCTCACCGAACGGGGAAGTCCGAGCTTATCTGCCATTTCGGGAAGGATCGGCCCCATGTCAGTCGAAGGAGGGACGACATCGGCCAGCACTCGGCCATCCACTTTCCCGGCGTGTAACAACTCACTCGACCACTGCTCCTTCCAGAGATCGAACAGCAACGTTCGATTTGCATGACAATAGTTCGTAGCTGCATTGCCGGAGAGCCGATAGACGAGAAAATCGGCCCACGATAGCACTTTCCAGATTCGCTCATGGAGGTGCGGTGCGTTCTCCTGATACCAGACGAGTTTCGGATAGGTGTAACTGTGTCCGAGGATGTTTGCGTTGATCTTGTAGAATGCCTCTACACCGTAATCCTCGAGCCGTTGCACTGCATCTTTCCGTCGTTCATCGTGACTGAAGATGCTCGGCCCGAGAATGTTCCCCTCCCGATCCAAGGGAACCATCGCCTCGCCAAATGAGCCGACCGACACTGCCTGGATAGGATCGACACGATGATCGGTGTCCCAACGACTCATGTCCGCAGCCTCTTGTATTGCACTATAGAGCGCTCGCTCCACGGCAAAGCAGTCTAGTTCGAACGTTCCCTGTTCAGCTCTGGTGACCTGGTATGGAGACTCTGCTGCCGTGATGAACTCTCCATCTGCCGTGTACACAGCAACTTTGCACCGAGACGATCCAATGTCAACTCCCATGAGACTCATACACTCACCCCATCAACTTCTTTGCACTGCCGGCAATTCGCAACTCTTCAACGATCTCCGACACTCGTGCATACACAGCCTGTTGAGCAACTTCCACCGACTCGGCCCGATGCGTTTCATACACCTGTCGGATATCAGTTCCTATATTGAGTTTTGCGATTCCGTGTTCGAATGACTGGTGAAGGTACGAGAGCGCTATACCCGATCCACCATGAAGCACCAATGGTAGGTGCAGAGCTGCATCCAGCTCGGTCAATCTCCCAATGTGCAACCGTGCGGTGACCTTCTTCTTGTCTCTGGCCGAAGGGCTAATAGCTCCATGCACCGATCCGACAGCGACACTGAGCCAGTCCACGTTGGTCTGCTCAACGAATGTTTTTGCCTCTTCGACATCGGTAAACCCCTTGCCGGTTGCGAACAGCTCTTCGTAGCTCGGCATTGGACCGTCTTCGTGGCCCATGACCGCACCAAGTTCAGCCTCGACGGGCACTCCCTGCGCATGTGCGTAGGCGGTCACTTCCCGTACGGCTTCGATATTCTTCTGCAGATCGAGTCGAGAGCCGTCCACCATGACCGACTGGAAGCCAGCAGTGATCGCCCGCTTGATGTCTGCAAGATAGTCGACTTCGAGATGATCCTCGTCGATCACCGGAACATGATCCAAATGCAATCGAGTCACACGGCTATCGCCGACCTTTCCATACTCTTCTGCTACTGCTTCGATGCTCTTCGATGAGAACTTCATCCATTCCAGTCGTGCGACTGCTATCAGGCCAAAGGCTTCTTTGTCCCGTAGTGCTTCGACTACTGGTTTCATCATAGGTAGATGCGGCATGTTGAATGCGGGGATGATCGTGTGTTTCTCATACGCTGTGCGCATGATGTTTTGAATGTCGTGCATGGTGAACTCCTATCCTTTCTCAGGTAATTTCTGCTAATATTCTGTTATGAGTACGTAGCGTGCAGGCTCGTCCTCTTCTATCTCAGGAAACCGTGGCAAATCTTCGTAGAACCGGTTGTCAACATTGTCGTCGTTGACAGCGCTCACTTCGCCGATGAGCACGCGTCCAGTCCCTTGCTTACCGTAAAAACGGTGATACATGCCTGGAATGAGTGTAATGCTCTCTCCTGGTGTAAGGGTTATCTGCTCGCCTGCTGCAAAAGTATGGACCGTTCCATCGATACTTACTGTGACGGGTGTATCGAGCTTCTCTTCGTGTGCATTGGAGTTCCAAAGCTCGACAACGAGGTCTCCACCGCCACGATTGATGATATCTTCCATTTTAGACCAGTGAAAGTGTATCGGAGTCTCTTGGTTCTCGTCCGAGATCAGCAGTTTCTCAGCATAGGGCTTTGGATAGGTCGTTTTGTCGTGCTGATTTCCGTTGCGGAGTGTCAATACGATCAATCCTCGTTCATCGAACCGGTTGCAACCAAAATCGGTGATGTCCCAACCGAGCATGTTATCCTTGATTTCCTGGCTCGTAGCCTTCTTGGCTTCCCAATCACTCGGGGTCCACCGCGCAAAGGGTGGCAAATTAAATCCATGTGATTCGATGAATCCAATCGATTCATCTATGAGTTTGTTGATCTCAGACCGTTTCATGAGTAGTTCCTCCGTTTATGTAACACAAATTGTAGGACATTATTGCTATATAGGAAAGAGGTTTCACTGCTTGGTGTACACAGATCCTCCTGGATAATAATGCGATTGACCATCTCCCGAGACATGCTACAATTACCTCAGGAGGAGCAAGCTATGGACTATGAGATTGAACTGGTCGAGAAAGAGGCGATGCCAGCGCTCTCCATTCGCAAGACCGTAAGTGCCGACAACCTTCGTCACGAAATCGGGTCCGCCTACGCAGCTATTGCTTCCCACATGAGCGAGCTTGGCGCATCCGAGCCCGGCAAACCGTATGTTGCCTACTTCAACATGGACATGGAACATCTGGAAGTTGAAATGGGGTTCGCAACCGACAAGGAGTATCCCGGGTTTGGCGACGTGAGCAGTGCAGAGGTTCCCGGAGGACAGTGGGTATCCATAATCCACAAAGGCCCCTACAAGGAGATGGGACACGCATATACCGCAGCGGCACAATGGATGCAGGAGCACGGCATCGAAGGACACGGCTCGGCTTATGAACACTACCTGAATGACCCAGCAGTGGTCCCAGAATCGGAGTTGCTGACTAAAATAGAATTCTTTATTTCCAGCTGATTCCCGATTGTGCTACAGTACGCACATGAGACTCTTTATCGCCATCGATTTCGATCAGAAGACCTCAGATCGGCTCCTGCGGGTACAGGAATCCATACGCCGGCAGGGAGGCAGAGGTAATTTCTCCAGAAGGGAGAATCTCCACGTGACACTCGAGTTTCTCGGCGAATATGAACCCGACGATGTGCTCACCATCTGCTCACTCATGGATATCTTACGAGCCGAGTCGTTTCCATTGGCCTTTGACACGCTCGGAAGATTCACCAGGAAAGGTCGAGACATCTGGTGGGTTGGCATAGCAGACAACCCAAGACTCATAGAGATACAGCACACCCTCAGAACCTTGTTGCGCTCCCATGGATTCCGCGTCGACTCGCGTCGATATCAACCACATGTAACGGTGGCTCGAGACGTTAGAATCTCAGCAGAAGGGGCAAGATCACTTCTGCAGACACCATTCGAACCGATCTGTACCACCATATCGCAGATACACCTCATGGAATCTACTCGTATCGAGGGGAAGTTGATGTATCCCCAGTTGCACACTCACCCGCTCGAACCTTCTAGGTAGCGATCACCCAGATCGACACAGATGCTCCATTGCACCGGAACTCGCCTACTCCCTCCGAATCGGTCTCGATCTGGCCCTCTACATTGCCGGTAGCATCTGTGAAGACTCGATTCGCTCTACCGGTAGCCATCCGCTTCGAACCGCTGTCACCATTAGACATGAGAACAGCTAGCGCAGAGGCTTCGTCGTCTCCCTCGAACGTCCAGCCAATGGTATTCTGGTGGTCGAAGTAGTCGTGCTGCACTCCACCGAGACCCCGAGTTCTCAGTGAGAGCATGGTTTCAATCAATTTCTTGAACGAAGGCATGTCGATCGTATACTCATTGCCGTCATTTCCCGTATCGGTATAGTGTGCACCTTCGTAGTCTGCAATGAACACACAGGGATACCCCTCCCGTCTTAAGAGAATGAGTGCATAGGCAAGGGGCTTGAACCAGGGCTCGATAACCGACTCCAGAGCCTGAAGTGCCTGGGAATCATGGTTTGCCACAAAGGTGACCGCATGTTCAGGAGCCCGTTCGACGAGCGTATCGGTGAATATCTCGGCAAGGGGGAAGTCCTGTTTCTCGATACCGGCTTGGTGAAACTTGAAGTGGAGTGGAACATCGAACAGCGAAAGCGTACCCTCGGTCTGCTCTACATAGGCAAGGAGCGTTTCGAGACTCGGATCCCAGAATTCAGCCACGGCAAAGAGATCGCGCTCGGCATGGGCTCGCATGTCCGAGAGCCACTGAGGAAAGAACCAGGAGGGGATATGTTTCACTGCGTCTATTCGGAACCCATCGATTCCCGTCGTGTCCAGGTACCAGCGTCCCCAATCACCCAACTCCTGCCGCACCTCCTCTGCACCGAAATCGAGATCGCAGCCCATGAGATAGTCGTAGTTTCCAAACTCATCTGATACGTAGTCGTCGAATTGCTTCCCCTCGAACACGTAGATGGTGTCATGATCATCGGGATGATCGGCTGCATGATCGACGGCATCGAAATGGTGCCACATCCACTTGAAGTCGGAATAGCGCTCGTTTCGACCAGGGAACGTAAATCGTGTGTAGACACTGATCTCCTGCTGAGGACCCTTTGCTTCTCTCCGATTGTTTCGCTCATACGGTGTTGCAAGCACCTGCTCCTGTTCATCCGCCCCCATGCGGTGATTCAGTACGATATCGGCATAGATCGCCAACGAATTCCTATGTGCTGCCTCAATGGCAGCAAGATACTCATCCTTCGTTCCGTACTTAGTCGCAACACTCCCTTTCTGATCGAACTCTCCCAGGTCGTAGAGGTCGTATACCCCATAACCGGTATCATGTCCCCCACCGTTACCCTTGTAGGCGGGAGGAAGCCAGAGGGCCGTGAACCCGGCAGCAGAGAGTGCTTCGGAGCTCTCAGCGAGTTTCTTCCACAGGCTCCCTCCACCTGGTGTGTACCAGTGAAAACATTGCAGCATAACACCTCTCACTCTGCTCATACCTTCCTCCAGTCGACGATAGTCTCCGAAGTATAGTCCAAGATTTTGCAAAAAGGTATTGTTTTCACTGAACAGTTACAGGATATGGTAATCACTGAACAACCACACAGGAGAAAAGCCACTCTTCTATGCACACCTGCACTATGGTATAATCGCCTTTCATAGCATATTGATAACACAGGAGTTACACAGTGGCAGATATGACAGCACCGATCGCACCCTCATCTCGAGCGCTCTATTTCAAAGGAATCACTATTGCTACACTTGGTGTGATAGTGCTGAGTTTCGATGCCCTGTTGATTCGCCTATCCGGGATCTCGGGAATGCAGGCACCGTTCTGGCGGGCACTGTTCACTGGAATCTCACTTACCGTGGTGTTCTTCGGAAGAAATGGGAGAGAAGCAGTTCCGATGCTTCGAGACGGTGGGCGCACCATGTGGATTAGCGGAGTACTCTGGGGTCTCAGTGGCATGGGCTTCACCCTAGGGGTACAACATGCAGGAGCTGCGAATACGTTAGTTCTGGTCAGTCTCGCACCCTTCTTCGCCGCTGCATTCGGATTGATCGCCTATCGACAGCGCCCCTCGGGAGTCACCCTTCTTGCCGCCGCAGGAGCGATCGCTGGAATCTACTACATGTACAGAAACGGCTTCGGTGACATCTCGTTCTGGGGCATGACGTTCGCGATAGCTACCCCGCTGCTTCTCGGCATCAACCTGGCATTTCTGCGAAGGCACCAGAAAATGAGCCGTGTCGCGGTCAGCATGATCGGAGGCTATGTCGGAGCCACCATCTCAGTGATAGTCGCTGGAGGCCAGATTGCCATACCGCTCAGTGCACTCCTCCCGCTTGCTATCCTCGGTCTGGTTGCAATCCCGTTCAGCCAGGTGATGATCAGTACCGGCACACGATACATTCCGGCAGCCGAATCTGCGTTGATCAACTCATTGGAAACAGTCCTCGGTATTCTCTATGTTTGGATGTTCCTTGGAGAGGCGCCGACAATCGATTTCATCATAGGAGCAACGGTGGTGATGATATCGATATCAGCCAACAGTCTGTATCAGGCTATGGTACGTGAATCGAGACATGGTCACTAACTGTTTAAAGTTATTAAAATAATACATAACTAGTGACAGTATTCGAAGTTACGCGAATGGTGTCACTATTTTTTTTGCATGATTCATTCACACGACAGTACACAACCAATAGGCAATTTTGTAATGCCTTGTGTATCAAATAATGATATAGCAAATATATGACATTAAGTTTCGTTAACCTACTATTTTTATTCAAATAAACAAATTATTTTATTTTTATAACCAAAACGAGACAGCATGTAGTCATCGCTGTATACACCAAAAAAACCGCACTTTTGTGAATCACATTACAACTTTACATGTACAGATGCGATTAATTGTTGTATGATTACTGTATGAATGAGATAGATCAAGGTTATTATTTTTGGAAACGGGTCGACATGGTTCGTCCAAAGCATGTGACTCTGAAGCAGATCGTACACGATGCTCAGTTGAACTATCATCTGGTGAAAGTCCAACGTTCGTGTAATCGGATACCGAAGGCGCTTGAGGCAGCACAGCTCGCCGGTGTGCTGAATGTATCCCTTGAGTGGTTGCTCACCGGCAAGATCACCACATCTGAGTACCAAAACTGTGCGCCCCTGCTCGACCAGAGAAAAAGACAACAGATATCTCGAATACTGCATGTGCTGCTTGCCAGCGACCAGCAGAAATGGAACACGGTCGAGCATGCGCTCGGCATCGGTTCTAAAGCGGATCTCTAGGGTCCGCTGCACAGGCACCACCAACAGTCGGCGGCATGACCCATACAGTGCGCTGATACCACAGTCGTCCAAGCATGAAAAGCGCTCAGCTTTGCAGATACCCGGACAGCCTGTGTTCGCGGAACAGGACGACTAGAACACTACATCCAATGATGTTCGCTTCCGGTGCATTCCAGTGAAATTGTTTGCATTATTCCCTCCATACGCAAGCAGCACTTTGTAGGTCTCACCTTGTGTGAATACCACATCGTACTGATCACCCGAATCGAGAGGAAGAGCGAAGACCACCCGAGTCATACCATCAGCTTCCTCCCCGGAGATCACGCGAACATCGTCGGTTCCACCAAGACTCACATCCGAAGCATGCATGGTTCTCCCCGTACCATAGTCGTCACGTGCATGAACTGTGCCCTCGGACACGTACGCAAGCACATAGTGAGCATCTGCCATCATCTGACTTGGATTGAACCCTATACCGATCCACCCCGTCGTCGGAGCAAATACCGTGAACTCGATCTCATCTTCCAAGAACTCCCAGCTGAAACCCCAATTCTCCTCGACCAGTACCGACTGATCGGCAACCTCAACTGCAGAATCCTCCTTGGACCCTCCTGCAAACACTAACGACGATGAGAGGAGTATGAACATCGCTGAAACGACTACCAGAGATTTTTTTCCGATCATGTGTACCCTCCTTACATGAACTCTTGCCCATTAGTGAGCATGCCAATATATTAATAAAAATATAATGGAAGGGAAAGTCACTTGCCAAAATTGTGTTGACAACCGGAGACGGACGACCCATGGTAGGAAAAAGGAATAATCTAGGGGGTTTATATGGATTTTCTACGACAGATTGCCTATACGTCGCTCGGTGGAATGCCGGTCATAGGATACTTGGGAATCATCGGCTATCTCTTGCTGGTATCTACGGCAATGGTGATGATCCTCACCAGGCGCAAGATCGTGAAGATTAAGCCAAAGGTCCACTTTCACCTTGCCTATGCCACCTTGATCGTAGTGACCATCCACGGCCTGCTCGCCCTCTCGATCTACCTGTAGACCCGCTTTGGCTACGAGGAGCCGTGACATTCGGACTCTGCGCGGAACACAATCTCGGCATTGAGAAACCGTTTCAATTCGCGTTGTCTTTTCATGGGTTCCAAGCTCTCAAAGAACACCATATGCAACGACTCCCACATGAAGACCCACGCACCGATCAATACACCCTCGACCAGGATCTGCGAGATGAAATGGGGGCCGCTATCCTTGCTCACTGCGATATAGAGTGAGATGAATCCGAGGGCTATACAGAACAGGATCGATGAGAACTTGTAGTGACGACGGAGACTCCGTCTCACCATCTGCAGCTGAGACTGGTAGAAGTTTCGGTAGCTTGCTGTGAGCATCCGCTCCTTCTGAGCATCTCCACTTCTATTCTTAATGCAGAAATTGAGCTCCAACTGCTTCCGAATCGGAATCTCCTCCGAACAGAGATCGAGAAACTCGGCAAGCTCGGGGTGCAAGTCACGCTTGCGGTAGGTTGCGTTATCCCACTCATGAAAATAGTCGAGATAGCGATCGAGTGCGATATCGATTATCACCCTATGCGTATCCGGATTCAATCGATACATTTTTAACAACTGCTCTTTCGTTCTCTTGCCCATAGAATTCCTCGATAATCGGTGCTGGACAATTGTACCGTGTGAGAAGAGAGCACACAATTCTTTTCTGCACGGCGAAGACAAAAACCAGCACGAGGGACTCATTGTCATTTTTATTGTCAAAACTCGTGTTTCAGTGCCTTAATACAACATCCCAAAAAGACGGGGAGGTATCACATGAAATGGTCACCGGTTTTGCTGCTCATCATCACCTTACTCACTCTGCTCGCTGGGTGCGAGCTTGGCACGCACACCTACTACTTCTACAGCTGGGCAGTAGACGATGAGGAGCCAGCATATGAACTCACCTATCGGAAAGATGGCTATACGATCATCATGAGTAGAGGAAGAGGTGGTTTTGATCTTGATAAAGGAGAAGCAGAAGGCCTCATAGGTTATACTGAGTTCACCTTGAAACTGAACGATGAGGAGCTCGAACCAATCGATGAGAAGAGTGTGGCGAAATTGGACAACGGGTGGCACGTGGTACAGCATTCAAGACGGGCACGCTCTCTCGGGGAACGTATACGTTGGAAGGGACGTCGATACTCACCGGAGAAGATGAAGGAACACGAGTGAACACGGTTCTTCTTACTATCAAGTAGAGACGCATTGTGTGCTACACTGAGGGAGGAAAACATCCGACCTGAGGAGGTCTACCGTGTCAGTCAAGCAACAGAAGCCACTACTTGGATCGTTGAGCACCTATGTGTCAGACACATTTGGGAAGCAGAGTGTACCACCCTACTCGTTCCTTCATGAACGGCATTCGGACATCGACACCTGGCGAAGCGAAGCTCGAGCCTGCTTCGAATCGGCACTCAAAGCGCCAAACTACCCTCCAGTGACACCCAAGAGCATCTGGAGAGGATCGTACGATGGTGTGTCTATCGAGAAACTCAGCTGGCAACTACCATTCGGCAGTCCAACCGAAGCCTACCTGCTCACACCGGAACATATGAGTGGACCGTTGCCCGGTATTCTCGCATTGCACGATCACGGGAACAACAAGTTCCTCGGAAAGAGCAAGATCGTCAGAACTGAAGCAGAGCCCCATAAGGCGATCACCACCTACCAGCGCGACTACTACGGAGATCGAGCCTGGGCACATGAGTTCGCAAAACAGGGCTATGCCGTACTCGCACACGACATATTCCCGTTCGAAAGCAGACGAATCAGATTCTCCGATGTTCCCGGTAGAGTGATCGATCGCATGCTGCAGAATCCGAACGATACACGGGAACCGCAACCGGGAGAGACAGACTCGGACCTCCCGAGCCGACTCATCGGCGATGCCGACGATACCCTCACACATATCGACCGATACAACACCTTTGCTCGCGAACTCGAGACGGTCATTGCCAAATCGCTCTATGCAGCAGGCATGACCTGGCCTGGACTGACCGTTGCAGAGGATCGGGTGGCACTATCTATCCTCGCGAGCCTCCCTCAGGTGGATCCAACCAGAATCGGCGTCTGTGGGCTGAGCCTCGGGGGGCTGAGAAGTGTCTACCTCGCCGGCAGCACCAGTGGAATCGCCTGCTCGGCAACCATCGGATTCATGACCACCTGGAACGACTTCATCACCAGCAAAGCACTCGATCATACCTGGATGGTATACCTTCCCGAGCTCCCTCAGCAGATGGAGTTCGCAGATATTC
>Ga0334901_1003037_pt1 | contig 13255 bp, 12 predicted proteins | sample GraSluR3_MG_3_FD_207216 | JGI IMG/M metagenome (GOLD analysis project Ga0334901, IMG submission 207216) | Sludge microbial communities from methane-producing bioreactor in Wageningen University, Netherlands - Granular Sludge_15_08-R3 | ecosystem: Engineered > Bioreactor > Anaerobic >...
AAACGAAATTTTACCCTACGTTGAATTGCCCGCCGGACTAAAAGCAAAAATTGAACACGAAAGAAACGTTTTTACAGAACGTCTGGAGGCGGTAACTGCAGAACTGAACCGGCGCGGTTTTAACAAGTTCACCGGTATAAACTGACATTTTCTTTGTTTCATATAGATTGTTGATTATCTGTCACCGGGCACCGGGCAACCGGCTACCAGGTGGCAGATTTTTTTATGAACTGTTGGCTGCTCAGCCAATGGTTGGAAGGTTGAACCATCCCGAAATTCCGGGATAGTTGGCCGCTGAACTATATGCTATTCAGCAAACAGTTGGATGAGAAACCGGCCGGTTCGACTGTGGTGTTCATCACCATAGTTGGCAGTTAATTGAATTGTCTTTTTAACTGTTGTGTATTACACAATGGTTGGCAGTGGTACCAGCTGGGGAACTATGGTACTCAGGGACCATGGTTGAGGGCGCAAAATTGTATTATGCAGTCAAAACAGGTGTTTTAATTTTTGTACCTTTGGCTTGTTAATAATAACAATGAATGAAGTGCAGAAAAATACATTTTAGTGGTCATGCCACCATTCAAATGTTTAAACGAACTATTGATGTTGACCAGGTGGAACATGTTTTAAAAACCGGGAAAATCATAAGGGAATATCCGGAGGATAAACCTTACCCCAGTTTTTTAATCCTGGGATATGTTGGAAAAAGACCTTTACATGTTGTTGTATCAACCGATAAACAAGGGAATTGTTATATTATTACGGCCTATGAACCGGACCGTAAATTATGGGGAAGTGATTTTGAAACAAAAAAATAAACACAATGGACTGTGTAATTTGTAAAAACGGAAAAACCCGGCGCGGAAAAGCTACCGTAACACTTGAACGTGGTGGTTCCATCATTGTTATTAAAGATGTTCCTGCAGATATTTGTCAGAATTGCGGTGAATATTATCTTGATGCTGAAATGACCAAAGAAGTTTTAAAAAGGGCTGAACAATCGGTTAAAAAAGGATCGGAATTAGAGGTTATAAAAATGAAGAAAGTAGCCTGATTTGGCCTGTTTTTAAATTGAATCAAACAGTTCATCGATGCTGTTTGCTTTTATCCCTTTTTTTGCCCTGGCTTCGTTAATTGCTTCAATGGTTTCATTATTCGGAACGTAGTTCACCATTTGTATTCTTGAGTTGATGTTTTCAACGGCTTTATCCAGGCGTTCGCGGTTTGCTTTGCTTTTGGTCAGGTGTAAGGTTTCCTGTAGGGAGTTGTAATCATTACAATACTCCGGTTCTTTGGCCGGTGTACCAAAAGTAATTCCTGGCTATCGGTTACAGCGTCGAGGTTGGTTTTCAAATTGGCCCGTAATTCCGAATAATTAACTTCTTTCATGGTAATTATTTATTTTTCGTACAAAATTACGTACTTTTTTATTGTTTTCTATTGTACCAGGTAATTTTTATACGATTGAACCATTTGCTATTCAGCATATAGTTGGCCGGCTTCGTTTGGTGATTTGAGAGGGCTATGCAAGATGTGTTTTTGTGGTACAAAAACTCCTGCAGGCGGTTGATTGAATTTTCATTCAAGTGTTGTGTATTCACACAATGGTTGGCAGTGGTACCAGGTGGGGAACTATCGCCTGAGCAGACGACGGTTGAGGGTGTAAAATTTTGGTACATGAAAGCTTTAAATTGTGGTTCTGGCCGGGAACTGGATAAATAAAACCTGCCGGAATGAGAAGATTTAAGGAAAGTGGTAGATTTTTTAAAAAATATGATTTCAATTATTTACCTGAATAAATTCAAGTATTCTTCAAAAGCATAGAGCCTCCCTCTTTGCCCTCCGGTTAGTTCGTGCAGAATGCCAATTTTTTCCATACCTGAAATGAGTTTGTAAGCTGAAGGCATGGAAATACCTGATATTTTACACACTGTATCAGCATTAACAAGCGGTTTTTGATAAAGATAATTTATGACTGCTTTCGCGGGAGCTATCCTTGTTCCCAAGTGCTGTAATTTAACATCCACCTCTTTTTGTAGCTGCATTATTCCGTCGAAAGTTGAAATTCCATGCCGGCATGTTTCAATAATTCCAACCAGAAAAAACTTAAACCATTGTTCTATATTATTATCTTCTCTTACCAGTGTCAGGTTTTCATAGTATAGTTTTCGGTTTCTTTCAAAAAAATCAGATAAATACAGAATCGGTTTTTTTAAAATGTTTTTGCTGACGAGGTATAAAGGTATCATTAGTCTTCCAACCCTCCCGTTTCCATCTAAAAAGGGGTGAATCGTTTCAAACTGGTAATGAACCAACCCAATTTTAAGTAGTTCGGGCAGTAAAATTGATTCATTATGTATAAATTTTTCAATATCGCTCATTAAATCTATAACAGATGTATGAACAGGAGGTACAAAGACAGCATCATTTATTGAAGCACCTCCAATCCAGTTCTGGCTTTTTCTGAATTCCCCCGGTTGTTTTTTATCTCCGCGAACACCTTGTATTAGTATTTTATGGGTTTGTCTGATTAGTCGATTTGAAAAAGGTAATTTTTCTAATCCTTTAACAGCCCAATCCATAGCTTTTGAATAGTTTTGTACTTCCTCCCAATCATCCCGTTTATCAAGAGGTATGTCTTCCCGATCAAGAAGTGCCTCTTCCATTTTAGTTTGAGTTCCTTCAATTTTATTGCTTTGAGTTGCTTCTTTAAGAACATGCATACTAATGAATAAATCAATATTCGGGATATAATTTGAATACATATCAAGCCTGCCAAGTTCCCTGTCTGCCTGGCTTAACAGCTTCCACACTTCCATGTTGTCAATTGTCCATTCCCGGTTAAGGGATGAAGGCTGAAAGCTTTTGTAGCTCCCCTGGCTGATATAAGTACCTGCTTTAAAATTTTTCATATCAGTGAAATTTTAAATAAAAGTACTCCTTATTTAAATAAACCCCAAAAACTTTAAATAAAAAAATTCCTAATTAAAAATATGGCTTAAAATTTAAATAGTGCATTTTGTTATTTCAATATATTATAGTTCCCCGAATGCTGCAGTTAGTTGCTCTTTTTTCTTTTCGGCTGAAATTTGCAGGTAACGTTTCAGGGTTTTTTCCCTGGTAATTCCGGTAATGGCTTTAATCATTTCAATGTCCATGCCTTTCTCGTAGGCCAGACAAATGAATGTTTTCCGGGCTGTGTGGCTGCTTATCAGTTCATGTTTTGGTTTGTAATCCTTTATTGTGGTGTTCTTTTTGAATGTTTTGAATTCGGTTATTGCGTTTATTTCGGCAATTTCACAGGCTTCTTTAATGTAATCATTCAGTTTTTGGTTGGAGAATTTTGGCAATAACCGGCCTAAATCCGGGTAACGGTTTACAATGGTTTGCACCCCTTTGTACATGGGAATGATAACTTCTTTATTGGTTTTCTGCTGGGTAAGCTTCACAGCATCTGCAACCAGGTTTTCTTTTGTGAGGTGTGCCAGGTCGATATAACGTTGTCCGGTAAGGCATCCGAAACAGAAAAAATCACGTACCTTTTGGTATTTCTCACTTTCAAACGGGAAATAAAGAAGGTGCTGCAGTTCATTCCAGGTAAGGTGAACAATACTGATTTCTTTTTCCGGCGCTGAAAATTCTTTGTATTCATCATTGTTGTGGTATTTCCGGCGCTGGCTCCACTTCATAAATGCTTTGAACTTTGCGGCAATGGCAGAAAGGTAGTTGTAACCGTGATCCAAATCTTCCAGGATGTATTCCTTCATCCGGTCCCAAAATACCAGGTTCACACTATGCCATGTCATTTTATAACCGGTGTCAGCTTCAAAATCCTTTATTTTGTTGTAAATGGTTTTCCGGTTCCTGTTGGTGTTGTATGATTTATCCTGTTGGCCGGCCTTCAAATATTCATCGTATGCAGTCCAGAACGGCACGTTTTTTTGTGAGACATGGGTTATTTTGCCGTTTAAAAAGTCTTTAGCCAACTCAAGGGTAATTGGTATTTCCAGAACGGCACATTGTTGAAAAAAGCGTTTGGCATCGTTCTGCAACTTATCCAGGCGTTCATTTATTCGGTGGTAATCGTTATCAGGTTCATGTGGTTTTGGTTTATCCACCCGTTGCCTTTTTTTATTCCAGTACCTGGGTTTTATCTTATCAACTATTTTACGTGCTTTTTTGTAGTCGATTGTCACGTTTGCTTTAATGGGTGCAAAACCGGTTTTATCGGTATTGCTTTTGTCAATTACAAATGTTAGCTTTACCATAGCGTTCTGAAATGTATTTACCAACTTTTTTCTCAAGACCAAATTAAGGAAAAAAGTTCAACAATTGAGGTATAAGTTGAATTATTATATTTCCTTAATTACATTGAGAATAAAACAGTTGAATACATTTCAGTAAAAACAGTTACAGGGGTTGGTATTCCCGCCCCGGGTACGAAAAAACCGCTTAACTAATTGAAAGTTAGGCGGTTTTTTTATTGCTTTTCGTTTGGTAATGAATTTAATATTGCCTGAATTTCTTTTCATTGTTAAATTCAGGACTAATTTCCCATATCTAAAACATCTTTGCCGATTCTTTCGTATTTTCAACCATTCAAAACTGAAAAGGTGCAAAACATAAAAAAACTCGATACCGGCCTGATGCATCCCCGCGACCAGATTACTATGATTATCGATAAAATTTACCGAAGTGGCTTAACAACCACCTCGGGCGGGAATGTTTCCATAATCGATGAAAACGGTGATATTTGGGTAACTCCGTCGGCTATCGACAAAGGCTCGCTCCGGTCTTCCGATATTGTGGTGGTGCGGAAAGACGGTACCATCGAAGGACGACACAAGCCTTCGTCGGAGTACCCGTTTCACCGGGCGATTTACCAAAGCCGACCCGACATTAAAGCCATTGTTCATGCCCATCCGCCGGCGCTGGTGTCGTTCAGCATTGTGCGGCAAATACCGGATACCAATATCATTCCGCAGGCCAAATATGTGTGCGGCGACATTGGCTACGCCCCTTACGAACTGCCGGGAAGCGACGAGTTGGGCGAAGTAATTGCCCGCGAGTTTAACGCGGGTTTTAATGCAGTGATAATGGAAAATCATGGAACGGTAGTCGGAGGAAGCGATTTGCGCGATGCGTTTCAACGGTTTGAAACGCTGGAGTTTTGCGGGAGAACTATCATTTACGGAAATATGATTGGCACACCGCATTACCTGACAGACCAGCAGATTGAGGAATTTGAAAGCCAGATACCGCGATTGCTGCCCGAAATGGACCGCGTGGAACATCCGTCGGATGAAAGGGCTATTCGCGAAGAGATTAAACGCATTGTACACCGGGCCTGCGAACAGGGACTGATGATTAGTTCGTACGGAACAGTTTCGGTGCGCTGGCGTGAAAATGATTTCCTGATTACACCCACTGATGTGGCCCGCTGGAACATTCAGAATGAGGATATTGTACAGATTAAAAACGGCAAACGCGAACCGGGAAAACTACCCAGCAGAGCCACCTGGCTGCACCAGGAGATTTACAAACGCAACCCGGAAGTTAATTCCATCATTCTTACACAAACACCTTACCTGATGGCATACAGCGTGGCGCATGAAAAACTGGATGTGCGCACCATTCCTGAAAGCTGGATTTTCCTGCAGGATGTGCCCAACGTGCCATTCGGCTCTCATTTTGCCGGCGAGGAAACTATCCTGAAACTGCTTTCAAAAGATACGCCTGCGGTAATTATCAATAACGATTCGGTACTGGTTACCGGCGATAAATTGCTGGGAACATTCGACCGCCTCGAAGTGGCAGAGTTCAGCGCCAAATCGCTAACCATGGGTACTTCGCTGGGTAGCCTTATTCCCATAAACGACAAACAGGTGGAGGCGTTGCGGAAGAAGTTTCTGGGGTAGATGAATACCAATTTTCAGCCACGGATAACACTAATTTGCACGGATAAGATTCGTGTTCATTGGTGCCATTCGTGGCTATTCTCTAATACACAATCCGTTGATAATTTAATTTTGGTTCTCCGAAGTTTACCAGCAATGCAAGTTTGTTCCCGGAAACTTTCAGGTAATTGATGCACCGGGCAACAAAGTCATCCGTAATTCATGAAACGGCTTTTACTTCCAGGATAATGGAATCAAATACCACAAAATCAGCGTAATATTTTCGTCGAAGGAGAGTTCCCTTGTAAACAATGGAATATTCTTTTTCTCTTTCATAAGGTATTCCTGCTTGCTGAAATTCAAGTTCCAGGGCATCTTTATAAACTACTTCAAGAAATCCGGGGCCTAATTGGTTGTGCACTTCAAAGCACTTACCAATTATTTGATAGCTTTCATTTTTTAATATTAGTTCTGTCATAGGATTAATTTTTTTTAGCCACGGATTACACGAATATGCGCGGATAATTTGTGTTCATTGGTGTAATTCGTGGCTTAATCTATTGATACAATTTCATCTGTGTAATCTTTTTCTGGAAGAGGGTTTTCGGGTCATTATAGAACTCCAAAAAATTTTCGGAATCGGGACTGCCTTTGTAGGGTGCAAATGCTCCGTGGCCGGCAGGTCGATGCGGATTTCGCCAAACCAGAAAATACGACAGGTCAAATGGTCGAAGGGTTTCCAGCACGCCGGTCCACCATTCGTGGTTTTGCGCTACTGGCCCGCCGGCTTCGGTTACCGCGGCAATTTTTCCTTTTTCACTGGCGAGTGTTGTCAGCATTTCAGCACAATTTTTCATTGTTGGCAAATAGTCCGGACCTCGGTCGTATAAATCGAAACCGAGCAAATCCACAATGTCGTCGCCCGGATAGCGGTCCAGGTATTCTTCAAACGAAGTAAACCGATCGGTGGAATAAGCATACAACACGTGGTGAATATTCTTTTCATTCTGCAGGTAATCCACGGTGAATCGCCATAGTGCAACGTATTCCTCTGCCGTACAAAGGTCTTTTCCCCACCAGAACCAGCTTCCGGTGTGCTCGTGGTACGGACGGAAAATAACGGGAATAAGTGTTCCTTTATCGGTTTTTAGTCCGTTAAGAAATCCGGCCATTTTATCGAGGTAGGTTTGATAGAGTTCATGTTTTTCGCCTCCCGGAAGAATGGATTTTACCACTTCTTTCGAGGAAGTGTCCCACGAACTTCCCCCGGTTAGCGGGTTGCGCAGGTGCCAGCTGATGGTGTTCACCCCTCCCCTTTCGTACACAGTTTTTATCCAGCCCTGAATGCGGTCGAAATGCACCGAGTCCAGACTGTAGGCATCGCCCAGTTCCAGGTGGCCCAGCTCCCAGCCGTAAACTGCAGGGTAGTCACCTGTCACGTCTTTCACGTCTGAACGGCCTTCCTCGTAAACCCAGCCAATGCCGTAAGCCAGGTCGTCCTGGTGGCCGAACATCATTCCCTGTTTTTGGAGTTTTAGCAAATTCCGGTAAAGATTCACGGTTTCCAATGTGGCTTTCGGGTCTGATGGAACCGGTTTGCCGGTGCAGGCAGGAAATAGGGCAATCAGAAAAAGTAGAACAATGTTTTTCATGGTTTCAGTTTTATATAAATCCTGAATTCAGCTTTCAATTTAACGGAAATTGTCGGAGAACCGAACCACCCCAACTTCTCCTGCTTTAAGTTTCACGGGAATGCCTTCCAAAAGCGCTTTCCCCGAAACCGTTCCGCTAAGTTCTTTTTGGCTGGAAACAAGGGAATACTCCTCCCCTTCTTCCACAGTGAACCATTCCGGGAACTGGTTAATGCGCGGATAATCCATGGGCAGGTTCAGAATGGTTTTATGGCGGGGTGCGTCGAAAATCAGCTTGCCTTCCCAGTCGTTTTCAGCAGTTAGCACAAAGTAAATTTCATCACCGGTTTTTTCGGCGCCTAAAATTATATCACTACGCCACGGTTGAATGGTGGCACCCTGCGTTTTCCAAAGGCTGTACATAATGGCCGTGCGGGCAAAATTGCCGTCGCCATGCCAGCCGCCAATAATTCCTTCATCCTGCTGCATGCCGAACATCACCTGCATTTCGCTGTCAATCCAGCTTTTCAGTTCAGGTACTGGTTCGCGGTTGTAAAGGTTAATTCCGCTTTCCAGCGCGTCGGCATAACCATCGTGGCTGGTGCCTTCCCATGCATAATTGCGGTAGTTTTCGTTCAGCTTTTCAAAACCATTTAAAACGGCCTGCCTGTATTCTTCCTTCCGGTCAACCATCCAAACGGTGTAACAGGCATTGAAAGTGTATCCCCAGTTATCCACAATTTTTTCGTCCACAATTTCACCGGTTTTGGCGTTAATGGCGTTGTAAAACAGTCCGTCTTCGTTGCGGCCGGCTTCAAGCACGCGGTCAAACAGTTTGTACAAAGCCGGTTTGTACTGTTCTTTTTTCTCCCGGTTAACAAAATGAAGTGTTATATATAATTCGCTTAATCCACCTATAATTTCACACCCGTGATCGCGGATGCGCAGGTATTCAATCTGGCTTAAATCGCGGTCTCCAAGCAGATAATAATCGCCAATTTCAATGGCCCATTCGAGGTACTTTTGATTTCCGCTCATCCAAAATACACGCGAAAGCGTTTGCAGCATTTCGCCATTAACTTCTTCAATGGAAGCGGTTCGTTCAAAAAGGTTTTCCAGGTTTTGTGGATGTTCCATGTAATCCAGTAAATCGTCCAGCATTTCCATCATCCGGTCGTTCCAGGGCGACGGACCAATGTATTCCATCAGCGGAATCAATCCGTCTTTGATGTATTCCGAAGTAGCAAAAATTATGTTTCCGGGCTGAGGTTGTTCCGACAAAAAATTCTGTTTTGAAAACGACCAGGTGTCCGGCAGTGAGTTGACGCGTGATGTCAGTTCTTTTTCGGTGTTCAGCATATCCGTCAATTCGCCTTCATACAAGTTTTTATCCTGCAAATAAGCTGTTAAAACCATAAACGCATAATTGTCTGCAGCTGAATTGTGTGGTTCCCAAACGTCGGTTTTATTGGTAAGATTGGTTGGAATTAATCCTGTTGCGCTATCGGTTTTTGCGAGCCATCCGTTTACGAAACGCAGGCTGCGTTCGAAACCTTCGTTGGCCTGTTGCCCGTTTTTCAAGGCTGAATTGATATTTTCCCGATTGAATTCAGGTGTGGTTTCACACCCGGCAATGCAGAGAACTGTAAAAGCGAAGAAAATGAATTGTTTCATAGGTAGCTGATTTTGATTTAAATATTATTCTCCCTTAAAATCGAACCACAATATTATCGGATACCCCACATCACCTCCATGGCCACGAAAGTGGCCTTTTCCGCTTTTTGGACCCAACGCATCTGCCTGTTTAAATTTGGTGCCGATGGCCGGAATTTCATACAAAAACGACAGGTCGCCTTCGGGGAACGGTGGGTGAGTACCGCCTGCTGCATGCTCCGGTTTTAAAGGCGTAAAGAGCTGAAAGAATAAGTTGGGCGTTTCGGAAATTACTGTAAAATCCGATTCTGTGGTTTCCAAAGTAGCCCAGTATAAATTGCCGTGGTAGCCCTTAAATTCCGGATAAACCAGGTTATTGAATGTTTCGCCCGTTACCGTGTTGTTGTAAGCTTTCTCCCAAATCCCAAAATTGCTGCCTTTCAGCCGGTTTTTCCAAACCCGGTAAGGTCCGCGTCCCATCCATTTTACGCCGGTACATTTCTCTTCGGGATAATTAAAGGAGATGCCGATAAAATCGACATTGGCCATTCCCTTTTGCAGCGGACCGGCTTCCAGTTTCAGCAAACCGTTTTTGTGCAAAGTCCAGGTCATTTTTTCCGGATAATTGTCTGCATAAATATCTAAAATAAAGTTTCCTTTTGTATCTTTTTCCCATTGCGTATCTGTGATTCTCGATGCCGCACCTACCGGCACCGGGCCGCCACTGAGTGAAACTTCACCGTTTTTGTTTTTTACCGAAAGCAGTGTTCCGTCGGTTTTTGAGAATGAAATTTCCAATCCGTTTACCAGGGCTGTTACTGCATGGACATTTTCCTGAACCGTGATTTCTCCTTCTTTACCGGCAAAAGTTTCAACGATTTTTTCTGCGTTTTCCCAGGTTTGTTTTACCGGCCAGCTCCAGGTATATAATTCGTTTCCGTGCGGGTCGGTGGCGGTAAACAGAAAAATGTCGGCATCATCGAGAGATTCGCCCAAATCAATTTCCACCAGCGATGTTTCGCCGGGCTGGGCATCCGGCCCCGGGAAAGTTCCGCTGCCGGTAATTTCCTCGTCTTCAGTATCTAAACCGGTTTTTACCGCCTGCCAGCCAAACGAACAATCGGCCAGGCTGGTGTAAATGAATTTGTTTTCGAGGAACAGCTTGCCGCCCCACTGCGGGTTAATGGTAACCGGTTTTACCTGCACCGGCGACCAGATTTCTTTTACGGTATAAAAACTGCCTTCTTTTTCGCGGTGCGGCCCCAGAATTCCGTCTGGAGCATGGTTGCCGTCGGCATCGTAAACTGTACCGTCCAAATCAGCACGTAAAATGGCTTCGTCGGCCAGCACCCACAAAAATCCGCCGGCATGCAGCGGCGAGGTTTCGTAATTTCGCCAGTAATCCTCGAGCCCGGCGCCATGTCCGCCGTCAAACAGCCCGTGCAGTAGTTCGGTGGCCATAAACGGGTCGTTGCCGTTTCCATATCTTCCGATGGCATAATCAAATGCCGGGTAGTGATGCGTATCCGCTCCGTTGCGCAGCAGCCACGGGTAAAGCACCGGGCGTTTCTGGATATCGTAAACATGAAAATTCTTTTCATTGTAAAAATCCCAGCCTCCCTCGTTGCCGTGATTCCAGATGACCACACTGGGGTGGTTTTCATCTTTCAGAATGGTTTCCTTTACCAGTTTCGGTCCCACAATGGTATCATAACCATCCTGCCAGCCGGTTACTTCGTTCATTACAAACAGTCCCAGCGAATCGCACAGTTCGAGAAAACGTTTGTCGGGAACATAATGCGAACTTCGTACGGCGTTCATGTTCATTTCTTTCATCAGCCGGATGTCGGTAAGCATATGATCTTCGCTGAGCGCTCGGCCGGTTTCGGGCCAAAATGAGTGGCGGTTCACCCCTTTAAAAACCACTTTTTTGCCGTTCACGTAAAACCCGTCGTGTTTCCGTAGTTCCACAGTGCGGAAACCAATGCGTTCGGTTACTTCGTGCAACACGTCATCACCTTTTTTCAGGCTGATTTTCATGTCATACAGGTAGGGCCATTCAGGGTTCCAGGCGTTTATGTTTTCAAATTTCCCGGAGATCATTTTTTCGGTGGTTCCTTTTGGGATTTCTTCCCGAACCGACCCGGCCATTTTGTTTCCTTTTAAATCGAACAATTTAACGGAAGCAGAATAGTCCGATTTGGACTCATTCAGTACTATCAACGTTTCAAATGACCCGTCGGCTCTGGCATTGATGGCTGAACGCGAAAGATGGATTTCGGGCAGCACTTCCAGAAAAACCGGGCGAAAAATGCCGCCAAAAATCCAGAAATCGGCCTGGCGTTCGGCGCGGTTTACCGACTCGTTCGCGGAGTGTTTGGCCACATCTACCTCGAGCAGATTGGTTTGGCCGTATTTCAGCAGTTTGCTGATATCGTGTTTAAACCGGTAAAAGCCGCCCCGATGAATTTCTCCGGCTGATTTTCCGTTGATTTTTACTTCGGTGTCGGTCATGGAGCCATCGAAAACAATGTTTACGGTTTTGCCTCTCCAGTTCCGGGGAACTTCAAATTCATGTTTGTATAAACCATGTTCTTTTCCCAGCTTTTTGTTTTCATTTCGCCAGTCGTGGCCGTAGTTATAGGTTCCAAAACCCTGCAATTCCCAGTTTGACGGAACAGATATTTTTGTCCATTCCCCACTGTTACGGCCGTCGGTGCAAAAGAAATCCCACTCCACCGTATTGGCGGCATCGGTACCCGATAGATAAACGATTTGGGTTTGTTGGGAAAAAGAAAACGCAGATATTGTGCAAATAATAAAGGTTATAAAAGCTTTTTTGAAAGTCATTTTTTTCGGTTGTATTATTATCTATTAAAAAAATTACTGTAACCTTTTTTTTCAAGACCTTCTTTTAGTTTTTTGTCACCTGTCCAAAAAGGTATATCTAAATCGATAGCCAAAGCTACAAAAGGGATGTCTTTTAAATCTACATCCTTGCATAGGCTATATGCTTTTTGTCTGCTTTTTATTCCAATAAGATCTGTGGAAATAAAATTGATGTGTTCTGTTATCCCATCGAAATACAAATAGAATTCAGATTCTGTGAGTTTCGAATTTTTTATGAGTTTATCTTTATGTTTATAAATTTCGGATATTAAAAAGTTTGGAGCATAAAAAGTCAGGTTTGGGTCAAATAATAATTCTCTAATTTTTGATGATTTGGGAATTAACGCTGAAAAAATAAGATTTGTATCAACAACAACTGAGTTGGACTTCATTTATCAACTTCTTTAAGAAAGTTATCTTTGTTGTTATCCCACCATTCCTGATTAATTTGCTCTGCAATACTTAATATATCAGAATTAAAATTCGACTTTTGGGCCAATTCTTCAACCTGTAATCTTTTTACTAAAGAAATTAAGTATTCTTTATTAAATCCTTTTTTGTTCAATTTAAGTATCAACTGATTCTTTTTATTTTCAATAACCAAATTTTCCATAGTTTTGCTTTTCTACAAACTTAAAAAATTTTTCACACAAAATTTTATTTTTCCACCTGGCTTCCCCACCAGTTGTTCCCCGGGTCAAAATCTTTGGAAAGAAACTCCAGCCGTTGCTTTTCCAGTTGGGGCATGCGCACTGTGCGAACCCGCTTCCGGTATTCTTTTTCCAGTTCTTTATTGTATTCGGGGTCTTTTTCCGGGAAGCGGGCGCCCACGTCGTTCAGGTAAGCAAAAAGTTGCTCGCTAAGTTGTTTTGTCAATTCCTGGTTTTCTGCTGAAACATCGGTGGTTTCTTCCAAATCGGTTTTCAGGTTGTACAGTTCTTCACGACCATCTTCGTAGTAATGAATCAGTTTCCAATCGCCCAGCCGGATGACGGACGACGGTTCGCCGCCCTGGTTGCCGTAGTGCGGATAATGCCAGATGAGCGGCCTTTCATCAATTGTACCACCTTTTAACAGCGGAACCAGGCTGATGCCGTCGGAATGTTCTTCGGGCCGCAAATCGGCTCCGACAAGTTCCAGCAGGGTGGGGTAGAAGTCGGCAGCGAGATGGAAAACCCAGTA
>Ga0334901_1003039_pt1 | contig 13252 bp, 9 predicted proteins | sample GraSluR3_MG_3_FD_207216 | JGI IMG/M metagenome (GOLD analysis project Ga0334901, IMG submission 207216) | Sludge microbial communities from methane-producing bioreactor in Wageningen University, Netherlands - Granular Sludge_15_08-R3 | ecosystem: Engineered > Bioreactor > Anaerobic > Unclassified...
TTTACGTATGCTCCAAAACCGGAAAAATCCCTCATGCTTCCATCTGAACTCATCGCTGAAAACCGTGAGCAATGGCTTCGTGAATGGGTTGAGGTAATGAGCCAATGAGAACAGAAAGACGGGTTACACATCGCTCTGGAACAATCTTTGACACCTCACGTTTTTATAGAATGTTAAGCACCCCTGCAATGTTGTTACTCACTTTCCTGTTTATTGTTCCGCTTCTCATCACTCTCAGCAAAGCATTTATATCTACCGAAGGAACACTCTCTTTCGGTAGAATTTTTGAGATGATGCGAGATCCGTACACCCAACGAATTCTCCGGTTCACATTGTTCCAAGCCCTGATCAGCACGATTGTATCATTGGCAATAGGGATTCCCGGAGCATACCTCTTAGTAACATACAGTTTTCGCGGTAAACATATTATTCGGGCAATCAGTATGATACCGTTTGTACTTCCCTCTATATTAGTGGTACTCGGGTTTGTTATTTTCTATGGAAATAACGGTATCCTCAACTCAGTGCTCAAGCAGGTTTTCAATCTCTCGGAACCGCCTATACGCCTGCTGTATACATTCACAGCAGTTATCCTGGCACATGCTTTTTACAACTTCCCCATAGCACTCGGACTCATCTCCTCATTCTGGGAACAACTGCCCCAACGATATAATCAAGCTGCGATGACACTCGGTGCAAAGAAATGGACAGTTTTTCGCACTATAACGTTACCTCGCATTATTCCCGCAATCCTGAGTGCATCTACACTGATCTTTCTTTTCTGTTTCTCGAGTTTTGCCATCCTTCTGGTATTGGGCGGAGGCCCTAAATTTACCACAATCGAAGTTGAAATCTATCGCAGAGCACGTATGTCATTGGATATTGAAGGAGCCGCAGCATTAAGTTTACTCTCAATATTTGTGACGATTACCCTCGTAGCTATCCATCTATGGCTGCAACGTCTTATGATACGTCAGGAAGATGTTGAACAGATACAAGAACAACGGCTTGAACGAAAACCACATACAATTTTTGGCAAGTTCATTGTTGGGGCTTATGTGATATTTTCGATTTTCTTTGTACTCGGGCCACTCGCTGGTATTGTATATCGTTCATTTCAGATTCCTGTTTCTCGTTCCGGAGATCTTGCATTTTCGTTTGATGCATACCGTCAACTTTTTGGTTTTAAGCAGGCTCCCGGGTCTTTTCTCAGTATTGCAGGTTCAGCCTTGGTAACCAGTATTACTATCGCAGCGATTACAGCTGCAATCTCACTTATCATTGGAACTATGCTGGGTGCCCGTTTGCGAACTCGTGATAAACAAGGAAACTCTTCTCTCGAATTGTATGCAATGCTCCCTATGGCAGTCTCATCAGTAATCGTTGGGCTTGGATATTATATTATCACCTCTACCCTTTCTGGAGGAGATACTCTAGGAAGAACGCTTGTCATCCTAGCTCATGTGGTTATTACCACACCATTCGTACTTCGTTCCATAGTACCTGAATACAGGAAAATCCCCATATCCTATTCACAGGCATCCCTCACTCTTGGAGCAACCGTTTCTCAGACATTCTGGCACGTTGAATTACCTCTCCTTCGACCTGCTCTGATTACAGGAGCCGCATTCGCATTTGCCCTTTCCATGGGAGAAATTAATGCAACTCTTGTTCTAGCAGATGCAAGTATCGTCACTGTTCCCATTATCATGTATAGACTCATCGGAAGTTACAATTTTGCAGGAGCGTGTGCGTTAGGTACGATTTTAATTGCATGTTGTGCTATAGTATTTCTCACTACCGAATCATTACGAAGGAGTCATAATGGGTGAGTTGGGATTAGTTTGTTCTAACATTCGTGTAACGTATCCAGAATTCTCATTACATCTCGACCTCGCTGTTAACAAGGGTGAGTTGGTGAGTATTATCGGTCCGTCCGGATGTGGAAAGAGCACCACGCTGCAACTCATTACCGGCCTGCTCCCTTGTGAAACTGGTACTATCATGCTGCATGGAGTGGATATTACACACATGCCCGTTTGGGAGCGTAACATTGGCATGGTATTTCAGGATTATGCACTGTTTCCCCATGTAAATGTGGCTAAAAATATCGCATATAGCTTAAAACTCAAAAAAATCCCAAAAAAAGAACAAATTGAACGCGTACGACACCTCTTGGATCTCGTAGGATTACAAGGTTTTGAGAAACGAAGAATCGCTGATCTCAGTGGTGGTGAACGGCAAAGGGTTGCACTTGCTCGTGCTCTTGCCAGTGAACCGCAACTGTTATTGCTCGATGAACCGCTATCTGCTCTCGATGCCAAAATGCGGAAGCGTCTACGACAGCAAATCAGGCATATTCACGAGACTACAGGAATCACAACTATATACGTTACCCATGATCAGGAAGAGGCTCTCACTCTCAGTGATCGAATACTTGTCATGCAACAGGGAAGTATGGAACAGTTTGCAACTCCCGAGGAGATTTATAACCATCCATCAACGTTGTATGCAGCAAAGTTCATGGGTGAAGGAACATTACTTCCGCATGCTCTCATTCCAAAAATACTGGTATCTATTGATAAAGGTCCCGATACAGTAGTGTTCAGAAGTAGTGGTGAATCTCGACAAGTTTTTTTCCGCCCAGAACGAGTCATCGTTCATGATAATCCTGCTCTCGCTTTCCCAGAATTCCTTCCTCATCTTCGATTCTCCGATGCCCGAGTATTATCATGTGAATATCAGGGCGGACGATATTTGATCACTTGCGATTGGAATGGACATGAAATTCTTGCCTATAGTAGATATAGACCAAAACATACCAAAGTAACCCTCGGTGTGAGAGTCAATGATCTTGTTGAATACGTTGAAGGTCTGGTTGCACGGTAAAAAAATTTAAAAAGTTGAAGCAAACAGTCACCCTTTTAGGTTATAACTTATATACAAGGGGTTCGCGTGAAACTTAGCAGACTGGCACTCTCTACTCTTTTTCTCATTATCATTGTAGGAAGTATCCCCCTTTTTGCTGGATTCTCCATAACTAATCGGTATGGAGTCTCGATGGATGTCCTCTGGTACGGAAGTATCCCTAGCGAGTTTCATCACGATCCATTGCCAATTCGCAGTCATCTCTCTATTGGCGGGACCTTTACTCCTGCTGTATTTCCTATCGGAGATACCGTAGAGCTTTCAGCTGGGTTGTCTGGATACTACACTACCCGTTCCATAGTATTTGGTACAACGTTCTGGCGTCCATTCATGGCATTCGGTACATCAATCGATATGAGCCTGTATATATCTCCATCATTTGTAGGGAAAATAGGAACAGCTCTGTTACTCGGTATGTACCTGCCAACTTGGGAGCTCGCACCAATCTGGCGCTTACAGCTTGCAGGAGAATATGCTCTTACAGAACAATCACAACGTAACCGCTGGTTTGTACGTATACCAATTTCGGTGGACATAAGATCCGACTATATATCGGTCTTTGCCGGTATCGGTTTCTCATGTCGAATTAACAGGCTCATTGCAAAGGAACAAAATCGGTGAGACGATACCTCATATTCAGCTTAGGAATCCTCCTCTCTACGATTTTCATCTCTTGTGAGCTTTTTCTCACACAACCTCCAAAACCAAAGCTGCATGCAATGTATATCGGACTCGATTATCACTACACTATTTCAGTGGAAAGTAACGATAATACATACAATCTTTCTAACATCACTGGACCAATCCAGGATATCAAAGAGGTTGCAGTAGCGATTGAACAATTAAAAAGTGAAAGGTATTTTTCACAAGGCGGTTCCAGTATCCTTCTGGTTGAAGAAGAAGATTTTGATGCTCCTGTACAACTGTTACCAACACAGAATGGCATAAAAAATAGAATAGAGACCTACTATAAGGGTAACAGTAATGAAATAACGGAAAATGATATATTCCTCCTATACTATACGGGGCATGGGGGTTCCGCTGATATGCCCATGATTGTAGCTAGTGAGGGTTCACCAGTTGGCGAAGTAATTACCAAAAAAGAAATTACCGATTGGGTAAAACCAATTCAAGGGAAAAAAATCATTATTCTTGATAGTTGCTTCAGCGGCCAGGTTGTGGATGAATATCCACGAGAACCGGATGAACGAGATATTGGCTCATATGTTCCTGGGACGTTCTTTCTCTCAGCATCAGCTGCATCGCAAACTGCAAAAGAGGCAAGATTTATTGAAATTGATCACAGGCACGGATTTTTCAGCTACTATTTCCTACGTGCAATAGGATGGAACCACAGCCCTGAAGCAACTTCACAAATGGAAATAGGAACTGGAGAGCATATGCGGGATATCACGGTACCGGGTAGAATAGATTTTCCGACTCTCAATGGTGGGGTGATGTCATTGGGAGATATCTATCGCTATATCTCTGATTATTTTCGATTTACTGAACGATGGATAACATATCAGACTCCACAGACAACCCTTGGACCTATTGACCTTATACTCTTTCAACAGTGAATATAAATTTTTTAGCGAGACAGATTCATAGCTTTCACAGCTTCAATTTCGTCTCTGAGTATTGCAGCCTGTTCAAATTCCAAGTTCTTGGCGTGTTCAAGCATCTCTTTTTCAAGATCACGAATATACTTTTTACGATCTGCAGCTACCAAGAGATTATACTGACTTTTCAGCACTGCAATATCACCCTTCTGTATCTCCTGTTTCTCCTCTTTCTCTCGAATAATCAGATCTTGAACTGATTTGATAATTGTCTTGGGAGTAATATTGTGTTCCTCATTATAGGCCTGTTGAATGGCTCTACGCCGATTTGTTTCCCTGATGGCCTCTTTCATGGCATCGCTTTCCCGGTCGGCATACATAATCACTCGCCCACCCACGTTTCTTGCAGCACGACCAATAGTCTGGATTAACGAAGTAGCCGATCGCAAAAATCCCACCTTGTCAGCATCGAGAATGGTAATGAGAGAAACCTCAGGCAGATCAAGCCCTTCCCGAAGTAAGTTGATCCCTACCAGAACATCGTACGTTCCTAACCGGAGATCACGCAGCAACTCCACTCGCTCAATGGTCTCAATTTCTGAATGCAGATAGCGAACTTTCAACCCGAGATTCGCCAGATAATCGGTCAAATCCTCTGCCATTCTTTTTGTTAACGTGGTAACCAGTACGCGTTCTTTTTTTGCTACAGTCGTACGTATTTCCCCGTACAAATCTTCCATTTGCCCTTCAGTAGGGCGCACCTCCACTTGCGGGTCCAGCAAACCGGTAGGTCGAATAATCTGCTCGACTACCTGAGACGATTCACCAATCTCACGGGCCCCAGGTGTAGCTGAAACATAAATCCGCTGCCCACAAGTAGTATCAAACTCTTTATAGGTAAGCGGCCTATTATCCAATGCTGAAGGGAGACGAAATCCATAATTCACCAGATTCAGTTTTCTGCTTCTATCTCCTTCATACATCGCACCAATCTGTGGGAGCGTGACATGCGACTCATCAATGAAGGTTAAAAACCCAGGTGGGAAATAGTTGAGTAACACGGGAGGAGCCTCTCCTGGTTTTCTGTTGCCTAGAGGCCGAGAATAATTCTCTATACCGGAACAATAGCCAAGCTCTTGTAACATCTCGAGATCATACTCAACACGAGTTTTTATTCGCTCTGCCTCTAACAATTTCCCTGTCTGTTTAAAATAGTTGTACTGTTCTTCCATTTCGTCCTGAATTCTATGAATCGCCTCTTTTATCTGTTCCGGAGGCATCACAAACTGCTTAGCAGGATACAGACTAAAGGAGGGTGAAACCTCAAGTACATTGTTGGATACCGGGTCAAACCATTCAATACGTTCAATCTCGTCCCAGTTGAGACGAATACGAACAGCGGTCTCAAGATATGAGGGACAAATTTCAATACTATCCCCACGTACACGAAATGAACCACGCTCAAGTATCATATCATTCCGATCATATTGCATCCGAATCATGTCTTGTAGATCAGCCTTGTGATCAAAATGCTGACCCACTGCAAAATGCTTAATCATATCTTGCAGCGAACCGGGATTTCCCAGACCGAAGATACAGCTCACTGATGCAACAATAATGACATCACGACGTTCCATAAGAGAGAAAGAGGCAAAAAGTCGCAAACGATCAATCTCGTCATTAATGTCGGCATCTTTTTCTATGTAGAGATCTTTTCCTGGAACGTAGGCTTCCGGTTGATAATAATCATACGTAGACACAAAATAACCAACAGCATTATTGGGAAAAAATGACTTAAATTCTCTGAAAAGCTGTGCTGCCAGTGTTTTATTATGGCTGAGAACCAAGGTAGGACGCTGAACCTTTTCAATAATCTTAGCCATCGTAAAAGTCTTACCCGATCCCGTCACACCTTTGAGCGTTTGTCGTTCGAAACCCGATTCAACCCCAGCTGAGAGTAAATCAATAGCATCTGACTGATCCCCCGAAGCGCTATAATCGGCTACTACAGAGAACTCCTGGGATTTCATCGCACCGTCCATTCCATTCCCTCTGGTCGTTCAACCAACTCTATCTGCAGGGTTTTTTGTTCACCCTTCCGAATCACTTCAACTTCAACAGTATCCCCTGGATGAGTTTCAACCAAAGCACTATAAAGATCAGCGTACTCTTGCACTGCCTCCCCGTTTACCGAAATAATTATATCTCCACCAAGATAAATAATCGCCGATCCGTACTGTACCCGTTGTGTACCACCACGAAGACCACCCTTCTCTGCACTGCCACCTGCTCTGACCTGAGAAACAAGCAATCCAGCATGCACCGGAAGATCAGCATATGCAACAATATTCGGTTCAAGCTGAACCATCGTAATATCGAGCCAGCCCCGCATTACTTTTCCATAACGAATAAGATCGGGAATAACGGAAATTGCAGTATCCACAGGAACAGCGAATCCGATCCCCTGTGAGCCTCCAGTTGTCGAGTGAATGGTCGTACAAATACCTACCATCTCTCCTCTGCTATTCAATAATGGACCACCCGAGTTTCCGGGATTAATCGCTGCATCTGTTTGTATCATACCATTAATCACTGTATTTGAATCGGTACGGACCGGACGTCCCAAACCGGATACTGTACCGATGGTCATAGTCCGGTCATAACCAAAAGGATTCCCAATGGCAACGACCTTCTGTCCAACTTGCAACGTGTGAGCTGTTCCGAAACTGATAGGATCTAAAAGCACTTGAGGTGGCAAATCAATTTTCAGAACAGCTAAATCGTTCTCGTTATCAAGACCTACCAGTCGAGCTTCATGGTTTGTACCGTCATGCAGGCTGATATTCAAATCGGCAGCATCTTGTACTACATGTGCATTGGTAAGAATGTATCCATCTTCGCTAATAATAATTCCCGAACCAGTACCCTGTACCGGCATTACCTCCAGAAAAGTATTCAAGCCGAGGGAAACGGTAGTGATGTGTACAACACTTTTATTTGCCTGTTCATAAATTGCAATATTTCGCATCTCCTCAGCACTGTAGGAAAATGCTGACATATCGCCTAAAAAGACTGAGACTCCCTGATCACCATAGAAAATATCATTCACTTGAACTCCAGCAAGCTGAAGTAATCCAAGTTCACCCTCTCGCTCTAATACCTCTGCAAGAACTTTTCGCTGTTGTTCAATCTGATTCTTATTCTGTAACGATTGAGTCCATGCAACAATACCAATAGCGATTACTACAATACATACACCTATAAGAATCGTCCGAAGAAGACGAAAGAGTGATTTTGTTTTTCGCTGTGTTTTATGCTCCAAACCAACCCTCCAGTACAAACTGCATCGGCAGTAAGTTTATCCTGTTTCCCACACTCTGTACATATTCGTTCATTATGCAAATAATGAGACTTTCCAAGAACCACGATGAAACAGATAGAGTGACCACAGTGCAACAAGCATATTACTCAAAAGCATAGCCATCCAGATACCTTGTGAACCAAGCCCAAACACTAATGGAAGTATATAACACAACGGTACACGCAGACCCCATAACCGAACAATATTCATGGTCATAACCGGCCGTGTTTCTCCGCCACCCTGAAAAGCCCCTAGTACGATGGTGTAAAACGAAAAGAAAACAACCGACGGTGCAGTGAAGTAGAAAAGTTGCGTACCATGAGCTACTACTTCCAGATCATTCACAAAGAATAGCATGACATAACGTCCAAACAGTACCACAAGAGACATACCGACTGTAATAAATACGCCACTGATCAGCATTCCTCGTTTTGCTGCTGATGCAGCTCCATCTGCATCTCCTTCACCCAATTTTTTTCCTACAAGAATGGCGACTCCTTGACTTATACCATACGCAGGCATGTGAAATATTGATTGAATTCGATTTCCAATGCCAAATGCAGCAATTACAGCCGGGCCAAAAGAATTCACTACACCCTGGATAACTGCAAACCCAAGTGATGAAATAGATTGTCCAAAGGATGCCGGCAGCCCAATACGTACTAACAGTGATAATGTAGGTCGGTGAGGCTTCATACTACCAAATCGGACACGAACTCTTTTAATACCACTGAACAAAAGAATCATTGAGACTGTACAACTTATCGATCGTGCGATAAATGTTGCCCAAGCGGCTCCCTCTACAGCAAGTGGAGGAATTGGACCCCAGCCAAATATAAAAATCGGATCGAGGAGAATATTCAGACCAACAGCTGTTGCCTGTACATATAAGGGAGTGAGAGAATCTCCTACTCCTTGAAGCGTTGTACGTAATACAAAATCACCGAATAAGAACGGCATCGTGAGAAAGGTAATAGTCATATATTGCAATGTATAGGTATAGGTTAATCCGCTCGGGACCTGCATAAGATCTATCATTGGTCGGGCAAGTACAGTGCCTAGTACCATAACAACAAAGGACATTATAACATTCACAAAGAACACTTGAGATGCAAGAAATTCGAGTCGTTTCCGGTTTGTTTTATCGGCTCCATAAGCTTGACTGATCATCGTGGTTCCAGCAATTGAAAATGCTGTGCCAAATACGATAATGAAATTGCTTATGTTCATTGTTATCGAAGGAGCACTTATGGCCTCTTTCCCCAACCGACCAAGAAAATAGGTGTCTACCATGGTGTAGAGGGTCTGTAGTAAGTTCGAGACCATAATTGGGAGCGAGATACGCATAAGCTGGCTTGAAAGTGATGTGTGCTCCTGTGATTTCATAGCTTTACATCATACTCATCGACTCTCATCTTGTCACGCAGCCTACATAGGGAAAATGCATTGAGTGCGCTATCTTTTCGCAAACGCCGCTCTATGGTAGAATCGCACAATATGAGATTCCCTTCTCCATAGTGTTGAGGAATCCCGAAAGTTTGCGTTGGAAGAGGAAAAGGAGCATTGAAGCATGCACGAAGAAGAGAAAAAAGAAGAACGAAGTCTCAATTTTCTTGAACGAATTATTGAAGAAGATCTTGCACAAGGACGCGTTCCAAACAACACCATAGTGACCCGTTTCCCTCCTGAACCGAATGGGTATCTGCACCTTGGACACATAAAATCCATCTGTCTGAACTTTGGGCTTGCCGAAAAGTATGGCGGACGGTGCCACCTCCGACTGGACGATACAAACCCAGAAAAGGAAGAACTTGAGTATATTGAATCAATCCAGCGAGATATTCGATGGCTGGGCTTCGACTGGGGTAATCATCTGTACCACGCGAGTGACTATTATCATCAACTGTACACCATAGCAATACATCTGATTAAAGAGGGAAAAGCCTATGTAGACTCACTGACGCCTGAACAGATGAAAGAGTATCGCGGTACACTTACCACTCCCGGAAAAAATAGCCCCGATCGTGACCGACCGATTGAAGAGAATCTTAGGCTGTTTGAAGAAATGCGTGCTGGTAAACACCCGGAAGGGAAGTATCTGCTACGTGCTAAACTTGATATGTCGAGCCCGAACCTTAACCTACGGGACCCTGCACTCTATAGGATTAAATTTGCATCCCATCCAAGAACCGGTGATACCTGGTGTATCTATCCCATGTATGATTATACCCATCCCATCAGTGATGCGATTGAAGGAATTACACACTCTATCTGTACGTTAGAGTTTGAAGATCATCGACCTGCCTATGATTGGGCAACCTCGATTGATATGATTGATCATACACCACATCAGTATGAATTTGCTCGATTAAACATAAATTATACGATTATGAGTAAAAGAAGGCTCTTAAATCTCGTAAAACTCGGTCATGTATCCGGATGGGATGATCCTCGCATGCCTACCATTACAGGTATTCGCAGGCGTGGATATAGCCCTGAATCACTGAGAGATTTTGTGGCTCGTGTCGGTGTGGCAAAGGTAGAAAGTGTGGTTGATTTCAACCTGCTTGAGTTTTGTGCACGAGAAGATCTTAACAAACGGGCACTACGCTATATGGCAGTATTATATCCTCTGAAACTAGTCATTACCAACTATCCGGAAAATACTGTGGAATGGTTCGATGCAGATAATAATCCAGAAGATCCGAATGCTGGAACCAGACCTATGCCATTTTCTCGTGAGCTCTTTATTGAAAGAGAAGACTTTATGGAAGAACCTGTTAAAGGGTATCACAGACTCTATCCAGGTAACGAAATCCGTCTGAAACATGCCTACTATGTTACCTGTACCGATGTAATAAAGGATGATCAAGGCTCTATAACCGAAGTTCATGTAACCTACGATCCAGAATCTCGAGGTGGAACGACACCTGATGGCCGAAAGGTTCGGGGAACCAGTCACTGGGTGAGTGCTCAGCATGCACTGGATGCAGAAATTCGACTCTATGATAAACTTTTTTCTGCAGAAAACCCAGGTGAGCGTACAGGGAATTATCTTGACGATTTAAATCCGGAATCACTTGTAGTTCTGGAACACTGCAAATTGGAACCGTCTTTACGAGATGCACAACCCGGGAACTACCTGCAATTTATACGGAATGGATATTTCATGATTGATTCTGTTGATTCTACACCCGACAACTTAGTGTTTAATCGTACGGTTTCACTGAAGGACTCGTGGTCGAAAAAAACGAAAAATCAAAAGTAAGTATCTACACTCTGGTACATGTATGAATTAAAAATTAACGAGAGAGCGGAGGACGTTTCAGATTGACGACCCTCCGCTTTTTGCTATACTAAGTTTCATGCAGCATTATTTTTTCGACGCTCATATGCATGCAATGAATCTCACACATCCTAATTTCATCTCTTTTGTCGAATCGGTCTCAGATAATCTTGCAGCCTTTGTCACGAGCGGAGCATTATCTCCTGGATATATATTAACGCCTGCAAATCGAAGTCAACAAGGATTAGTCACACTTCTTAATATGTTCAGTGTTTTTGAACGGCCTATCGGTGAGATTTTTGCGCTGATTGAGGAAGATTTATCGGGAGCATACTCTCGGCAGCAAAAACAAAAACTCGTCAAATCACCTGAAAATCGGATGTATCCACCGCAACCCTATATTCGCGGAGGCAGTGTACACATACGATCTCTTACGTATGATAAATTCGCCTTGGTACCATTGGTCATGGATTTTTCTCGTAATTCTACCGATGAGGAGAGCAAATCCTACTACACGAGCGAACAACAGGAGAAACTTTCCTCCTATCTGCATGATACGCTTGAAGGAATTCGCTGGTATCAGGAAATTCGACCGAATGGTATGCTCGAATTTTTCCCTTTTATTGGAATTAATCCCGAAGTCCACTCATTACAGACAATAGAGGAATTACTCGATACATATGTACGATTAGATCATTCTCCGGTATGGAATCCTCGACACAGTAAAGGTTCAAGACGATTTCGAGGTATCAAAATTTATCCTCCACTCGGTACCAACCCGTGGCCTGAACAGCGAAAAAATCGAGAAAAAGTCTCTCTCATCTATACTTTTTGCGAACAGCATACTATTCCCATAATCACGCATTGCGATGACCAGGGATTTAGAGGAGTCAACGCAAAGCTGGCTCAACAATATACAAGCCCAGAAGCCTGGAAACCTGTTTTGGAACAGTACCCTACAATTAAAATTGATTTTGCCCATTATGGTAGGCAATATAATCCGACAAAACGCTCACCGCTGAAGACCCTTATTGATCATGCATGGACATATGACCCCTGGTTCAAGGAGCTTGTTCAGCTCATGCATCAATATGACAATGTATATGCCGATTTCTCATTCAGCGGGACAGACCCTCAGTTTTACGAAGAACTTCACTCATTCCTGTATAATCTTGATGATGGGGATCTGGCAAAAAAAATTCTTGATCGTTCACTTTTTGGAACCGATTTTAGCGTGAACCTCGCTCGGGTTGAATCGTATACGAATTATCTACGTATATTTGATCAATCCCCTTTTTCAGATGAAGAGATTGATAAGTTTGTATCTGTGAATCCTATGCGTTTTCTTGGATTAGAGGGAACATAATCACCAAAAAATCAACCGCCCCATAGTGCGGGCGGTTATGTAATATTCTACAGAAAAATTAATCTTCTCGTTTTTCGTCATCCAATCTGAAGAAAGTCTCTTCATTCCCTCCACGAGTGCGACTTGGCTTAAAACGATCATATCCATACGGCTTTGGTCCACTTTTATGTGAGGATCGATCTCGGTCTGAATCACGACCATACCCGCGGTCATCCCTTGGTCGGTCATTATCGAATCGTCGCGGTGGTCGGTCCCGATCAAACGGACGATCTCCCCGAGGTCGATCATTATCAAACCTGCGTGGTGGTCGGTCCCGGTCTGAATCACGACTATATCCACGGTCATCCCTTGGTCGGTCATTATCAAACCTTCGCGGTGGCCGGTCCCGGTCAAACGGACGATCTCCCCGAGGTCGGTCATTGTCAAACCTGCGTGGTGGTCGGTCACGGTCTGAATCACGACTATATCCACGGTCATCTCTCGGTCGGTCATTATCGAATCGTCGCGGTGGTCGATCTCTGTCAAACGGACGATCTCCCCGTGGAAGGTCGTTGTCAAACCTGCGCGGTGGTCGTTCTCGATCAAACGGACGATCTCCCCGTGGTCGGTCATTGTCAAACCTGCGCGGTGGTCGGTCCCGGTCAAACGGACGATCTCCCCGTGGAAGGTCGTTGTCAAACCTGCGCGGTGGTCGTTCTCGGTCAAACGGACGATCTCCTCGTGGTCGGTCATTGTCAAACCTGCGCGGT
>Ga0334901_1003040_pt1 | contig 13249 bp, 12 predicted proteins | sample GraSluR3_MG_3_FD_207216 | JGI IMG/M metagenome (GOLD analysis project Ga0334901, IMG submission 207216) | Sludge microbial communities from methane-producing bioreactor in Wageningen University, Netherlands - Granular Sludge_15_08-R3 | ecosystem: Engineered > Bioreactor > Anaerobic >...
TGCATGCCATTTTTTTCGAGCTTGAACGATGATTTTCCGAGCCATTCACTGAGATGATCCGCGACTTGATCATGAACAGATTTTTCGTTTTCCACACTTTTTCCTGACTGGAAAGCAGTCCACAGCTCTAACTTGCTCATTTGTCCTGAAGCAGCGCGATGGTGTTCTAATCGGCTTTGATTTCTTGAATGATCCGCCTGTCCTTGTTCATCATTTGCATTGACTTTTTTCAATGAGATTTGATTATTTTCATTGGAAGATTCTTTTTTTTGACTGTTCAATGACCCGTGTTGACTACCGTTCAAAATCTTTCCATCTTTCACATGATCTTTTAACTGACTGTTTTGTTGCTGTGAATGCTGTTTTGTTGCAATTAAAGCAGCTGTTTCAACATTCTGTTGATGGTTGCCTTGCATGCTGTGTTGCTGTTTATCTGTAACAAAGGAATGATTCACAATTTGTTGTTCAGCATTCGCATGGTTCTGATCACTTTTGCTTAACTGAGCATCACCGATAGAGTTTGTCTTTACCTGCTGTTGTTTTAGATCTGCAGACTCGGGTATTAATAATGCATTGCTCTTTATGCTTGAAGGATGAGTCGGATCCGACGGATGAGTCGAACTCGTTACATGTACTCCTTGAAGGTCATCATTCTTGTGAATGGAGCCAAATTTTTTAGTCACATTTTCCTTAGCTAACCCATGCACAGCTGTTTTCTGCTCCAAACTTTTTTTCTTAGCAGGTACAGATTTCAATAATAAGTTATCTTTTTGCGTATTTTTTGCTGCTGAAGCTGTTTCAGATGATTGAGATTTATCTTTTTCAAGCTGCGCACGTGAAGAATCAGATTGAGCCGCCTTACCACTGATTTCAGCAATCCCGGCTTGCTGAAAAAGATGCATGATTGAAAGAAAGGAATGCTCCGCGTTTTTAGAATTTTTTTTCTTTCTTTTTACGGTAGACAATGCCTCTGATTTTTCAGCTTTGATATCGATCACATTCGCATTCATAGTTTCACCTCCTTTCAAAGAGTTCTAATTTTTATGGTGTCGTACTTGTAGTCGCTGCTGCCGACGATGAAGAATCTGTACTGGTTGTGTTTGCTTTTAATAACGGTGTCAGTGCAGCGGCTTTTGTTACGTCCATATTTTCAAGTATCGCAGCCTTCGTTTTGTCATCAAGGAGATTAATATATTCAGCGGCTTGTTTGACCGACAGCTTATTAAAAATAGCCGCTGCTTTTGCCGGATCCATGGACTTGTACGTCTGAGCATACACTGCCTGACGCGCTAAGGACGCCTGACTTTTTGTTTGTTTATTTGTTGCATTTGCCTCGCTTTGCGCCTGTTTTAATTGATTTTTCAGCTCTGCAATTTGATCCGTCAATTTATTTTTGTCACTTTGCAATTTCTTAATGGTTGATCGCTGAGCAGTATTATCCGTTTTTAACTGTGCAGTTTGTGAAGCGTCCGCAGATGTCGTTTGCTGAACGGCATTGTTGTTATTACGAAAAATCAAATTTTTGGCTTCATCGACTGGATTAAGGCCGGATAATTTTAAGAATAAGGCCGCAAGCAGCAATAAAAAAATGATAGGAACTAGAATTGCTGAAACTACTTTTATTAATTTCAGTCCAAAACTCGTATGTTTCGTTTCTTCCATTCTTCAGTACCTCCTCACCGACTTACCGTACGTTGACTTGCAATTTCATCCATCTGTTTCATTTCTGCCTTTTGCATCAACCGCCGATAAATCATTTGCTGCTTTTCCTTCATCTTTTCATATTTTTTTACTTCCATTGCTTTCTCCTGTAATCTTGTTTGAAAGTCTTCTAATCTGACTTTTGCTCTTATGTATCGTTTATTTGTAACATCAATAAGGGAATCCATCGTGTTAACATCCGTTATTCCTATCTTCATCTGATCGATTGTAATCGCCTGACTCATTTGCTTCTGAAGATCCGTTTGTGCTTTTTCCTTAAGGTCCATTAACTCAATTAATTTTCGAGCTAGACGTTCGAAATCGTCAAACAGTCGTTTATATTGAGCTTCAAGATTTTGCTTTTCACTCTCTGCCAGCTTCATCACACGTTCAAAGCGATACTCAAATGCCATTGGTGCTCATCTCCTGCCCGAAATCATGAAACAATTGGTTGACTGAATCTTTGAGCGTCACACGAACCTTCTCTGATTGACGTAAATAGTCCAGCACCTTCTGATGAAAGTGAATGGCTTCATCAATCGCTGAAGAACTGCCCTGCTTATATGCTCCAATATTAATAAGGTCTTCTGATTCAGTATACTGAGAAAGCAGCGTTCGAAATTTTTGTGCTGCCTGCAAATGTTCTTGTGAACAGATCTCGTTCATGACACGGCTGACACTTTTTAATAGATTGACAGCCGGATATTGCCCCTTTTGTGCGAGCGCACGATCGAGTACAATATGCCCGTCCAAAATACCGCGTGCTGTATCAGAGATAGGTTCATCAAGATCGTCCCCATCAACTAAGACCGTATAGAATGCAGTAATTGTTCCATTTGCATTGGTACCTGCCCGTTCTAATAATTTTGGAAGCAAAGCAAACACCGATGGCGGATATCCTTTTGTCGTAGGCGGTTCACCGATTGCAAGACCGATTTCACGCTGGCTCATGGCAACACGAGTCAGGGAATCCATCATGAGCAGAACGTCTTTCCCTTTTGCACGAAAATATTCGGCAATTGCCGTTGCGACAAAGGCACCTTTGATTCTCATTAATGCAGGTTGATCACTGGTCGCAACAATGACAATGGAATGCTTCATACCCTCCGGTCCAAGATCCTTTTCAAGAAATTCTCGCACCTCTCTTCCCCGTTCACCAATCAAAGCAATAACATTCAAGTCAGCTGATGTGTTTCTGGCAATCATCCCCATCAACGTGCTTTTCCCAACACCGCTCCCGGCGAAAATGCCAACGCGCTGCCCTTTCCCAACCGTAAGCAAACCATTGATTGATCGAATACCCAATTCGATCGGTGTCGTAATACGTGGCCGCGTCATTGGGTCAGGCGGTTCTTGATTCGTCGGTACACTATCAACCGGTTTTGAGAATGTCATGCCAGAGACCGGTCGTCCCAAGCTGTCGCAAACCTGTCCGAGGAGTTCTTCATTCACTTTTACTTCAAGAGGTTTGTCCGTTGCTTCTACCAAACAGCCAGGTGCGATCTGAGCGACCGATGTATACGGCATCAATAAAATGTTTTCATCTTTGAATCCAACAACCTCTGCCATTATTTTTCTTCGACCTGACTGGATATGTATTAAACAAACATCACCAACTGATGCTGAGGGCCCTTTGGATTCAATCAGCAGCCCAACAACCCGATTGATTTTCCCATATCGCCGATAGCTGTCAATGGTTGCGAGCTCGTCAATCAGATGGTCTACATTCATCAGCCTTTCTCCTCCATCAATTCAGCAAGTTTTTCTTTAATAACCTGAAGCTGACTATCAACACTGGCATCAATTTTTCCGAAAGAGGTTTCAATCGTGCATGCATCATCTGAAAAGTCGCTGTCAGCATAGACGTACACTTTTGCATCTTGCACGATCTTATCGAATTCCCATCTATTTTGATTGAGATGATCAAAATGTTTCGGGGAAACGGTTATTTTTATTGTTTCTTGCTCTCGGACTTCTCGAACCGCTTTAGCAACTAGAGCAAACCATTTGTCTTCATCAAGAGCCACTGAAGTACCGATTATTTTTTCAGCAACAGCAATTGACAATTTCAAAATTTCAGGTTGAGCTTCTTTTATGGATTCATTAAAAAAATTTTTTGCTTGATCAACAAATTGGTTGCCCTGATCCACAAGTGAAGCGAATTGTTCTTTTGCCGCTTTTGTTCCATTGCTGAACCCGACTGCGTAGCCTTCTTTCAGTTTCTGCTCATACGCTTCTGCTTGGCTGCGCTTTGCTGATTCTTCATCCTGAGCAATCTGCTGTCTAATTTTATCTGCCTTTGATTCTGCCTCTTTAATCAAACGATTGGCTTCTCGCTTTGTCTCATCAATCTTTTCACTCAGTGTTTTTTCAATTGCGTCTTGATCCATTTCGGCATTTAATGAATCTAAGTGAGGATCGATGACAGCAGAAATATGAACGACTTTTGCTTTTCCCTCAGAGCGAGCCTGTTTGATCAAATTAGACAATCACGTCATCCCCCTTGCCACGAGCGATCACAATCTCTCCAGCATCTTCAAGCTTACGAATTGTGTTGACAATTTTGGTTTGCGCTTCTTCAACATCATGCAGTCTAACTGGGCCCATATATTCCATTTCTTCTTTGAAGCTGGCAGCCATTCGTTCAGACATATTTTTAAACAGCAAATCTTTAACTTCGTCGCTGGCTGTTCGCATCGCAAGAATCAAATCCTCATTCTCACTTTCGCGAATGACACGCTGAATGGCACGATCATCTAACACAACAATATCTTCAAAGACGAACATACGCTTTTTAATTTCTTCTGCCAGATCCGGATCATGAGTCTCCAATTTTTCCAATATATTGCGTTCAGTTGTCCGATCAACTCCGTTTAAAACACTGACAATCGAGGAAATTCCTCCTGTCTGAGTATAATCTTCATTTACTGACGAGTTAGAGATCTTCTTCTCGAGAATCCGCTCAACTTGTGTAATCGTCTCCGGCGATGTACGATCCATTTGCGCAATTCTCCGAGCAACATTTGCTTGCTGTTCAACAGATAAGGCAGATAAAACTGCGCCTGCCTGGTCAGGATCTAAATAAGAAAGAACAAGCGCAATAGTTTGCGGATGTTCGTTTTGGATAAAATTTAATATTTGCTGCGGATCACTTTTACGCATAAAGTCAAAGGGTTTGACTTGCAGTGTCGAGGTCAGTCTTTGAATGACCTTGTTTGCCTCATCAGAACCAAGTGCCTTCTCTAAAATTTGTTTTGCGTAACCGATGCCGCCTTGAGATATGTATTCTTGTGCAAGAGCGGTCTGGAAAAATTCGTCGATCACTTGTGCTTTGGTGTCTGCATCTATTTTTCGTGCATTAGAAATTTCTAATGTCATATCTTCAATTTCTTGTTCCGTGAACTGCTTAAAAATAGTGGCAGAGACATCCGTTCCCAGCGCAATCATCAGAATAGCCGCTTTTTGTTTTCCGGTTAATTTTGTTTTTCGTTCAGGCATAACGGCCAACTCTCCTTTATTTGTCCTCAGCCATCCAGCTTCTAAGCAGTTTGACAAATTGATCTGGTTTCTGTCTTGCCATCTTTTCAAGCTCGTTGTACTTCTTCTTTTCCGGATTTTCCTTGTTCAACATCGCTTCATAATCTTCCTGTTGAGGTATATCCTGTACAACAGTCTGATCAACAGCTGCATCCTCAGTCATTCTTCTCCGGCGCATTACGAGCCAAAGGATAAGACCGACAACTAACGCCAGAACAATTCCTCCGATGACATAGAACCAATTTAATCCACTGTTTTGTGTTTGTGTTGCAGCTTTTCCATTAAACCGGCCAACAGTGACCGATGTCTTTTGAGTGATTTGATTATTAGATAGTTCCTGACCCTGCGAATCTGAGACAGACGTTTTTATAATCGAATTAAGGATGGAGCGGACATCATTAATCCTCTGAGCTGACAAAGAATTATTGTTGCCGGCTGTCGGAGGCTCGATCATAACCTGAATACCGAGATCCGTAACCTTATAAGGACTATTGACCACGTCACGATGTATTTTATTAAATACATTATTTACTCGATCTTCGACTTTCTGATAGCTTCCATTCCCGCTCTCACCATTTTGATACGTCGGCACATCATTCGTACCTGTTCCTGCTTGCCCTTCAGCGCCTTGACCGGTATAGGTCTCCGTAATGTGTTCCGTACTGGTCTGAAGGCCTTCCATTGTCTGTTGATTTACAGGTTCAACAAGATCCTGTTTTTCCTTTGACTGGGTAAAATCAACGTTGGCAGTAACATTTACCATCACTTTGCCTTCGCCCATCATCATCGTCAACATCTGTGTCACTCGTCGCTGTACATTGCTTTCAACATCGCGAATGATTGACTGCTGTTGATCGTATGTTGATGTAACCGATCCGCTGGATGTATTATTTTTTAGATCATAATAGTTAAAATATTGATCCATTATGACGATATTATCAGTAGGCAGGTTAGGAACACTCTTCGAAACCAGATGGTACAACCCATTTACCTGATCCGAACTTAGCTGACTCCCTGTTGCAAGGTTCAATACTATTGATGCTGATGCCTTGCTTTCATTGTTCTGATCACTTACCCAAACATCATTTTGCGGCAGCGTAATCATAACCTTTGCGGATTTAACACCTTTTGTATTAGATATTAAATTAGCCAGTTCCGTTTGCATCGCAGCGCGCTGAACAACGTCAAATTGCTTATCTGTCATTCCAAAACCCGCATTCTGACTAAAGAACGAGTAGTCGATCTGTCCCGTTTTAGGAAGACCTTCTGAAGCGAGATCAACCTTGAGCTGATCGACCTGATCCTTCGGAACACTGATCGTCGTTCCACCGTCCGAAAGCTTGTAAGGAATCTTCTTACTATCAAGAGTATCCGTAATTTGACCTGCTTCGCTCTCTGAAAGATCGCTGTACAATGGTGTGTAATGTTTTATATTAGTTAAAAGCAACAGTACAATAATCGCAAATATGATTGCTGAAGTGCCGCCAATGATCCAAATCTTGTTTTTTCTCGGCAATTCGATCCAAAAATTTCTTAATCGATGAATCCATGCCGACAATCGTTCTTTCATGTCTTCTTCCTCCGTTCATCTTCGCGCCGGATGCTTGAATACCAGTATCAATCAAACCTGCATTCTCATGATTTCTTGGTATGCTTCGATCACTCGATCGCGAACCTGTACGGTTGTCTTAAGCATGACATCAGCCTTCTGCATGGCAATCATTACATTATGTAAATCAACATCGGTACTTCCATTCGCCAAATCGGTAACCATTTGATTGGCAGACTGCTGCGACGCGTTCACTGAGCCGAGCGCATTTTCAAGCGCTCCTGCAAATCCTTGCTGGGCTTGAGCAGCTGTCTGCTTCCCGGACGATGCTGCAGTATCCGCTGTTGAATTGATACTGATAGGTGTAATGTTCACTGTCTAAAACCTACCTTCCTATATCTAACGCATGCGTAAGCATGTTTTTATTCGCATTCATCACTGTAACTCCGGCTTCATAAGAACGATTAGCATCCATTAAGTCGACCATTTCTTTAAGTGGATCAACATTGGGTTCTTGTACATAGCCGTTTTGATCAGCATCAGGATTTTCCGGATCATATTTAACTGGGTAAGCAGTAGGATCTTCGCTGACCGACGAAACTTCAACACCACCCGCCGAACTTCCAAGAGAAGATTGCAGCATAGAGTTGAAGGTATTGGATCCTATCGTTTTTAAGTTCACTACTTTCCTCGTATAAGGCTGCCACTTTCCATCGACATAGCGTCCACGTGTTGTATCCTGATTAGCAATATTTGCAGAAACAACATCCATACGAAACCGCTGTGCTGTAAGACCTGAGGCAGAAATATCAAGGCCGCTGAACATTCCCATATTTTCAAGAGCCTCCTAATACAATATTAAATTTTTTAAATTGGTCGCTGGCAGCTTGGCTAAGCGTCTGATAAAGCAATTGATTTTGAGCCAATTCAGACATCTCATGATCAAGATCAACATTATTACCATTATTTTGAACTGATCCATAATTGTCAGTCACCGTTCTGTATCCTGAGTCTTCGGAGGATGAGAAATCGATCTGCGACTCATCGGTGCGATTTGCTTTTAGCTTAGTCTGCAATACATCGTTAAAAGTAACTTTTTGTGCTTTGTAATTAGGCGTATCAACGTTAGCGATATTTTGTGCAATTGCATTCTGCTCCGCCATTGATCCGTTCAATGCCCGTTCAATTGCGTTCAGTGGAGTGACTGAAAACATCGTTCAATATCCTCCTTATTTCAATATAGCCTAGATCAGTTAGAGTACCTATGTCTATTTTATCAACTTTTTGACCATTGTCTACGTGAATGTATACGATTCGACTTTATTCAACCTTTATTTCAGGATCGATAATAGTCATATAGTCTTATATATTTCACTATTATATTTCATGTTTATTAATAAACACTTAATGTAAGCGTAATTATTATTCTTTTGCAATCAAAAAACAGGCCATGAGCACTATATTGTATTCATGACGACTACATGTGAAAAAAATGTCACAAAAAAGGACTTATGGTCACAAAGTCCAGTGACCATAAGTCCCATTGCTTTACCTAATAATTCATTTCAAATCTTGAAAACTTATTCTCCCTTGATGCGATTTAACTCATAAAGAAATTTATCGTTAAGTACTTTAATGTAAGTACCTTTCATTCCGAGAGAACGTGATTCAATAACTCCTGCACTTTCCAATTTTCTCAGCGCATTGACAATAACCGAACGTGTGATACCGACGCGATCAGCAATTTTGCTGGCAACCAGCAATCCTTCTTTGCCGTCCAATTCTTCAAAAATATGTTCAATAGCTTCAAGTTCACTATAAGACAACGAGCCAATTGCCATTTGAACAATAGCTTTTTCACGAGCTTCTTCTTCTACTTCATCTGTTTTTTCTCTCAAAATTTCCATACCGACAACCGTTGCCCCGTATTCTGCAAGTATCAGATCTTCATCTGTGAACGTTTCGTTAAGTCGAGAAAGGATCAAGGTGCCGAGTCTTTCTCCTCCACCCACAATCGGCACAACCGTTGTCAATCCACTTTCAAACAGATCTTTGTTTTCATCAGGGAACACACTAAATTCACTGTTGACATCCAAGTTCGGGGATGTTTGTGCTACCATAAAAAGATTTTGTGTATATGTGTCTGGAAGCTGCCTGCTTTCAAACATCTTTTGCATGCGTTCATTCTCAAATTCAAGTTTCAATGAAAGTCCGAGTATTTTACCACGACGACTTACCACAAATGTATTTGTTTGAATGACGTCACGTAGTGTTTGTGCCATTTCATTAAAATCGACCTGTGTTTTTGTTCCTTGAAGCAGTTGATTAATTTTTCTTGTTTTTTCTAATAGAGTCATCATTATTCCTCCTAGGTAACGTAGATTCTGGTTTATTAATAAACTGGTTGAGATTATGGCTTGTACAATGATCAGAGATTCTATTGTTCACAATTTCGGCAAGACATAGTATAAAAAAGCAGTCGATTGCTTCGAACGGGCACCATAAAACAATTTTCCCAAAATTGTATGTAACCTTCTCGTACCAATGTTATCTAATATTGCTTGGACACTTAAAAAGTCGTGTCAGTCATTTGCAGTTTCGTCAGAATATTAAATCTTTATACACATTCATAAAATAAAGCCGCAATACGATTGACCAGCATCGTATTGAGCCTTCTCAATGTTTATCGGTAAAACAATAATGATGTGCTTAACTATTTGTAAATCAAACATCAGAACGATTGTTTTCATTCATTGTTTCATGAATGCTGACAATTCCTGCCTATTCATGTTAGCACAAGGCTTTTGAATTAGCAATAATATTTACAATTTTATAATAACATTCCGGATTGATTCCAAAGCTCTTGACGCATAATGTTCCGCTCGTTGCTTTTTGTCTTTAACTCGTTCAGCAAGTGGCGGTAGAAGACCAAAATTGGCGTTCATCGGTTGAAAATTTTTTGCGTTTGTACTTGTAATATAATGAGCCATACTACCGATTACTGTTTCATCTGGGAATATTACCGGTTCCTTTCCTAAATAAAGCTTAGCTGCATTTATTCCGGCGATCAACCCCGATGCAGCAGACTCAACATACCCCTCAACACCGGTCATCTGCCCAGCAAAAAACAGATCATGTCTCGCTTTTGTTTGATAAGTAGGCTCGAGCAGCAATGGTGAATTCAAAAAGGTATTGCGATGCATCACTCCATAACGAATGATCTCTGCATGTTCCAATCCAGGAATCATTTGGAATACTCTTTTCTGCTCTCCCCATTTTAAATGGGTTTGGAAGCCTACAATATTGAAAAGCGAACCCGCTGTATTGTCTTGGCGAAGCTGCACCACAGCATACGGTCTTTTTCCGGTGCGCGGATCTTCAAGTCCAACCGGTTTTAATGGCCCGAACAATAGTGTCTTTGCACCTTGGCGCGCCATTATTTCAATCGGCATACAGCCGCTAAAATATTTTTCTTTTTCAAATTCCTTCAGTGGAGCAGTCTCTGCCGTCGTCAATGCATGAAAAAAGGCATCAAATTCATCCTTCTCCATCGGACAATTCAAGTAAGCGGCATCGCCTTTGTCATATCGAGACTTCAAATATACTTTTTCACGGTCAATCGTTTCTTCCGAAATGATTGGAGCAGCTGCATCATAGAAATAAAAATACTCTTCACCCGTTAACTGTTTAAGGCTTGCTGACAATTTATCGGATGTCAGCGGGCCGGTTGCAATAATCGTGAGTCCCTCAGGAATTGTCGCGGCCTCTTCTCCCACAACAGTAACATTTGGCATTTCTTTAAGCGTCTTTGTTATAATTCCTGAAAAATCGTGTCGATCAACTGCAAGCGCACCTCCTGCAGGAACGGATGCAGTATCCGCAGCTTTCATGACTAATGAATCCAGATGACGCATCTCTTCCTTCAAAATTCCAACGGCATTAGTCAAGCTGTTGGAACGAAGCGAGTTGGTGCACACCAGTTCTGCAAATTGGTCTGTATGATGCGCAGCCGTTTGTTTTTTTGGGCGCATCTCATACAAATTTACTTCTATCCCGCGTTTAGCAATTTGCCAGGCTGCTTCGCTACCAGCAAGTCCTGCCCCAATGACATTTATCGCCTGTCTCGCCATTACTTTTCCTCATTTCTTTCATTCAATAACGTTTTATTGTGTCACTTCTTTATAATCGCATTTCGGACATTCAACTGTTTTGCCGTTCTTTGATTTCTTCTCTACAAGATAAGAATTGCACTTCGGACATTGACGTTGAATAGGCTTATCCCAAGATACAAAGTCACACTCAGGATACCGATCACAGCCATAGAAGACACGACGTTTCTTGCTGCGCCGCTCAACGACCTCTCCTTTACCGCATTTTGGACATGGTACGCCAGTCTTTTTTAAGATTGGCTTTGTGTTGCGGCATTCAGGAAAATTGGAGCAAGCCAGAAATTTGCCGAATCTTCCCATCTTATACACCATTTCATGACCGCATTTTTCACATTTTATACCTGCTGGTTCATCCTTAATTGATACAGATTCCATTTCCTTTTCCGCTGTAGACAGTCGCTTCGAAAAATCCTGATAGAAATGATCGATTAAAGTGATCCAATTTCTCTTTCCTTCTTCAACTTCATCCAAATCAGTTTCCATTTGTGCAGTAAAGTCAATATTAATTATTTCCGGAAAGAATTCAACAATCAGTTTCAGAACCACTTCACCGAGTTCGGTTGGTATGAAACGTTTCGCATCCATGGTGACATAGTTGCGTCGTTGAATTGTATCAATTGTCGGCGCATAGGTTGAAGGACGCCCGATGCCGATTTCCTCCATCGATTTCACAAGTGTTGCTTCAGTGTACCGTGGCGGCGGCTGCGTAAAGTGCTGCTTCGGATCCGTTTGATCTTGAATTGCGGTCATTCCATTCTCAAGATCGGGCAGATAATTTTCTTTCGACCCCGCATCTGCCTTCTTTTGATCGTCGCTTCCTTCAATATAAACTTTCATAAAACCTTGAAACTTAATTTTTGAACCAGATGCGCGAAATACAACTGAATTCTGCTCCAGATCTGCACGCACCGTGTCGAGTACTGCCGGAGCCATTTGGCTCGCGACAAATCGTTCCCAAATAAGTTTATAGAGTTTATATTGATCACGGCTCAAATAGTCTTTAATTTCTTTAGGTTGCCGCAATACAGATGTCGGTCGAACACCTTCATGGGCATCTTGTGTTGTTTCTGATTTTTTTGCCTTTTGCGGATGGTTATTGTAATAATTTTCGCCATAATTTTCAACAATAAAGTCCTTAGCTTCTGCTCGGGCAACATCCGAAATTCGTGTTGAGTCCGTTCTCATATAAGTAATTAATCCAGTACTTCCGTGCTTACCCAGTGCTATTCCTTCATAAAGCTGCTGCGCAATCATCATTGTTTTTCTTGCCCTGAAATTCAGTTTTCGTGCAGCTTCCTGTTGCAGTGAGGACGTAATAAACGGAACGACAGGATATCTCAGACGCTCTTTCTTTTGTACATTTTTTACGTCAAAACGATCACTGCTGAGTTTTTCAAGTACTGCCTTAACATCTGCCTCATTCTTAAGCGCTTGCTTTTTTCCGCCAACTCCATAAAATGCAGCTTCGAAGCTTGCATCATCAACGTGAAATTTACTGCTGATTGTCCAATATTCCTCAGGAGTGAACGCTTTTATTTCTTTTTCACGTTCAATAATCATCCGAAGTGCAACTGACTGAACCCTGCCGGCACTTAATCCCTTTTTAACTTTTTTCCATAAGAGCGGACTAATGTTGTAACCGACAAGCCGATCAAGAACACGTCTTGCTTGTTGTGCATCGACTAAATCCATATTGATTTTTCTTGGCGTCTTGAACGCTTCTTTTATCGCTGGTTTCGTAATTTCATTAAATACGACTCGACAAGCCGAGTGATCATCGATATCAAGGCTATGGGCCAAATGCCAGGCAATTGCCTCCCCTTCACGATCGGGGTCAGCTGCGAGATATACTTTTTTTGCCTTTTTGGCCGCGCTCTTTAATTCTTTCAAAACGGGACCTTTTCCTCGAATTGTAATATAACGAGGTTTAAATTCATCTTCAACATCAATACCCATCTGACTTTTAGGCAGATCACGAACATGCCCCATTGATGCTTTAACTTCAAATTTAGGACCAAGATAACGTTTTATTGTTTTTGCTTTAGCGGGAGATTCCACAATGACCAAATAATCATTCATGTTGTTTTCTCCCCCTTTCTGTGAATATTCAAATCTTCACTAATCTTAATGATTGATTAGAGCTTTGTCAAACTTAATCAATATAATGGTTGAGTCAAGCAATTGTAGGCAGAAATTTTTATGACTAGGTAAGTAAGCGTATTCACTGTTTTAGGGGTTATCCTTGTTGAATCTTTGTTGTCTTTTAAAAACCTTTCAGCGCCTTCAGTGCCCG
>Ga0334901_1003041_pt1 | contig 13248 bp, 10 predicted proteins | sample GraSluR3_MG_3_FD_207216 | JGI IMG/M metagenome (GOLD analysis project Ga0334901, IMG submission 207216) | Sludge microbial communities from methane-producing bioreactor in Wageningen University, Netherlands - Granular Sludge_15_08-R3 | ecosystem: Engineered > Bioreactor > Anaerobic >...
TAGAATTTGAAATTCACCCAGAATCAAAGAATTTTGCGCCTTGACTGAAATCCTGCACGATTTAAATTTCACCCTGATTCAGAAAATTCACACCTTGACCCAAATCCTACACGAAAGAATTTCACCTAGAATTTATCGGCGGATTGAATTTCAGTTTTGGAAAATTGCATTAGAAAAGAACGCTGCGAGGGAAAGTTGGGCGTTATGATTTAAGAATTCCAGCGCGCAAAAATTTCATTTGGCCAGCGCACGGGCGAACGCAGAAAAGATTGAGATAAAGAAGAAAAGTACAGGCACCAACAACGGGTACATCGCATGCCCCAGGGCTGGTCGATTAGGAATTTATCCTGTTTCAATGTAATTTTATCGGGTGGATACGAACATCGCCCTGAACCGACGGGGCACGCAACGTACCCGCAACCGTTAGCAACAAGGTTAACAAAAAACATCAATGATGAGAATGACAATGAAAAATATTACTTGACAACCAAAACAAAGACAAAGAATCCTTTAATGAAAAGGCACTGCAAACTTGAAGGAATTTATTTTTCCCTCCCCGCTTTTGCCCTATCGGGCAATTGAAATTTGGGACAGCATTTCAAATAAGCAGCCTTCGCACATTGCAGCACATTTGCAAGCCCCACGAGCCAACGCTCAAAACCAGAGCTTGCAAAAGAGCTTCAATTTTACCTTCGCACCCGTGCTAAATTGCTACTTTTGAGCAATCAAGAAATGAACGAAATAATGAAAAAAGATTTTGACAACAAACTTCAATCCCGGAATATCAAACCAACCGCCATGCGCCAGTTGGTTTTGCAGGTGTTGACCGACCAAAAAACAGCCATAAGCTTACCGGAACTGGAAAACAAATTTGAAAAAGCAGACAAGACCACATTATACCGTACACTAAAAACATTTGAGGAAAACAAACTTATCCACAGCATCGATGACGGAACAGGTTCAGTAAAATATGCTTTGTGCCGGGAAGCCTGTAAATGCCACCCCGAAGACCTTCATGTTCATTTTTTATGTGCCGTTTGTGGACAGACTTATTGCCTCAATGACATACCCATTCCAAATATTAATTTACCGGCAAAATTTCAGCTCGAAAGCGTGAATATGGTTGTGAAAGGAGTTTGTTCCAATTGCGACAAATAAACTCTGCAACCCGGTTGCATCAACTTTTTTATACCTTTGCCGTTGTATAATTGATTAATTTCTAGAAATCGGTGAATTTAAAAGGACAACATACAGGAAGCTTTTTTACCTTTTTGGCCGGGCTGATTATTTTGGCTCATACTGTTGTGCCGCACCATCACCATTCTGAGATTACGCACTCATCAAAAGAGGAATCAGCCTGTGAAACTCCTGCTCAGGGGCAAAATCCGGAAAAAACAGATTCCCATTGCCATGCATTTAATGTACTGGTGTCGGAAAAGACAAGCACTACATCATTAAATCAATTATCCGACCATTTCAATTTCTTCCCGGCTGGAATTATTGTTCAAAGTGAAATTCCGCCTGTAAAAGACATTACCACAACTATCTTTGGCAATCATGCCATTTTCATAAAACAATTTTTCTATACCGCTCACTCACTCCGGGCGCCTCCTGCAATTGCTTAACTTTTGTTTGAATTAACAGACCGGTAAAACAGCCGGCCTATATGTTTACTTAATCTTTTCGCTATGAAAAAGAAGAAGTTAAGCAAGTTACAATTGCGGGAAAAACAAAAAATCGAAGACAAAAAGTTTAATCGAAATCTGATTATCAGTTTTAGTTTACTGATAGTCGCAACAGTTTCTGTTCTGACTTTCTACACCTATGGCTGCGATACCAGGTTTCTGTATCACAAATGGGCTTGGTATGGTAAGGAAATTCCCGGTGAATGGGCTTGTATGAATGGCAATAATTTAACGATGCATAAATCTTCAAAAGTCGCTTATAATAAAAAGGCATACTATTTCTGTAGCCAGGAATGTTTCAATCACCTAACAAAACACTTTGCAGAAGTTGCGATGGTTCCCGATGCTTTTTCAGGCGATTCAATCAACAAAGCCGATGCCTTAATCGGGTTAAAAGAAAAAGGAAGACCTGAATTGGCTTACTTTAAAAATCAGCAAACATTTAAAAAGTATTATGAGTAGGATAAATAGAGTTTTAACAAATAAAATCAATAAGAAATGATAAACAGAATCATATCTTTTTCAATAAAGAACAAAGCCCTCATTGGTTTAATGACCATAGGACTTATCATCGGGGGCATCTGGTCGATGACCAAAGTGCCATTGGATGCAGTTCCCGACATTACCAATAACCAGGTGCAGGTAATTACCACCGCACCCAATTTGGGAACCGAAGACATAGAGCAGTTTGTAACCTATCAGGTGGAACTTTCGGTGGCTAACTTGCCGGGGGTTACCGAAATCCGCTCTGTTTCACGGTTCGGATTGTCAGTGGTAACAATAGTATTTGAGGATAATATGGGGACATACCTTCCACGACAGCTGGTGAGTGAGGCATTGGCCGAAATTAAGGAGAACATCCCTGAAGGATTTGCCGAGCCGTTTATGGCTCCCATTAGTACCGGATTGGGTGAGATTTACCAGTACACCCTCGAAGTACAACCCGGCTATGATACCATTTACGATGACATGGAACTGCGCACCATGCAGGAATGGATTGTAAAACGCCAGATGGCAATGGTTCCGGGCGTAGTTGAAGTAAACTCCTTTGGCGGGCGGGGCAAACAATACGAAATTTCTATAAACCCCGATAAACTTCGTAGCATGAACCTCACCATTGCCGACATTTTCGAGGCTTTGGAAGATAATAATCAGAATACGGGAGGGGCTTACATTGAGAAAAATTTTCAAGCCAACTTTATCCGTGGCGAAGGTTTGATGCGTTCGCTCGATGACATCCGCAATACCCCGGTTGCCAATGTAAAAGGGCAACCTGTTTTTATACGTGATGTGGCTGAAGTAAAATACGGCAGTTTTGTTCGCTATGGGGCATTCACCAAAAATGGTAAAGGCGAAGCCGTGGGGGGTATTGTAATGATGCTTAAAGGCGAAAACTCCAACGATGTTATCAAGGATGTGAAGGAACGTATGGCGTTAATCCAAAAATCGTTGCCGGAAGGTGTGAAAATTGAATCTTTCCTCGACCGCAGCAAACTGATAAAAAGCACCACCTCCACCGTAGCCGAAAACCTTTCACTGGGGGCGCTCATTGTAATCTTTGTCCTTGTCATCTTTTTGGGCAATTTACGGGGCGGTTTGCTGGTAGCTTCTACCATACCGCTTGCCCTGCTTTTTTCGTTTATCATGATGAAAGTGTTTGGCGTTTGGGCAAACCTGATGAGCCTCGGGGCTATCGACTTCGGAATTCTGGTCGATGGGGCGGTAATCATCGTGGAAAGCATGATATTTTACCTACACCGGAATGAATTTATCGGAAAAAAACTGGGGCTGCCCCGGCGAAACGAAATAGCCTATAATTCAGCCAGTAAAATGATGAACTCCGCATTTTTCGGGCAGCTGATTATCCTTATTGTTTTTATTCCTGTACTGGCATTGCAGGGTGTGGAAGGCAAAATGTTTATACCCATGGCCATGACCTTTGGTTTTGCCGTGTTGGGTGTGATGGTGCTGTGTCTTACCTACATCCCTATGATGGCAGCACTTTTCCTGAAACCTCCGAAAACAGATAAAAAAACCTGGGGAGAGAAATTTATTATAAAGCTTGAAAACCTGTACGAACCGGTAATTGCCTGGGCTTTACGCAAAGGTAAGCTTGTATTGGGAATTGCCTTGGTGCTCTTAATTTCCGGAGGATTCCTTTTCTCACGTATGGGAGCCGAATTTATCCCTCAGTTGGACGAAGGCGATTTTGCTTTTCAGGCTTTCCTGAAGCCCGGAACATCGCTATCTGAGGTAGAAAAAGCCTCTACCCGTATCGAACAAATAGTATTGGAAAATTTTCCGGACGAGATAGCATCCATACAAAGCCGTATTGGGGTGGCAGATTTGCCTACCGACCCCATGCCGATTGATATTGCCGATATATTTGTCATACTTACACCAGAGGATGAATGGACAAAGGTTGAATCAAAACAGGAACTGATTGATAAGGTAAAAGAAAAGGTAAGTGTTTTGCCAGGTATAAACTATGAGTTTACCCAGCCAATCGAGATGCGATTCAACGAACTTCTAACCGGAATTCGTGAAGATGTGGCTATTAAATTATACGGTGATGACCTGAATATGCTAGCCGACAAAGCCGAAGAAATTTCCGGCTTAATTGCAGGGATTGAAGGAATTGAAGGCATCAAAGCCGAAGCAACCCGTGGGCTGCCTCAAATTACGGTAAAATACAATCGTACCAAACTGGGGCAGTACGGGTTAAAAATAAAAGACCTGAATACTGTGGTAGAGACTGCATTTAGCGGTGGCGTTGCCGGGGTTATCTATGAAGGTGAACGCATGTTTGACCTTGTGGTTCGACTTGATGAAGCACACCGACAGAGTATTGACGACCTTCGGAATTTATTTGTAAATACTCCCGATGGAAACCAGGTTCCCTTAAAAGAAGTAGCTGAAATCAGTTACCAACCCGGCCCGATGCAAATAAGCCGCGACAATACCAACAGGCGTACTTATGTAGGTATTAACGTGGAAGGCAGGGACATTAAATCGCTGGTAGAAGAAATTCAACAGACGCTCGATGAAAAATTGGAACTGCCTTCGGGTTATTACATTCGCTACGGTGGTGCTTTTGAAAATCTCGAACGGGCATCAAAGCGTCTTACTCTGGTTGTGCCGCTTGCGTTGGCATTGATATTTATGCTTGTTTTCTTTGCCATAAAATCGTTTAAACAAACCCTGATGATTTATGTGGCCATTCCTTTTGCAGCAGTGGGGGGTATTTTTTCGCTTTACCTGCGCGATATGCCTTTCAGTATTTCGGCAGGGGTCGGCTTTATTGTGCTCTTTGGTGTGGCTGTATTGAACGGACTGGTGTTGATAAGCGGATTTAACGAGTTGAAAGAAGAAGGAAAACTCAGCCTTGGCGAAATTATTAAACAGGGGTCCCTTCGCCGGATACGCCCTATATTCCTGACTGCATCAACCGATATTTTGGGTTTCCTGCCTATGGCTATTTCCACCTCAGCAGGGGCAGAAGTGCAACGCCCGCTTGCCACCGTGGTTATTGGCGGTATGTTAACATCTACGCTTTTAACACTGGTTGTGCTACCCGTACTGTACAAAATGGTCGAATCGGGAAAAAACAAGCTGAAAGCGCCAAAACTCAATACCACGGTAATAACCGTTCTGTTTATCATTGGCGGTCTTGGTGTTTCAGGCAGCCTGAAAGCACAGGAAAACACCATTACCCTTGAGCAGGCTATTGAACGGGCAAAAGAGAATTACCCTTCGTTAAAAGCGGCATCGCTTAATGTGGAAAAACAAAAAGCCTTAAAAGCTACAGCTTACGATTTGGGCAGCACGTCAATCTATACCGGAAAGGAGGAAACTGGCAACGGTGAGGTGGGTATTCAAACCCAAATTGGGGTTACGCAATCGGAAATCGACCTGTTTGGCATTCCTGCCAAAAGCAAACTGAATGAGTCGCGTACCAACCTGGCTGTTTCAAGGCTTGAACTGACAGAAAATGAACTGGTCAGAAATGTGAGCCTGGCATGGTACAGGGCATTGGTAGCCAGAAAACAAACAGAATTGTATAGTCAGCTCGACAGTATTTATACCAATTTCCTTAAAGCTGCGGAACTGCGGTTTAAAACACAGCAAACATCCAAAGTAGAGTACCTTTCTGCCTCGGCTAAATACCAGGAGTTAATGGTGAATATAAAACAGGCTGAGAGTGAATATCTGGCTTCTTTGCAAATCCTGAACCAGTACCTGATGTACCCCAACGGTGTTGAAATTACCGATGCCGGACAAGAGTGGGATAAAACGATTCATGCTGCCTTTTCAGGTGATTCGTTAAACAATGTTCCTTTATTGAATTATTACAGGCAGCAGCTTGATGTTTCCGAAGCAGAGTGGAAAGCCGAAAAAGCAAATTTTCTGCCCAAACTCGATTTGGGTTACTCGCTGCAATCGGTCGATGGTACATCGGGTTTTTATGGTTGGGAAGCAGGCATTTCTGTTCCTTTACTGTTCTTTTCCCAGTCGGGAAAAACAAAAGCCGCCCATATAAACTACCAGATTACCGGTCAGGAATACAAGCAAAGGGAATTGGAGCTGACTGCCTCTTACAAGGAACTTTTAAGCCGTTACAGGGTAATGAGCGAAGTGCTGGAATATTATAAAAGCGAAGCCCTGCCGCTTGCTGCCGAGCAAATTGAAGCGGCAAACCTGGGTTACCGTTTGGGCAGCCTCAGTTATATTGAATTTATCCAGAATACCGAATCAGCCATAAAAACCAGGCAGGAGTATTTATCCCGGCTATCGGATTTCTTTGAAATTAAAGAACAATTGGAATACATAACAGGTCAATAATTATAAAAACAGATAAAAATGAAAACGAAAATATTTTTAGCACTTCTTGCAGTAGTAACACTCATGTCGTGCAACAGCAACAAAAAAGAAAACAGTGAAGCCGGGGAACATGCAGAGCATGAAAGCCCTGAAGGTGTGGTAATGCTGAATGAACTTCAGCGTGAAGCCTTAAATCTGCAATTGGGCAATTTTCAAATGCGAAATCTTACAACGCTTGTAAAAACGAACGGGCAATTGGAAGTTCCACCCGCTGCCAGTGCTGATGTTACGGCCATTATTGGTGGAAATGTAAAAGAAATAAAGGTTTTTCATGGCGATAAAGTAAACAAGGGTCAGGTGTTGGCCATACTGGAGCATCCGGATTATATTGCCCTTCAGGAAGAATTTGCCGAAACAGCCAACAAACTCGAATTTCTTGAACAGGAATATGCACGTCAGAAAGAACTTTTCGAAAATAACGTAGGTGCGGGAAAGGACTTCCAACGGGTAAAATCGGAATTCAATACCGCCAATGCACGTTACGAAGGGTTAAAATCAAGGCTTCAACTGCTCCACCTTTCGCCCGATAAAGTAAAAGAAGGAAGTATTTCAAACACCATTTCCATACTTTCACCCATAAGCGGCTTTGTTAATGACGTGAATATTAAGGTGGGAACGTATGTCGATGCCAAAGACCAACTTTTTAGCATTACCGACAACCGGGAAATTCACGCCGACTTTATGGTGTATGAAAATGATGTACACCTTTTAGAAAATGGACAAAAAATTGATTTTACCGTTTCCAACCGTCCGGGCGAAGAATTGAGTGCAACTATTTTTGCCATCGGTAAAGAGTTTGAGCCCAACACCAGGGCAGTACACATCCACGCACGCCTCGATAAAAATCCAGGCAATCTGATTCCCGGAATGTATGTTTCGGGGCATATCCACACCGATGAAAATAACACCCGCACCCTCCCTAACGATGCTGTGGTTGCCGAAGGAACGAAATCCTATATCTTTATTTTAGATGAATCGGTTGAAGCAGAAAAACATGAGGGGCATGTAGACGAAGCAGTAGCAGAAAACGAAGAAGGACATGAAGGACATGAACATGAGGCTGAAGAAAACCATGAGGAACATGAGGGCGAAGCAGGACATGAAGACGAAAACGATAGCCATGTAATGGCTTTCCGAATGGTAGAGGTCATCACTGGAAAGCAGGACGGAGGCTACACCGAAATAAAGTTGCTCAGTCCATTATCTGATGATACTCAAATTGTAATGAATGCAGCCTATTATCTGCTGGCCGATATGAAAAAAGAAGAAACAGAACATGAACATTAAAAATTAAGACTATGAAAGAAATAAAAGCATTTATACGCCCCAATAAAGTGAACGACATTGTACACCATCTAAAAGATGCAGGTTTTGAAAACATGACCATTTCATCGGCAGAAGGTACCGGAAAATTACAGGATGAGGATGCCTTTGTGTCCCAAAAATTTTCCATTACCGACAGCGAAGTGGCCAAACTGGAACTTGTAGTCAGTAAAAACGAGGTGGACAAAGTCGTACATATTATATCGGAATTCGGGCAAACCCTGAATCCTGGTGATGGTTTAATTTATGTTTCTGATGTTGAGAAAGCTTACCGGGTAAAAACAGGATTGGAAAACGGGTTGTAAAAAATTGAAAAGGTTGCTGCAAATCTGATTTTGATTTAGGCAGCCTTTTCATTACCTTAGGTTTTGCCAATAGTAATATTGATTATTTTCATCGTTAATATAAAAGGAACATGAAAAAGCTACAGATAGAAATACCACTCATCCTGCCCGAAGTACCTGACGAAAAAGACCAATGTGTTCAGGAGCTTATCTCACTGCTTCAGGAGCAAAAAGGACTGGAAAAAGTTCACGTTTCAGAAGCTGCTGAAAATGGCGTACCCCAGCTCTGTTTTCACTATGACCCGGAATTGATTTCCATTGACCGCGTACGTTCAATTGCCCGGCAAACCGGGGCGTCCATCACCGAAAAAACCGGGCACAAGCTCATCGGGGTAGAAGGCATCCGCCACCCGCGCCATGCGCGCAGTATCGAGCACAACCTGCTCAGCCTAAACGGCATAATTGAAGCATCGGTTTCTGCCTCGGGAATGGTACGGACTGAATTCGACACAAGAAAAATTGATGAAGCAGCGATAGTTAAAGCCTTACGAAAAGAAGGCCTTGGCATAACCGATACTGCTTTAGAAGCCGGGAAATATCTTCGCGGCACCAAAGAAACGGAGAAAGTGCAGAAAGGCAAGAAGCCTGAACACGAAGAAAAAGAAGGGGAAGAAGATGAACATGCCCATGGCGGCCTTTTAGGTAAAAATACGGAGTTGATTTTCTCTATCCTTTCGGGAATATTACTGGCCATTGGTTTTGGCCTCTCTTTCGTGGATGCAGTCCCATCGTGGATTAGCTTATCGCTGTACATCGGAGCGTATTTCTTTGGTGGTTTTTATACAGCCAAAGAAGCCATACAAACCATTGCCAAAGGTGGTTTTGAAATTGATTTTCTCATGTTGGTGGCAGCCATAGGGGCAGCTATCCTGGGTGAATGGGCAGAAGGCGCTTTGTTGCTGTTCCTCTTTAGCATGGGGCACGCTCTGGAGCATTATGCCATGAACAAAGCCCGCAAATCAATCGCGGCTTTGGCCGACCTGGCGCCCAAAACAGCCCTGCGGAAAAAGAACGGGAAAACTGAAGAAGTAGGGATTGAAACCCTTGAAATTGGGGATATTATCGTGGTGCGGCCCAACAGTAAAATTTCGGCAGATGGTGTTGTGGTCAACGGCGAAAGCAGCGTGAACCAGGCCCCCATCACGGGCGAAAGTGTACCGGTAGATAAAATGCCTGTGGATGACCCGGAGAAGGACTACTCCAATGAAAAAGATATCAGTGATAAAAACAGGGTTTTCTCAGGTACAATCAATGGCAACAATACGTTGGAAGTTAAAGTTATAAAGGAAGCCAGCGATTCCACCCTCTCCCGTTTGGTAAAACTTGTAAATGAAGCCCAAACGCAGAAATCGCCAACACAACGGTTTACCGATAAATTCGAGAAATATTTTGTGCCCTCTGTTTTGGGTTTGGTCGTGTTGTTGCTTGGGGCTTTTTTGGTTATTGATGAAAATTTTAGCGACAGCTTTTACAGGGCAATGGCCGTTCTGGTAGCCGCCAGCCCTTGTGCCCTGGCCATTTCCACACCCAGCGCAGTGCTGAGCGGGGTTGCCAGGGCTGCAAAAAGCGGCGTACTTATTAAAGGAGGACGGCCGCTGGAAGACTTGGGAGTTTTAACCGCCCTTGCTTTCGATAAAACAGGAACCCTTACCGAAGGCAAGCCAAAACTCACTAAAGTAATCCCGCTGAACAATATCGATGAGAATGAATTGCTAAAAATGGCCATAGCCGTAGAAAACCTGAGTGACCACCCGTTGGCAAAGGCGGTGGTTAGGGACGGCAAAACACGCTTGAAAGGAGATAATATTCCCGAAGCCAAAGACCTTGAAGCCGTTTTGGGAAAAGGAATAAAAGCAACACTGGGTGAAGACAAAGTTTATATAGGAAACCTGGAACTGTATGAAGCACTTGATGACAAAAAGCCTTCGGAGGAAATTACAGAAAAAGTAAAAGCTCTTGAATCTGAAGGGAACACCACCATGCTTGTTCGCCGGAATAGCGATTATGTGGGCATCATCGCCTTAATGGACACACCGAGGGCAGAAGCAAAAAGCACGCTGGAACAATTAAAGAAACTCGGAATCAAACGCATGGTCATGCTCACAGGCGACAACCAAAAAGTGGCGGATGCCGTGGCCAAAGAAATAGGCCTGACCGATGCCTGGGGCAGCCTGTTGCCGGAGGAAAAAGTAGATGCCATAAAGAAATTGAAAGAAAAAGAATCAAAAGTAGCGATGGTAGGTGATGGGGTAAATGATGCCCCCGCAATGGTCCACAGCACCGTTGGCATAGCCATGGGTGCGGCCGGTTCGGATGTAGCACTCGAAACCGCTGATATTGCCCTAATGGGCGACAAACTGGAAACCCTTCCATTTGCTATTGGCCTGAGCAGAAAGGCAAAAGGTATAATAAAACAGAACCTTTGGATTAGCCTGGGTGTCGTAGCGATACTTATTCCTTCAACTATCCTTGGTTTGGCCAGCATTGGTATTGCCGTACTCATTCACGAAGGTTCAACCCTTGTTGTGGTATTTAATGCATTAAGATTATTGGCATACAAAAAATAATAATATGCAAAAGAGTTTATTTCACATTCCCAAAATGGATTGCCCTTCCGAGGAAGCCCTTATCAGGATGAAACTTGAAGGGCTTTCCGCTATTAAAAGTTTGGTGTTCGATATTGAAAACCGAAAACTCACCGTTTTTCATTCCGAAGAAAACCCGGAAATAGAAAAACGACTGAAAGAACTCAATTTAGGCGCTGAACACGAAGAAACAATTGTTGCCAAACAGGATGAATTCAAGGACAATTCATCAGTACTATCCAAACTCCTTTGGACGGTGCTGATAATCAATTTTGTTTTTTTTATTATTGAAATCACCACGGGTTTTATTTCTAAATCGATGGGATTGGTTGCCGATTCGTTGGATATGTTAGCCGATTCCTTTGTATATGGATTAAGCTTATGGGCAGTAGGCTCAACAGTTTTACGAAAAAAAAGAGTTGCTCGTCTAAGCGGTTACTTTCAACTATCATTAGCCCTTTTAGGTATAATAGAAGTAACCAGACGGTTTATTGGTTCAGAAGCCATGCCTGATTATCGAATAATGATTGGCGTTTCAATCCTTGCATTAATAGCAAATGCAGCATGTTTATATATTCTACAAAAATCAAAAAGTAATGAAGCACACATGAAGGCAAGTATGATTTTTACCTCCAATGATGTTATAATAAATGGAGGTGTAATTCTTGCAGGGTTTTTGGTTTTACTTACTCAATCAAAGTATCCTGATTTGATAGTTGGTTCAATTGTGTTTTTGATTGTAGTAAGGGGTGCTTTTAGGATACTAAAACTTGGAAAATAATGAAGCCAATTATTCTAAAGTCTATTATTACATGCCCGAAATGTCGTTTCCAAAAAGAAGAAACTATGCCTGATAATGCATGTCAATTCTTTTATGAATGTGAAAATTGCAAAAACCTATTAAAACCAAATACAGGTGACTGCTGTGTATATTGTTCGTATGGTTCGGTAAAATGCCCTTCGATACAAAAGAATGAAAGTTGTTGCTGATTTTTTTAACAAAATGGAAATGCAACGTGTTCTGGCAAAAGTATTTTCGTTATATTTAACATTTCGTTTTATAAACGCTTTTACAAATAGGAATAAAGCAAATGTTAGTTTGGAAAACACAATTGAATAAGGGAAAATCAGATTTGTAAGCAAGGAAAGCTTAAAAGTGAGAATGTAAAACTCAAATGCAAATCGGAAAGTTAACGATGTTAGTGGGGAAAAAGCAATTGTAAATCCGGAAAACATAATTGTAAAAAGGAATTTCGTAATTGTAAAATAATAAAAACCCAAATCAAAAAATTATGGCATCACGTACAAAACTTACCGACACAGAAACATTGGAATTATACCGTGTAGCATTGGAAAATGCAGAGTCTCAACCTGAAATTGCTACTATCATGGCAGACCTGGGCTACGATTCAGAAAAAATCGCCGAAGGCAAAGCGTTATTAACAGAAACAAGGACTGCTTATGATGCGAATAAAACTGAGGACGATGAAACCTCTGCTGCATATGCAGATTTTTCGAGTAAAAAAGAACAAATTGAGAATACCTACAATATTCACAGAAAAAAAGCAAAGGTTGTATTTCGTAACGATTCATTAACTGCCGACAAGTTGGCAATTACCGGAATAATGCCCCGGACTTATATAAAATGGCTCGAAGCTGCAAAGAAATTTTACAGCGTGGCATCAACCGATACTGAAATTCAGAGTAAACTTGCTCGTTTAAAAATATCCGCTGAAGACTTGACAACAGCAAACACGTTGATTTCTGAATTAGAAGCAGCAAGAGCAGTTTACCTAAAAGAAAAAGGAGAATCGCAAGACGCAACCAAAGCAAAAGATTCAGCCTTTGCAAAGATAGATGACTGGATGAGTGAATTCTATGCAGTTGCTCGGATTGGATTAGAAGATAATCCACAGCTATTAGAAGCATTAGGCAAAGTAGTTAAATAATAACAGGAAAGCCCACCCTATTTGTAAGCACATTGGCAAGTCGCACAAGCTCCCCTCTGCCAAAACTTGCCAATAAGCTTACAAATTGCCCACGCATTTAGCCCTTAATGGGCTATCAGGATTGCCAAACGCACAAATAAATTGGTGCTCCGTATCGAGCAGACAAAAAGGGTCGAAACGGACGATACTGCAAAACATGAAAAGACATCACATTGATGGAACACTAAACCCAGTTGCTAACAATCTGTATATGTCATAGCCGGTTTTGTGGGTAATTGTAGGTTCATCTCCCGCTTCTACTTCATCTCGGTTTGACAGGAAAGAAGCCCGCAGTCGGCTACGCCACATACAGTTAACCGTTACCAACAAGGCGAACCGCCCCCAGCAAAAGAGTTGCAAATTTTCCAATGCAAAGTCCTACACAAATTTGCAACACATTTGCTCTCTGCAAACAAGATAAAAAACAAAAACTATGAAAATG
>Ga0334901_1003045_pt1 | contig 13225 bp, 10 predicted proteins | sample GraSluR3_MG_3_FD_207216 | JGI IMG/M metagenome (GOLD analysis project Ga0334901, IMG submission 207216) | Sludge microbial communities from methane-producing bioreactor in Wageningen University, Netherlands - Granular Sludge_15_08-R3 | ecosystem: Engineered > Bioreactor > Anaerobic >...
AATAAGAATCAGGTCGGCATCTTTTACCGTATTATCCCTATCATTTTCCATATTCTCAAAACTAACATAAGGATCATAAACTGCTACTTCAAAATCTTCTTTAATTAATAAATTTATAATTATAATAGCTGGACTTTCTCTGGTATCACCTACATTTCCTTTATAGGTTATACCCCAAACAGCAATTTTAGCTTTTTTTACCCGGCTCATTAATTCCTTCACTTTTTTTAAAATGTAATCAGGCATACTGTTATTTACTTTTCTTGACGCGGCTATGATTTTAGTTAGATCAGCGGCCTTTTCAATAATAAAATAGGGATCAACAGCAAGACAATGTCCCCCTACTCCAGGCCCTGGTTGATGAATACATACCCGGGGATGTTTATTTGCAAGCCGGATAACATCTAAAACATTAATCTTAAGCCGGTTGCATATTATCATAATTTCATTAGCCAGAGCAATATTAACATCTCTAAAGGTATTTTCCACTAACTTTACCATCTCTGCAATCCTGGTATCAGTAATTAATATGCTACCAGAAACAAAAGACCTATATATTTCAGATGCAGCCCAGGCACACTCAGGGGTATACCCACCAACAATCCTGTCATTTTCTATTATTTCGTTCATAATATTTCCAGGAATAACTCGTTCTGGACAATAGGCCAAAAAGATATTTTTTCCTATAATAAAACCCGAATTTTCTATCAACGGTTTGACCACATTCTCACAGGTTCCAGGGGGAATAGTAGATTCGATAATAATTAAATTGCCCTCAGTGATAACCGACAATATACTTTTTACTGCCTGTATTACATAGTCTAGATCACAATTCTTAGTAGCTTTAATTGGAGTAGGGACAGCGATAATAAAAACGTCCGATTTCTCGGGTGTTGAACTGAATTGCAGGTTCTTATTACCAATTACCCTTCTTATCATATTTCTAAGCTGTATTTCTTCAATAAAAACTTCCTTATTTTTAAGTTTGATAATTAGTTCATTATTAGTATCAACTCCAATTACCTGCTGCTCGTTATCAGCTAAAATAGCCGCAGTAGGCAATCCTATATAGCCTAAGCCAAGTACACATATCTTTTTCATATGTTTTCACTTCCCGATAAAGTAATAGATATTTTATTGACATAACATTTTCTTGGTAACTTTATTTCCAAAAATAATTGCAAGTCGCCATACATTAATAAAATATTCACAACCTTCCCTTTCGGTTACTAGTAATGAATAAATATTTAGTACTCTGGATCCAATTAAGCTACTACTTATCAAGCTTAAGGAACATTTCTTTCATCTGATACATATGGTAAATTGTCCTATTTATTAGATAGAAAGGGAGGTAAAGATGAAAAAAGCCCTTATACGTTTGGAAGATGTTGGGCCGGGTGGGGTATATAGTTCAGAAGAAAATTTATTAAAATTAAAAGTGATTGGCGATTATCTACAGTTGGAAGGTGTTCCTTATCACATATCTCTGGTACCACGTTACATACAGCCATCTACAAATTGGGATAAATCCATTGCCGATATAAATGATTCGTATATTAAGGAATTTAACGATACCATAAAATACCTGGATACTTATCAAGGATGTTGTCTGGGAATGCACGGGTATACCCACCAGTATGGAGAAGAAGAAAGTACCATAGGCCACGAATTTGCTTACCCTGGATGTGAGAAAAACTGCCCACCTGATGACCCAGAAGAAGCCTGGTCTGAAGAGCAGACCCTTGAAAACTGTTACACATCCAGCAGGATGAAATCAGGATTAGCAGCCTATCTACAATCAGGTTTAAAAATCGAATGGGGTTTTTCAACCCCTCATTATTCAGCTTCACCAAATCAAAGAGCAGTACTCGAATCATGGTGTGGGCTTTTCTTCGAAGATGATCCCAAATCCCTTCATTCTCCACATAATCTATCTATTCGTGATATTGATATGCCTTTTTATCGTGGTGTAGTCTATGTTCCCACACCATTAGGTTATGTTAGTTTTTACAATCAAGAAGCAGACATTAAACGAATCTGTAACCAACTTGATGAGTATACTGCAAATGATCTGACCGCCTTTTATTTTCATCCTTACCTGGAATTCCCTTATATCGAAATTACAGAGTCCGGTATAGTATATGATGATAATTCGTGTCTAAAAAGATTGATACGCTGTTTTAAAAAGAATGGATTTACATTTACATCTCTGCTTAGTCTGATTGATTTTATTCCCTCAGGTAGAAAAACCGACTTCTTTCCAGGAAATCAAAACCAACTTTTTACGGGAGATATTGATAATAAGGATGGAACTAATTTAATTATTTGGCAGCCTGAAACCGGATCCTGGTATTGGTCTTTTGTTGATCTGGGTAAATTCCCCAGCAGACGCAGCGGCACAGGTGTTGCCAGCCCTCATTTAGCTCTTATTAATTGGGCAATAGGGCATCTATGGAAACCCATATTTGGAGACTTTAATGGTGATGGCAACAGTGATATGGTAGTATGGGATTATTTTGAAGGAGACTGGTATGTCGCTTTAAGTGATAGGAAAGGTTTCATTCCTGATTTAGGGCTTGGAGACTACACCTGGCTAAAATCTTGGGCTATTGGTCCCGACTGGGTCCCATTAGTTGGTGATTTTGATGGTGACGGTAAAGATGACCTAGTCGTCTGGGATCCTTTTGAAGGAGATTGGTATGTTGCTTTAAGTAATGGAAGAGTATTTATTCCTGACAAAGGGCTTGGAGATTATACGTGGCTTAAATCATGGGCAAAAGGGGTAGATTTAGTTCCTCTGGTAGGAGATTTTAATGGTGACGGCAAAGATGACGTGGCCTTCTGGAATCCTTCCACAGGGATTTGGCAAGTAGCCTTAAGTAATGGAGAGCAATTTGTTCCTGCTCCGGGGCCAACCGGAGTTTCCTGGTTAAATTCGTGGCCTTCAGGTGATATATGGCAGGTTTTTGTAGGCGATTTTAATGGAGATAAAATAGATGATATCCTGGTTGTCAATGTTACCGGAGGGGAATGGAAGGTAGCATTGAGTAATGGAGTACAGTTTATACCTACAGGAAATACTTTTAAGCCCTGGGCAGCAGAAAAAGATATGCAGCCCTTTGTTGGCGATTTTAATGGAAATGGAAAATTCGATATTTTAGCACGGCATCCCCACCTAAGAAATGGAACAATTGATATGGCTGAATCAATAATAATACTATAAGCTTGTTTTTTTCAATACTGGTAACCACCTGTAATTAAAAAGCATAGCCTAAATAAAATACGTTAATAAGGACTGAAACAGGTGGAAATTAATGCTGTTCGCAAATCAATATATTCTGTTAATCTTAATTCAGGTAATCATGTATATAAACAACAGTGCCCAAGCCTTAAAGTACTATGTGTAAATGATCGCCTCCCCTACATTAATTCTGGCTTATTGAAAACAATGAAAAATAATAATTACCATGTAGAGATACTTCCATTAGCAAACTATTCAAGTGAAGAACAAAAAACATTACTCAACTATGTTCTTCGAGACTTCCAACCTGATTTTGTTTTTACCCCAGGTTGGTCAATATGGATGTTTGATACTGATCAGTTTTTACAAACCATTGCTCAATATAATATACCCCACATATACTGGGCAACTGAAGACCCGGTGTTCTTTGATCTGGTTTCTTCAGTTTTTGCTCCATACAGTGATTATGTTTTTACTCCAGCAGAAGAATGTAATGAAAAGTATAAAAAAATGGGTATTCCTTCATCAACACTAATGTTTGGATATAATTCTGATATATTTACTAAAGTTCCTCCAAAACCGCAGTATAAACATGATATTGTTCTGGTAGCCAATAATTATAACTGGTCAGCATATAAAAACATCCGGAGAAAATCTATTGAAAACATTCTAGAGCCACTGATTGTTAAAGGATATGATATTAAAATATGGGGTGCCGATTGGACCAACCCATCATTTGATTATACTATTGACCCAAAGTACTATGGAGGAAATATAGATTACCTGGAAACACCTTATGTATATTCATCTGCTAAAATTGTTCTTGGCCTGCAAAACGTTAACACGTCACTTACCCAGACCAGCTGTAGAAGTTTCGAAATTATGGGATCAGGAGCCTTCTATCTAACAGCCTATACCCCATCTCATGACCATCTTTTCTCTAATCACTACCACCTGGTTTGGTCTAATTCGCCTCAAGAAACAATAAAAATGGTTGACTATTATCTAGAGAATGATAGTACACGAGAGGCCATTGCCACTCAGGGACAAAAGGAGGTATTGGATAAACACACTTATTTCCATCGTTTAAAACAAATGGAGGCCTGTATTTTTCCTATCTTAAAAAACTATACTTAATTGCTGAAACCGGGGAAATATAGATTGCTTAATGGCTGTACCATACCGGCACCAGTTTTCATCATATTATAATAAAGGAGGACAGTATTAATTGAATAATAAAATAGCTGTTATTACTGGAGGAGCAGGTGTGATTGGATCCTTTTTAGCTGAGCACCTGATAAAACTAGGGCATACGGTTATCATTATTGATGATCTTTTCAGCGGTAGGATGGATAACCTGCCTGATTCCAACAGTATTCATTTTTATAAAAAAGATATTCGAGATAAAAGCATTGCAGACATCTATAAAAAGTATCATCCTGATATTTTGTTTCATTTAGCAGCCCGTTATGCCAATGAATTATCTATCAAAGATCCCTTTTCCGATCTCAAGGTAAATACCCTGGGTACTCTAACTCAGCTGGAGCTAGCATTAAAAACGAAGATTAAGCGTTTTGTTTATGGCTCAAGTTCATGTGTTTATCTGTCTTCTAAAGATCCAGTAAAAGAGGATTATCTTCTTCGTCCCCACACCCCTTATGGTATATCCAAATTAGCCGGCGAATACTACTGCCGGTTCTATTCACATCATTACGGATTGAAAACTACTATTCTTCGTTATTTTAATTCGTATGGTCCTCGAGAATCCACCAATATTTACCGTGGAGTTGTTCCCCGTTTTATTAATGATGCCTTAAACAATTTTCCAATTGTCATTACCGGTACTGGAAAAGAAAAAAGGGATTTTACTTATGTTTTAGATACTGTAAAAGGGACTGTATTGGCAGGATTTAGCAAAAAGGGCGAAAATGAAACTTTTAACATTGGGACTGGTTATTCAACAACAATTACCGAACTAGCAAATACCATCTGTTCCTTAGCTGGGTCCAGTTCACCAATTAAATACGCTAACCTGCGTTCATGGGATCAAACTGATATCAGAACCGCCAATATAAAAAAAATGCAAAATCTTCTTGGCTTTAAACCCGAATATTCACTTTTGGATGGCCTATCTATAACTATAGACTGGTATAAAAACCTTCAAAGAAAAACTCTTTAAAATCTTAAAATCCAAAACAACAATCGAGTCTTTGCCAGGATGATGATGAACCTAAATAGCTAATGATACAAAAGAACTGATTATGCAAAATCCTCATTTAAGCATATTTTTTAGCTTACTAATAGCACTTTTTTCAATGCGGGATACCTGTACCTGTGAAACTCCAATATCATTGGCGATAGCTGACTGGGTCTCATCTTTAAAAAAACGTCTTAAAATTACTTCTCTTTCCCGCGGGTCTAATTTGGTTAAAGCCTCACGGAGACTCAACTTTTCTAGCAGAGTACTGCTACCCTCGTTATCAGACAATCTATCTATCAGGGTAGGTTGTTCTTTGTCCTCCCCGGGGATTACATCATGAATATAAGCCGGTGCTCGACATGCTTCCACTGCCAGGACAATATCTTCCTTATTGATATTTAAAAGATTAGCAATTTCAGCTACACTCGGTTCTCTGCCAAGTTCCCCTCTAAGTTTATCCTGAGCCCACCGGACCTTTACATAGGTTTCTTTAACTCCTCGCTGCACCTTTACTATTCCATCATCACGTAAAAACTTCTTTATTTCTCCCACTATCATTGGAACTGCATAGGTTGAAAAACGCACATTAAAACTAAAATCAAATCTATCAATAGCTTTCAATAAACCAATAGAACCTACTTGAAAAAGATCTTCATGCTCGTAAGAAGTATTTTTAAACCTTTCTAAAACCATATAGATTAAACCTATATTAGCCTCGTACACCTTGGATCTTGCTTCTGGATTGCCCTTTTGGGCTTCAATAAGAAGGTCTTCATTATCCCGGTAATCCATAGAGGACATAATGTAACCTCCTTTAAGCAAACGCTTCTTTATCTCTAGTAATAAAACTCCGTTTTAATTTTACGCTTGTACCTTCACCAGGTTTACTCAAAACCTCCATATGATCCATAAAAGACTTCATGAAAGTAAAACCTAAACCCATTCGTGATGAGTCACTTGAATAGGTTGGCTCAAGAGCCTGTTCAACATTCTCGATACCTTTACCATTATCTTTGATAATAATCTCAATAGTTCTATCATCCATAATAGACACCATTATAAATACTTTATTATCAGGTCTGTTATCGTAACCGTGTATTATACTATTAGAAACAGCTTCGGATACTACTAATTTTATTTCTTCAATGTCATCCAGGGTACAATCCAGCTGTGACACAAATGCTCCTACACATGAACGAGCAAATGATATATTTTCGGGCAGACTTTGAAATTCCAAGCAAACATAGTTTTTTACATTCATAATATATCCAGCTCAAGGCTGGATTCACCTCCCCTTAGATACTAATAATATCCTGTTCACTCTTGTACATCGGCACCAATTTATTAATTCCGGAAAAGAGTAGTATCCTTTCTACTGGTGGACGGGCCCCAACAATATACATCCTTCCTTTAATAGCGGTCATTTTTTTGTATCTTCCAATAATAACCCCCAGACCTGAACTATCTATAAAAGTCACTTTTTCCATATTTATAATTAAGTTTTTTATTATACTATCTTTTAATCTTTTATCAACTTCCTTACGTATCTTCTCGGCAATAAGCATGTCCATTTCACCAGCAATCTTTACTATAAGCGTATTCCTGACCTGTTTAAGTTCTACATCCATTTTATTATCCCCTCCCCACACCTAATACTTAGTAAAATGTTCTACAGGAAGGGGATAATACCTTCCACAAAATTCCATTTATAAAAGATACATTTCGGCAAGCATTTTCAATATCTCCCTTATTAAGCCTGAACGAGGCACATCCGAAGCAGCAGTTAAATCTACTTTCTTTTGTAAGTCTCCATCGTCATACACCAGGATTTCTCCCAATTTTTGTCCCTCGTTCACCGGAGCATCAATATACGATAACAAATCGGTTTGATAGGTAATATTATTTTCTTTACCTTTTAATACTATCATACCGATATCTTCACTAGCAGCAGCTTCAACACTATCCTGAATTCCCTTACCAACATTAACTATCCCACACACATTTCCTTCACTATAGAAACTTTTAAAGGAGTATTTTGCAAAACCATAATTAAGCAGCTGCATAGAATCTCTAAAATTTCCATGGTTTTCAGGTGAAGCCATAACTACTGATATTAATCGCAATCCATCTCTTTTTGCGGTAGATGTAAGACAGTGTTTTGCTTCATTGGTAAATCCGGTTTTAAAACCATCGGCTCCTTGATACCACCAGAGCAGTTTATTAGTGTTAAATAATTTAAATTCTCCCTCTCTTAGATTATATTCTTTTATTGAACAGTATTCTAAAATTTTTGGATGGGCTAAAGCATATCGAGCAATTACTGCCATATCATATGCCGACGTATAGTGTTCTTTTTCACTTAAACCATGCGAATTAATGAAATGGGTATTCTTTAACCCCATTAACTTGGCCTTTTTATTCATGTTATCCACAAAATTCTGATGAGTACCCTCAAGGTGTTCGGCTACGGCCACACATGCATCATTAGCTGACCCCACAGCTATAGCTATTAACATCTCTTCATAGGTCATTTCTTCTCCTGGTTCCAGGTATATTTGGGAACCACCCATTTTCCAGGCATTTTCACTGGTTATAACCTTATCTTTTAACTCTACCCTTCCTTCTTCCAAAGCCTCTACTGCTAATATCATGGTCATAAGCTTGGTCATACTGGCAGGAGCCAGCCTTTTGTTTTCATTCCTGGCTAGCAGTAATTTCCCGGAATCGGCATCCATTAATACATATGAATCTGCCTTTACATCAACATTATCAGCACTTGCCGGTGACGGAACAATAAAAGCAAAAATAAAAATAATAATCACAGCTAAAACAATATTTCTTTTTCGTATCATTGAAACTCGTACCTCCCCAAAATAATTCATCTGTTAGATTATATTTACCAGATGAATTGATTATTCCAGTCGATTAATAGGGTTTTTGGTAAAGATACTGTAGTGGGTATACACAGACCTGGCTATATCCAGTTGGTTAGCTTGTTATAATCACCTATAAGCCAATTTTCATTACTATGAGTGTTATAAATTAAGTATTTGGGTTTGGCAAAGTATAACTGCGCAGGTTATCTGAAGATTTCCAGCGCAGTTTTCTAACCGTTTTGCCATTTTAGCAAAATTTTTTTCATTGTTTTACAAAAAACTCAGTTCTTTTTGCACCGCCCTAGACCAGTGGCGGTGCTCAGCAATGGCTTTAATAAATTCCTGGTTAAAAGTATCAAGTTGGGTTGTATTCCTGGTAGTGACAATACCGTTATCAATAAGTACTTCATTATTGGTATTGGTACCTGCCAATGATATCTGACATATTTGAGAAGCATCAAGCAGGTCTACTCCCTCATTTGAAGCCCCCATTGCTTTACAGTGTTTATATGCTTCATTGATAAAATGCAATATTTCTTTATGCTGTTTAAGCGTATCTACACTCTGACGTCCCCCTGGAATATAAACGGCATCAAACATCACTGAGCCAGTGGTTATATAGTTTTCCTGTACCTCCAGCTGCTGGCCATCACTGCTGGTTAGTTTGCCCTTTAATATACTGACTATTACCGGGTGAACTTTGGCCGACTTGAACGCCTCAGTTATCTGCATTACATCAGAGTGATTATATCCATTTTCAACCAGTACTGCCACCCGACGAGTGTCTGGAATCCTGGTAGTATTCTCCTGGCTGACAGCCGGAGAAGACTCAACTACCCCGGTTCCACCAGCTGATACCGGGGGATCAGCCCCAATTCCCTTCGCAATATTGGCTGCCAGGCGGCTATCAACATTACTAAACATTTCTACCACCCGTTGCCTGGTACTTTTATCCTTTACCTTCCCTACTTCAAAATGAAAAGCTTCTACAATATGCTGTTTTTCAGCCAATGACATACTGTTCCAGAACAGTGTAGCCTGGCGGTAATGATCCTGAAAACTTGCACTGCGGTTACGAACTTTACGTCCGTCCACTTTTTCAGCATAATGCATATAACCACGGTTGATCTCTGAAGCCGGGCGTGGAGAATTGCCTTGAATAAAATTCGGTGAGTAGCTGACAACCCCCTGGTCAATAGTCATCCGGTGATATCCATCCCGCTGGTTATTATGCACTGGTGCAACCGATCGGTTGATAGGTATTTCATGAAAATTAGGGCCGCCCAGGCGTATCAATTGGGTATCCAGGTAAGAGAACAACCTGCCCTGTAATAAAGGATCATTGGTGAAATCGATCCCGGGGACTACATTGCCCGGATGGAAAGCCACCTGCTCAGTTTCAGTAAAAAAATTGTCAACATTTCGATTCAATGTCATTTTCCCGATACGGCGCACTGGAATAACTTCTTCCGGCCAGAACTTGGTTGGGTCAAGAATATCAAAATCAAAATCGTATTCCTGCCCTTCCTCCAATGCCTGTATACCCAGTTCATACTCGGGATATTCGCCATCCTCAATTGCATTCCATAAATCACCGCGGTGATAATCAGGATCCATACCGGCAATCTTCTGGGCTTCATCCCACACCAGTGAGTGTACGCCTAATAAAGGCTTCCAGTGGAATTTTACAAAATGGGCTTTCCCCTGTTCATTAATTAAGCGGAAGGTATTTACTCCAAACCCTTCCATCATGCGGTAACTACGTGGAACAGCCCGGTCGGACAGCAGCCACATAATCATATGGGCTAATTCTGGAGTACTTACTACAAAGTCCCAGAAAGTATCATGGGCAGCAGATGCCTGGGGAATTTCATTATGCGGCTCAGGCTTGATAGCATGAACAATATCTGGAAATTTAATCCCATCCTGGATAAAGAAAATAGGTATGTTATTGCCTACCAGATCATAATTACCTTCTTCGGTATAAAACTTGGTCGCGAAGCCCCGTACATCACGAACCGTATCAGCAGAACCGCGGGATCCCACTACAGTTGAAAAACGTACAAATACCGGAGTTTTAACCGAGGGGTCTTGAAGAAATTTGGCTTTGGTTAAATCGGTTAGAGATTCGTAAACCTGAAAATAACCATGGGCACCAGAGCCTCGTGCATGGACTACCCGTTCAGGTATCCGTTCATGATCAAAATGAGTAAGCTTTTCCCGGAAATGAAAATCCTCCATTAGCGTAGGTCCCCGTTCTCCAGCTTTCAGGGAATCATCGGTATTGGAAATTCTTAGGCCCTGGTTAGTAGTAAGGTGTTCTCGCATATGATTGGCACGAAAAGTTGCCAGTTGCTCGTCTTTAGTATACTCATTAACGTTTTCAAAACCGTTTTCAGTTGTATCCATCTTTCGCATCCTTTCTCCATTAGATTTGAAAAATTACCCTATTCCCCAGTCTGGATATCGATTCTTTTTTGAGGATAACAAGTGCCGTCGTTTACACTATTATTGTTTCGCTTACCAGTATTTCATATGCAATCAATTCATAAATGTAACTAAATACCAGAATGAAAACCAATTGTATTATTCAATTATTCTCTCCGGGGATATTAAAAGAAACAGAATGAAAAAGATGTGCTTCTAGTGATTTACTAAAGACACTGTGGCTGTACCTTAATAGCTGTGGTTTTTATCGGTGGTTGTGTCCTGCAGACAAGCATCAGCGAAGAATCTTTTCATCTGTGAGACGGAAGATTCTTCATTTCGTTCAGGATGACAATAGCCCTTTATTCAAGCAATGACAATAGATGCTATATCTTATTCCAATCTTCAAGACCTCATTTTATTATTCTATAAACATATGGGGGTTTTTCCGGTTTTATTGGGCTGATATCAAAAGCTGCTAAAGCTGCCCTGGCTGATTTATGGTGTTTTTCTAAATTAGTATGTAAAACACAGAGGATGTCGCCTTCATTTACAAAATCCCCAATCTTTTTAACCATAGTAATACCAGCAGAATAGTCGATAACATCCTCTTTGGTTTTTCTTCCAGCCCCCAGGAGCATTGCCGAAATACCAATATGTTCGGTATCAATCGATTCAACATAGCCACTACGCAGTGACTTAATCTCTATATGGTATTTCGCCTGGGGAAGTATATCTGGATAATCAACTACATCTGGATTTCCACCCTGTATTCTGATTAATTCCCTTAGTTTTTCAATTGCTCTTCCCAACTCTATTATCTGGCCCAGATCCCGGTACGCTGATTCGAAATCAGCATAGGCCCCACCTAAAACTGCCATATTGGAAGCTATGGTAAGGGCCACTGTGGTTTCGTCTTCAGAGCCCTTATTATTTAGTACATCTATCGCTTCCTTGACCTCATTGGCATTACCTACCTCATGGCCTAAGGGTTGGTTCATATCGGTAATAATCGCTATAGTCCTTCTGTTCAAGGCTTTTCCTATTTCCACCATAGTCCCGGCTAGTTCACTAGCTTCCTCCAGTGTTTTAACAAAGGCCCCTGACCCTACCTTAACATCCAGCACAATCGCATCCGCCCCGGAAGCTATCTTTTTGCTCATGACGGAACTGGCAATCAATGGCAGGCTATCAACAGTTGCAGTTACATCTCGCAGGGCATATAATTTCTTGTCAGCCGGGGTTAAGTTGGCTGATTGGCCTACTATTGCCATTTTATATGTATTTACATTAGATATAAACTGTTCCCTACCCAAATCGGTTCTAAAGCCTTCTATAGACTCCAATTTATCGATTGTACCACCAGTATGACCTAATCCCCTGCCGCTCATTTTGGCTACTGGAACACCCACACACGCAACCAGTGGAACTACTATTAAACTAATCTTATCCCCTACTCCACCGGTTGAATGTTTATCCACTTTTATTCCATCTATCCCGGATAAATCTATTCTGTCCCCGGAATTAACCAGGGCCAGGGTTAAATTAGCAATTTCCTCCTTACTCATTCCTTGAAAACACACCGCCATTAAAAACGCTGACATTTGATAATCGGGAATAATACCGGCAGTATATCCCTGTACCATATATTCAATTTCAGCCTTAGACAGATTGTATCCCTGCTTCTTCCTGTGAATCAAGTCTACCATTCTCATACTAGTTACCCCCTAATTTTAAAATGCCTAAGTGTCTTAACAATTGCTAAATAGAGTGCTACCCTTTATGATATTATATAAATCCGATTCCTTTATATTTGGAAAGGAAAAGTATCCGCGTAGACGAGCGTTAAGTCTCCGGCCAGCCGGAATTCAGGATGAAAGGGCGGCGACTGAAGTCGCCTCTACGATTCTATCTACGGTTCTATCCGGTAAGATAATTGCATTAAGCCTTTATTTTCTTACTAATCAAGCTTTGTTTGCCCGGCTTTACTCATCATTTGTTATTTTTAAAGACTACATTTCTGGCCTGGTTAGTTGCCTATAAAAACTCTCTCCTGCTAGACCGGTAGCCTTTAATCCCAGGTGTTCTGCAATAGTCTGGGCTAAATCGGCAAAAGACCTGCGTACACCCAGATCAACCCCCTGATTTAAAGATTTTCCATAAACCAGAATAGGAACATATTCCCTGGAATGATCAGTACTAACTGTAGTCGGGTCACAACCGTGATCAGCGGTAATAAATAATACATCATCTATGCTTAGTGCTGCCATGATATCCGGCAGTCTGAAATCGAATTCTTCCAGGGCCTTAGCATAACCAGGAGCATCATTCCGGTGTCCAAACAGCTGATCAAAATCCAATAGATTGGCAAAAACTAAACCATCTGTGGTAGGACTGGTTATAATATCAATAATAATTCCTATTCCTTCTTCATTATTCTTAGTTGGTAGTGACTTGCTTATTCCCTTACCTGCAAATAGG
>Ga0334901_1003047_pt1 | contig 13218 bp, 12 predicted proteins | sample GraSluR3_MG_3_FD_207216 | JGI IMG/M metagenome (GOLD analysis project Ga0334901, IMG submission 207216) | Sludge microbial communities from methane-producing bioreactor in Wageningen University, Netherlands - Granular Sludge_15_08-R3 | ecosystem: Engineered > Bioreactor > Anaerobic >...
CATGGCGATCTCGGTGAAGCGCTTTTTGTCCTCATCTTTGAGCATGGCGCCGCCACGGATAAAGCCTTGATACTTACGCTCGATCAGGCGATAGCGTTCGGCTTTTTTCAGGGCTTCTTTGTCGGAAAAATCCTTGGGCATTTCAGGCTTGGCTTTGCCTTGCACTTCGGCTTCGTAGACCGCTTTTACCCGGGCAAAGATCTTGGGATCGGTGGAGATGCTGGAGCCAAATTCTGCCAGCATCGGGGAGATCTTTTGGGCCAGAGCTTTGAACTCGGCATCAGAATGTGCACCAAGTAAGTTAAAATAGACCGTGGCAGCAAATTCCAATTCTTCTCCGCCATTATCCAAGGGCAGGATTGTATTTTCGAAGCTGGGAGCTTCGGGATTGTTTTTGATTTCTTCGATCTCGGCACGGGCGATTTTAATGCCCTCTTCGATCGCAGGTAGATAGTGTTCCAATTTGATTTCATCAAAGGGGATGGCTTTGAGACGGTGGGTGTTCTCTTTTCTCAATAAGGGGTTATCTTGCATTTCCTCTCCTTGTTTGTGTGAATATTCTCATTACGTCAAAACAAAAGATAAGGCCAAATCAGTCAATGCTTTTTTGAGGACCAAGTATATGGAACGCAAACTCAGCCACTATTTTAAGTGGAGGCACAGCTTCCTGAAAACCGAGCTTTTCTGGGTAATATGGGCTTTGGAAGCGTATGTCGCTTGTTTCCAATCACTTTTGTAGTCGTCTAATGGGAGACTAATGGGGAAGGGATCATCACCTCCGCAAAGAAGAAAATCTGTTGTTGATCTTGATACGGATCTCTGAAAGCTGCAAAACTCCTGATCAGTTTCTCTGTTCTACCATGCTCATCCAGAATTTAACACTGAATAGTGCCAATAAACAGAGAATTCTGTGTATTGGGCAGATTTTCCTTTACTTAAAAGCCAAGCTTTGAAAACTGGCACCATATGAGATTGCTAAAAAAATGTAAATAAGGATAGATAAGCGCATGGAGACGATGAAACCCCTCGACAAATTGAGGATTCGCAAACAGAAGGCCCGGCTGGGCGGTGGAGAAAAACGCATCGCTGAACAGCATGAAAAGGGAAAACTTACAGCCCGCGAACGGATTGACCGCCTGGTGGATCCGGACAGTTTTGAAGAATTTGACCTCTTTGTGAGGCATCAATGCCATAATTTTGGCATGGATGATACCGTCTTTGACGGAGACGGAGTGGTAACTGGTTCAGCCACGATCAGTGGACGGGTGGTATATATCTTTGCCCAGGATTTCACTGTGATTGGCGGATCACTTTCCAAGACATACGCTGAGAAAATCTGCAAAGTGATGGATATGGCGATCAAAAATGGTTGTCCCCTGATCGGCTTGAACGATTCTGGTGGCGCACGCATCCAGGAAGGTGTGGACGCCTTGGCTGGGTATGCGGAGATCTTTTGGCGCAATGTGATGTCCAGCGGTGTGATACCGCAGATCTCAGCCATTCTGGGGCCATGTGCCGGCGGAGCAGTGTATTCACCTGCCATCACAGACTTTGTGGTGATGGAAAAGCATAATAGCTATATGTTTGTGACGGGGCCCAAGGTGGTGAAGACCGTGCTCAATGAGACGGTGACCACCGAAAACCTGGGAGGTGCCAAGATCCACGCCAGTAAAAGCGGAGTGGCACATTTTATGACCGATAGCGAGGAAGAGACCCTGCTGCTCATCCGCAAGCTGCTCTCCTATATGCCCAGCAACAACATGGAGGATCCTCCTGTGCTGCCGAGCGGAGATCCCGTCACCCGGGCGTGTCCCGAACTGGATGAAGTGATTCCCGACAATCCCAATAAACCTTACGACATCCTGGATGTGATCTATCCGATCATGGACGATGGGGAATTTCTGCAGGTAATGGGCAATTTTGCTCAAAACATCGTAGTTGGCTTTGGCAGATTAAACGGACACTCTGTGGGTGTGGTGGCAAATCAACCCAAGGTGCTCGCTGGTGTTCTGGATATCGATGCATCGATCAAAGCTGCCCGTTTTGTGCGTTTCTGCGATGCTTTTAATATCCCCTTGGTCGTTTTTGAAGACGTTCCCGGATTTTTGCCGGGCACATCTCAAGAACACAATGGCATCATCCGCAATGGCGCAAAGCTGCTTTATGCCTTTGCTGAAGCCACTGTTCCAAAGATCACTGTAATCATTCGCAAAGCCTATGGTGGCGCATATTGCGTGATGAATAGCCGCCATATGCGGGCAGATCTGGTTTATGCCTGGCCGACTGCTGAAATCGCCGTAATGGGACCCAAAGGTGCGGTCGAGGTGATCTTCCGCAAAGAAGCCAAGTCCAGTGAGAATCCCAAGCAAGTGCTCAGAGATCGCGAGAACGAATATCGTGAGAAATTTGCCAATCCCTATCGTGCTGCCGAACGCGGATACATCGATGACATCATCGAGCCGGCTTTGACCAGGTTCCGCTTGGTGCGCGCGCTGGAAATGCTTGCCAATAAAAAGGACACCATCCCTCCGCGCAAGCATGGAAACATTCCACTCTAAGGGACACCCAATGCGAAAAATAATCTTGTTAGTAGCGCTGATCCTGCCGCTGATCCTGGTGGCACAAGTGGAGCTTCCAGCCCTAAATCCGGCAGTGAGCGATTCTTTGACTTTGGTTCGAGAGCAGGAAGTACAATCAGAATATGGATTTCGGGACAACGACAGCCTTAAATATGCGGCTGAAAAACTCGACATCGACGATCTGAGAGCATGGAAAGTTGCCTTGGGATTGGAGCCTGGAAATGAGGTTCTGGACAATATGATGCTGAGCAAACTGGAGATTACTCCTTATCGTGCGGTCTTGGCGAAACAGACTGTAGAATATGGCTTCAACGAGCTCAATACGGTCTCCCAGATTGCTGCTGTGCTCAATATTCCGAACAAGAAACTCAGATCTCTTTTGGGCAATGATGATCCCTTGGATAATAGCTGGGACCACCAGTCTATCCAAGCCTTGAATATCAGACCCGCACAAGTCAGAGAAGTGCAGGAAGGCTTTAACGAAGACATCGTATATTTCGGCTTGAGCGTGACGATGGTGGGCATGCTGGTGGTTTTTTCCGCCTTGCTCTTTACCAGTATCATAATCAGCCAGTTAGTTCATCTTTCTCGCGAAAAGAAACGTGATAAGACGATCACGCTGGATTCCGATAAAGCTGTGAAGAAAGCCCCCAAGGATCTGAGTCGAAATGTAATCGTGGCAGCTGTAACAGCCTTGCATCTGCATGAAATGGAATTGGAAGAGAAGCGAAAAATGGTGCTAACCTTTCGTAGAACTCCTGCCAATCAATGGCGTGCGAGCGCCATCTTATCGATGCCAAATCGTGAATTGAACTCTCCAAGGAGAAATAAATGAAGACCTATAAACTGATCATAGGCGGTGAGCGCTATGAAGCCCGCGTATTGGAACACTCCGGCAATCACGCCAAGATAAACATCAATGGAAACGACTATCTAGTGCAGATCGAGGCAGATCATCACGATGATGTGCCCAAGCTTGAGAGACGGGATCGGGCAGTACCGATGGCCCCGTCATTTACCAGTGGGATCGATCTTTCCTCCGGAGAAGTCCGGGCTCCACTGCCCGGCGTGATCGTGAGCATCCCTGTACGTGAGGGAGACGAAGTGAAGAAAGGCCAGACCATCGTGGTCATAGAAGCGATGAAGATGGAATCCGAGATCTCCTCACCGGTGGATGCCAAGATCGGCAAGATCATGATCAAAGAGCGCTCTTTGGTGCAAGAAGGCGATGTTTTGATGAGCCTGGAAGGAGACGAAGTGAAGCCTCCACAAAACAAACCGGAAAAAGCAAGCAAAGCGCAGAAATTTCAGACCATCGAGCCGGTGCAGACCCAAAGCGCTCCGGTGAGCCAGGCAGGCGCAAACGTCCTGAAAGCACCGATCCCCGGAACCATTATTGATGTCGCTGTAAACGTGGGGCAATCCGTGCATGATGGCGATGTGGCGGTGATCCTGGAAGCCATGAAGATGGAAAGTGATATCCACTTTGCCCAAGCTGGCAAAGTCAAGAAGATTCATGTGAAGAGAGGAGATAGCGTGCAGGAAGGCGATCCTCTGATCGAATTGGAGGGTTAAGGCATGCAAGAACTGATTCAATTTGTTCAGACTACCGGATTCCTGAATATCGAGCTGGGCAGCATCGTGATGATCCTGGCAGGCTTGTTTTTTGTGTATCTGGGTATCAGTAAGGAATTTGAGCCACTGCTATTGGTGCCGATAGGATTCGGCATGGTGGTCGGGAACATTCCCGGAGTCGCACAGCAGGGCATGGGCGTCGAAGCCGAAGGATCCGTGCTCTCCTACCTCTATTTTGGGGTAAGCAAAGGTGTCTATCCCTCGTTGATCTTTTTGGGAGTGGGCGCGATGACGGACTTCAGCACTCTGATTGCCAATCCCAAGCTCATCCTGCTGGGGGCAGCAGCCCAATTTGGTATTTTTGCCACATTCATGGGCTCCATCCTCTTGGGGTTTAACATCATGGAAGCTGCCTCAATCGGAATAATCGGCGGAGCTGATGGCCCGACCTCGATCTTCCTGGCATCCAAGATGGCACCGCACCTTCTGGGTTCAATCGCACTGGCGGCATATTCTTATATGGCGCTGGTCCCGGTGATTCAACCCCCCATCATGCGGCTACTTACCACCAAGAAAGAGCGCGTGATCAAGATGCAGGCTCTTCGCGTCGTATCCAAGAAAGAAAAGATATTCTTCCCGATTGTGGCTTTCATCGTCACGGCCTTTATCGCCCCGGGCTCGGTGGTGCTATTGGCAATGCTCTTTTTGGGGAATTTGCTCAAAGAAAGCGGAGTCACGGATCGCCTTGCGGGAAGTTCCAGGACAGTTTTGATCGATGTCGTGACCGTCCTGATCGGGCTCACAGTCGGAGCCAAGACCACGGCAGATGTCTTTTTGACAGCTTCCACGATCAAGATTTTCCTTTTGGGTGCAGCGTCATTCTGCGTGGCAACCGCAACCGGAGTGATCTTTGCTAAGATCATGAATCTCTTTTTAAGGACCAAGATCAACCCTCTCATCGGTGCTGCCGGAGTATCTGCTGTGCCGGCATCATCCCGCGTGGTGCAGATGGTGGGACAGCAATATGATCGCACAAACTATCTGGTGATGCACGCCATGGCGCCAAACGTGTCCGGAGTGGTGGGTTCTGCCGTGGCAGCAGGCGTGATGCTGGGCATCTTCGGATCCTGATCTGAATCATTCACAGCTGCATTGAGCAGCAAAGTGTAACAACTATAGCCCGGATCCCTCAAGGTTCGGGCTTTCTTCTGTAAGCATAAAAAAACCCCTGAATTACAGAGGTTTTTTGTCTGGCAGATGAGATCTCTGCCAAATGTCCGATTAAGAGTGGCTATGCGAAAGTCGGTTATTGATCTCTAAAAGGAGTATCCAGAATGATCCTGCCACAGTTTTCGCAATAAACAATCTTCTCGTGCAGCTGGAGTTCGATCCGCATCTGTTGACGCAAGACAAAGCCGCATCCACCACAGGAACCTTCGCGATTGTAAACCACAGCCACATTGTCCTTGTTCTTGATCAGGTTGCCATAGCGCTTGATCAAAGGTACGGGCAGAGTCACGGCCAGCTTGTTGCGCTCAGCGCGAGTGCTTTCCACCTGGTTCTCGAGTTCGGAAATCTGGGCTTTCAGATCTCCCTCTTTATCTCTTTTATCTGCTTCTGCCTCAGACAAAGCTTGCTTCAATCCCTGATTGGCTTCGATCGTTTCATTTTCGTTGTCCATCAGGCTCAGTAGCTGGGATTCAATCTCAGAGATCTTATCTTTGAGATAGGCTATTTCGCTATTTAAAGCCTTGTACTCTTTGTTGGTCTTGATATCATTTAGCTGTCCGGCGTACTTCTTGATCTGCTCTTGGTGCTGCTTGATGTCGTTTTCCAACGCACGTTGCTTTTTGTTGATCTCAGCTTTGATGGTTTCTCCGGCCAACATATCTGCTGTGGCTTGCTCCACTCGTTCGTTTATCTCATTGAGTTGCTTGGGCAATTCCTCTTGCAGAGTGCGATATTGGGCAATCTTGTCGTCCAATTTTTGCATTGCGGCCAGGGTCCTGAGTTGTTCTTCCATATATTACTCCTTGAATAACAAACTGATATCCAGCGATTTGTATGAATGGGTGAGCGCACCGCTGGAGATGTAGTGCACTCCCGTCTTGGCATAAGAAAGGATGTTTTCTTCGGTGATACCGCCCGATATCTCGAGCTCCACTACTTTTTTGTATGCTTTCACAGCTGCTCGGATTTCCTTGAGGTTCATATTGTCCAACATGACTCTATCCACTTTGCAGACTACCGCTTCGGCGAGCTCATCATTGTTTGTGACCTCTACTTCGATCTTGTAAGTAGCGTTTTGAGTGCGGATCTTCTGAACTGCCTGGGTGATCCCGCCTGCGGCACGGATGTGGTTCTCTTTGAGCATGATCATGTCGAAGAGGCCGAAGCGATGATTGAGAGCTCCTCCCACGCGCACGGCATACTTTTCCAATTCGCGCAAAAGGGGGGTGGTCTTGCGAGTATCCAAAAGCCGAGCTTTAGTCGAGGAGATCAGATCCACCATGCGACGGGTCTGCGAAGCAATCCCGGAAAGCCTCTGCAAGAAGTTCAATGCAGTACGTTCAGCCTGCAGGATGCTGGCGGGACGACCCTCTACTCTGAGGATCTCATCTTTGGCATGCACCAGATCTCCGTCTTTGCGGTAAAGAGTAATCTTGAGATCTTTGTCCACGGCATTGAACACGGCTTTGGCAATATCAATGCCGGCAAGCACTCCGTCAGCTTTGGCAATCATATATGCCGAGGCGGTCATGGGCTCGAGGTCAAGATAGCGGGTTGTGATGTCTCCAGGTCCGAGGTCTTCTTCTAAACTTTTGCGAATAATCTCATCTATGAACACAGATCCTCCAAGTCAAAAAAAAAGCATTTGCGTGCTGCAAATGCTCAAGCTTTATCGTAATCTCATTCTTGGCTATGGTCTTAAATCTCTGTAAACACATATATTTCTCTTAAACCTCTTTGTTTGTCATGATTTCACGGGCACTTCATTTGTCAAGTAAAAGATTGAAATGAGAGGCTCTTTCGTCCGGTGGAAGGAGAGCGAAAGATGCTCAATGCGGCAATAGGTGCAGTCATGGCGAGCAGGAAAACAACGCCATTAAAACAAGGGAGGGCAAAGAAAAAGGCCGCAGAACTTTCCGCGGCCTCAGGAGTGTTGGCGAATAAATGTTTACTTCATGCGGCTTAGAATCTTGGCTACGTGCTGGCCTTGGAAGAAAGCACCGTCAAGCTCGTTTTTGCTGGGTTGTCTGCTGCCGTCCGCTCCGGCGATTGTTGTGGCTCCATATGGGGTGCCTCCACTGATCTCTTCTCCAGTTGATTGCCCGGCAAAGCTATATGGCAATCCCACGATCATCATGCCATGATGTAGAAGAACTGTGTGGAAGTTCAGAATGGTGGATTCCTGACCACCATGCTGAGTGCCGGTGGAACTGAAGACGGAGCCGATCTTGCCGACGAGAGCGCCTTTGGCCCACAGGCCCCCGGTGGCGTCAAGAAAGGATTTCATCTGAGAAGCCATCATGCCGAAGCGAGTGGGAACGCCAAAGATCACGGCATCATAGTCTCCCAATTCTTCAGGTTTGGCTATAGCTACATCGGCAAAAGCTCTTTGAGCTTCTGCGGCGCCAATCTTGGCCAGCATTTCATCAGGAAGGGTTTCGGGGACTCTCTTCAGGGTTACTTCAATGTCATTTATGCTTTTAGCGCCTTCCACAGCGGCCTTTGCCATCTGGTAGATGTGTCCGTAGGTCGAATAGAATAGTACGAGAACTTTCATGTTTATCTCCGTTTATTTATCAGTTTTGCTGATAATATAACCGGGATTACCTAGCAGGCAAGTAGGAGATTAGCTGTTGAGTTCTGTTATGCTCTTGATGAGATCGTCGATATGTTCTTCCAAAGTGTTAAATGAGCACATCAGGCGCTGCTCGTTTGTGCTTTCATCCCACGTGTAAAACATATATTTATTCTGAAGGGGTTCCACCCATGCTGCGGGCATCTTCACGAATACAGAATTGACATATACCTTTTGGCTGATCTTGAGTTTAGGAAACTCGGAGAGGCGTTTTGCCAACAATCTCGCCATAGAATTTGCATGTTCAGCGTTTTTGCGCCAAAGCTCTTTATCCAGATATGCCTCATATTGTGCGGCGATGAAGCGCATCTTAGAGAAGAGCTGGGAACACTGTTTCCGATAAAAGCGCATATCTGCGGTAAGTTCGGGACGAAAGCTGACTATTGCTTCGCCGAAGAGCAGGCCGTTTTTGGTGCCCCCGAAGCTAATGATATCTGCGCCAATATCGTAGGTCATGCCCTTCAGGTCAGTATCCAGCGCGACCACGGCATTGGCAAGGCGGGCGCCATCGATGTGCAGATACATATTGTGTTCATGCGCAAAATCTGCCAATGCTTTCAGCTCTTGCAGGCTATACAGGGTTCCATATTCTGTGCTTTGGGAGATAGAGATGATTTTATATTGAGAGTGGTGCTGATCCCTATCGCCCAGAAGATAGGGGGCGATCAATTTGGGTGTCAGTTTGCCATCTGTGGTCTTCACGGGACGTAGGCGAGCGCCGGTGAAGTTTTGCACAGCTCCGCATTCATCAACATTGATGTGAGCGCTTTCTGCACAGATGACGGCATTGAAAGAAGTCATCAGGGATTGGAGAGCCAGGACGTTGGCCCCGGTGCCGGTCATCACAAAAAAGGCCTCGCAATCACCCCCAAAGAGAGCCTCGATCTGTTCCAGAATATTCTGGCTCAACGGATCATCCCCATAAGCGGGGCAAAAGCCCGTGTTTACTTGTTGCAATGCAGAAAAGACGGTGAAATGCACACCGCTGTGATTGTCACTGCCAAAACTGATCGGAAACATGTTAAACTCCTTTGAAATGCTAATACAGCCAGCAAAAAAAGCTATTGCCTTTGTGTCAAGCGGGATTCTTCAGACCTTACGAAAAGTAGGGTATGCCAGATCCCAAAAAACCTTCACGATAGCTGGAACAGGACAAAAAAAGAGCTGAAGCAAGACTAAGTAAATGCTTCAGCTCCCAAACATTGGCGGTTTGAGTCTTAGAAATTGACACCCAGTGCGCGATCCAATAGATACAATTGCCAGGGATTGCTTCCTGCCGCTTCCTGACGAACGTCCTTGATAGTGAAGTTAAATTCGTACTGAGCGGTCAGTCCATCCACGCTAAAGGGGATGATCATGCGAACGGTTTTGCCTTTATAGCGCTGAGCTTCGGCAAAATCCACCGGCCAGAGCGGGCGTTTTGCCCAGATTCCGGTGCTGGATTGATATATGTGATCAGCAGAGAAAAGGCTTTCGTTGATATTCCCACGTCTGGGGATTACAGACGGGGTCTGGGGGTTGTTGCGTTCGCTATACTTGGTGGAGGAGGATAACACGCGATGGCCGATGTTGTCCACGTCCATATAGCTTACTTCATCCCAGTCGATCATGAGAGGTTTTTCGCTCTTATTGTACAATACTAAATCCCATCCGGCTTCGGAAGCACTCCAAATACTGCGGAACAGGTCATCTTCATAGGCATAGCGAACCACATCGAGAGTATCTGCGATGGGCGCTTGATAGCGTTGATTGATGTCGCTGGCTTTACGCACCATGCTCAGCTCTACGTCGTATTTCACGATCATCCTTTCCTGGGAGCTACCGGAACAGGCAAAGACTCCAAAAAGGGTGAGGGCTAAGAGCATAAATATCAAGCTACTTTTCATGTTGACTCCTTCATGTATACGATTATTAAGTATTCTGCTAAGATCATCTAAACTGTCAAGCTCAAAATTCCGCAGGGTCAAAACATGGCGTTGAGCAAGTCTTCCAAGTTTACATCACCCAAGTAGGATCGGTAGTCTGCATTTAGCAAAGCTTCCCGCACGCAAGCTTGGGTATGAGAAACTCCGCTAAAACACTGTTCCAGCTCTTTTAGATCTCGGTTGGAAAAGAAATCTCCAAAGATTCTCAGGCTGGAAATAATGCCATTTGAGACATCCAGATAGAGCTCTATCGTGCCTCCCGGGCTTCGCAGAGTATTGGCAAGATTGTATTGGGGGCTCTTGCCAAAGTTCCATTCCCAGGTGTCGTACTTACTATCCACCAAAGTTTGCACAGCCTCACGATCTTCGATTGAGAGAAAATAGTCCTTACAATCCGGATACAGACTGTGGATCTTGTGGCGCACCAGAGGGATAAAATCCGCAAGCTTCATCGGCTTGGGCAGGTGATCGATCACGTTTGTAACTCTTGCTCGCACAGATTTAACGGCTTTGTCGTTAAACTTGATTGGGTTCACTTTCAGAGCCTGGGTTAGGGATTCGACGTGTGAGGAAAAGAGGATGGTGCCATGCTGGAGCGTCTTGCCGTTTTGCACCAGCTTGGCATTTCCAGAAAACTTCATCCCATTGATGGTGAGATCGTTTCGTCCTTCAAGCACGGCGGGCACTCCCATCTCATTGAGCACATCAAGGACAGGAGCGGTGTATTTGGCAAATCCCGCGGCATCTTCATCATTTTGCATGAGGAAGCTAAAGTTCAGATTTCCTTGATCGTGGAAGACTGTGCCGCCTCCGGTGAGTCTGCGTACCACGGGGATTTCATGATCTTGAACCCATTGGTAGTTAATTTCTGCCAGAGTGTTTTGAAACCTCCCTACGATGATGCAGGGATCGTTGATGTAGAGCAAAAAGCAATCTTCATCAAAGTTAGATAGAATATACTCTTCCAAAGCGATATTGAAAGGGGCATAGTTTGAGGGGCTAAAGATACTAATCATTTTGTTCCTTGTTGATGAGTTTAACTCGATATCGGGGCATTTGCCTTAGCGTTTCTGGGTCAATCTCTTGATTTTAAGCAGTAGGATAATCACGATTCCGGAGATAGTCAGGATCTCACGAATGGTGATGATGGGATAGAACTTAACTCTTTCATCTTTAATCGTGTAGATGCCGATTGGTTCGGTCTTGATCCCGCCCCCGCCGCCTCCGCCAAAATCGGCGTTGTTAGCTTTAACTTCTTCCGGGCTTGGCGATTTCGCATGTGACTTATCAGTTGTTTTTTTCTTAGGTTTTCCGGCAGAGCTACCTCCGCCCCCGCCAAAGGCGAAGCTGACTTTTGCCACCGGGACTACAGACAGATCTCCCACTTTCATGGGATTGCCGATTGAGAACTTGGCACCGGCCCCGCTGTGCAGGACTTGTTTGATTTGGGCAAAGATAGTGTCAAAATTCATAGCGTACTCCTTCGCAGTATGATTTGCACAAGCATGTGTTTGGGCATATATTCTGTCAAGAACTTTCACTGTATTTTAACTGAGGCCAGAGAAATGCTACGGCAGTGCAGCAAAAAAACCTGGCTTTTCTGAAGGCGATAGAAGCAAAGATCGCAGCCTTGGGAAGACATGCTCTTCAGCTTTGTGTTTTTATAGGCGAACAGACCAAAAAATACTTGACCATAAAGGCATAAGTTTTATAGGGGTCCTTAGAGATTATTGGAGAAGATATGAATATACATTTTCGTGATGTGCAGTCTGGCAGTGTTGAAGCCAGGGCTGTAGTGGAGATAGCGGAGGGTGTCTTTCTGAATGAATTGACGATCCTCAATATCGAAGGTGAGATCGTCGTGGAGTTTCCCAAAAAGAGTTTTATCGGAAAAAACAAACGCACTTTTTACATAGATATCATCACATTTGAAGATGTGGACAAGCGCATAGTCTGGGAGCTTGAGATCAAAGAGGCTTACCGCAACTGGCGCAAGACAAACAAGAAAGTACTGGTTTACGAAGATAGTTAATTAAACAAAAAAAATAAATGGAGGATCATCATGATCACCGATTTGCAAGAAGCATTATCCACCAATATCAAGGGGATGAAACGTTCGGCCATCCGTGAACTGCTGAAATACCTCAGCACTCCCGGATTGATCTCTTTCAGTGGCGGGTTTCCCAGCCCGGAAACCTTCCCGGTTGCAGACCTCAAGCAGATTATGATTGAAGTGATGGACACCGAAGCAGCTTCAGCTCTGCAATATGGAGCCACCGAAGGCGACATCTTGCTGCGCACCATGCTTGTCGAGCGCTACAAATCCCAAGGCATAGACATGAGCGTGGACAATCTGATCATCACCACCGCCTCACAGCAGGCTTTGGATTTGATCGGAAAAATGTTTATCGATCGCGGCGATTATGTCCTGGTCGGCTTGCCGTCATATCTAGGTGGCCTTTCCGCTTTCAATTCCTACGGAGCCAAGATGATCGGCATCCCGATGGATGATGAAGGCGAAGATCCGCAGATCATGGAAGCTGAATTGAAGAAACTGGCTGACATGGGTAAGAAACCCAAATTCATCTACCTGATCCCGGATTTTCAGAATCCTGCTGGCGTTACTATGACCGAGAAACGCAGAAAAGAGATCATCGCATTGGCACACAAATACGACGTGCTGATCATCGAAGACAGCCCGTATCGCGAGCTGCGCTATGAAGGAACGCCCCAAAAGACCATGTATGAGCTGGATGGCACTGGCCATGTAGTGATGCTGGGAACTTTTTCCAAGATCTTCTGCCCCGGCTTCAGAATCGGCTGGGTGGTCGGTCATCCTGATGTTCTGGATAAGATCGTGGTCGGCAAGCAAGCTTCGGATCTTTGCACTCCTCCTTTCACTCAGAGAATTGCTGCGCGGTACATGGAAAAAGGCCTCCTGAGCCCCAAGATCGAAGAGATCCGCCAGATGTATTCCATCAAACAAAAAGGTTTCCTCAAAGCGCTTGATGAATATATGCCGGAAGAGATTACCTGGACCAAGCCTGAGGGTGGCCTCTTTATGATGGCATCTGCTCCTGAATATATGGATACAAACAAGCTGCTCCTGGAATGCATCAAAGAACAGAAAGTAGCATATGTGGCAGGAACATCATTCTTCTGTGACGGAAGCGGAAACAACACCATGCGTCTGAATTTCTCCTACGAAACCCTGGAGAAAAACCAGGAAGGTGCAAAGCGTCTCGGAGATTTCTTTAAAAGCCATCTGGTTAAA
>Ga0334901_1003062_pt1 | contig 13170 bp, 12 predicted proteins | sample GraSluR3_MG_3_FD_207216 | JGI IMG/M metagenome (GOLD analysis project Ga0334901, IMG submission 207216) | Sludge microbial communities from methane-producing bioreactor in Wageningen University, Netherlands - Granular Sludge_15_08-R3 | ecosystem: Engineered > Bioreactor > Anaerobic >...
CTCCCGCCAATAAGACTCCTTCCTCGACCTTCGCCTGCGATTCGGCGGCATACCCGCACCTCCTTGATTGGAGGGAGCATGAAGGATTTCAAAAGAGAGCGGTAGAAGGGGGCGATGTGACGCTTACAAGGCAATGCAGGTCATTGAACTGGCGCGTGAAGATGACGGCATTGAATGCCCCGACATCTTGCGAGAATTGGCAGACAAGCTTGAAGCCGCCCTACAAGGTCAATTCATGCCGACATTCATGGCCAGCACTTGCAATGCTTATTCGAATGACACCAGCGACTTAGGCCCAATTATTGACGTCTAACCCAAAGGAAAAAGCTATGACACGCAGTCAATTATGCATCAAAGCTAAGTGTTTTAAAAACGGACTATCACCGCCGCATGATGCCCTAAGGCAAACGGCGTCAACAGCACTGCGGAAACACTTAGGAAAAACCCAAACATGAAGGCTGGTTGAGAGGAATCTCGCCAGCCTTTTCTTATTTCAACCATTCCATTCAAGAGGAGAATTTAAGATGACTAAAGAAACCCTCATCCCTGTCCGTCATGAAGAAGTCGCTGTATGCGGTGAATACATCCTTGCCGCTGTCACCGAGGATGGCAAGGCGTACTTCTCGCCGCGCCATGTGTGTGATGCGCTCGGTATCGCGTGGCAGGGACAGCATGTAAAGATCAAGGACGACGAGGTGCTTTCCTCAGTCGTCAAGATTATCGTGACAACTGCTCGTGACGGTAAAAACTACAAGACCTTCATGCTCCCCATCGAGTTCGCCAATGGCTGGCTGTTCACAATCAAGAAGGTTCGCCCTGAACTCCAAGCCAAGCTGAACCTGTTCCGCGCTGAAGCCTACCATGTTCTGGACCTGTGGTTCAGAAAGGGACTTCGGTATGAAGAAGATGCACTCGAAGCCCTTGGATTGCCTGATTTCGAAAGCCCTGCTGAAGCTGCAAGAGCGTGGGCAGAAGAACGTGAACAGCGCATAGAACTGGAAGCGGAAAATGCCACACTGAGACCCAAGGCCAAGGTCTATGAAGCCTGCTTCGCCGATCGCCAGATGAGCGTTGCCCAGTTCGCGAGGACGCTACACGGCGTGAACAGCATGAAGGTCAAGGAAGACCTGATGAGAGCGGGATACCTGCGGCGTTCCGGTGGCGTGTATAGGGTGCGTGGCAAGTTCAGAGACAAGTTCTTCGCAGAGCGCATCAGCCCATTCAGAGGCTTTGTGACCATCATTGCCCTCGACGGTGGCAAAGAGAAGATGGTGGAGCTGTATCTCGATGGCAAGCTGACCATGCGAAGAGGTTTCGAGCATGCTCACGAGCGATTCTTTGATGAACTGGACTTCTAGAGAAATCGCTCAAATTTGCCGTATAACGAATGAAAAGAGCCGGATAAAGTCTTTGCCTTGTCCGGCTCTTTTTTCGTTCTTAGCAGGTTAAATTCACGCAAATTCCAGCAAGTAAAATCATAGGAGAGAGACCATGACCAACACCAAAGCCATTGCCAATCAGATTGTACGATTCGAAACTGTAACCATTTGTGGCAGTCCCATTCTTGCAGCAGTCGCCGAGGATGAACGGCGTTACTTCTCGCCAAGGCACTTTTGCGAATCCCTTGGAATAAGCTGGCCTCGCCAATTCAGAAAAATCAAAGCAGACCCATTGCTTTCAAGTAGCGTAGTGGAAATGGCAACGCAGCTTCCCGGCTCAAGACAGCGGAGAAAATACACGATGCTCCCAGTTGAAATGTTATCTGGCTGGCTCGTGAACATCAAACGGGTTCGTCCCGAAGTCCAACCACAACTCACCCGCTACAGGAAAGAGGCATTCCTCGCTCTTGATGCTTGGTTCCGTCAGGGAATTAGGAATGACGAATACGTTCAGAAGAAAGTCATAACGCCTTCATGCCTGCGGGAATTAGCCGATATAATGAAACAAAAAAGAATGTGACGATTTGTACTCTGCGGAATTGCAAGCTGGCAGCCATGAGAAGGTAACGAGCTTGCCAGTAATATAGGTGAAGAAGCAGGTAACGAATTGAAAAGGCTGGTCGAGAGTTCCCCTTGGCCAGCCTTTATATTTCACAGCCAGCCTGAATTCCATTTGGCATAAACAGAGGCCGTCTAGTCTATTTTACCTCGTGTTACTGACATGTTGCGCAATTTTTGCGACTCTATCTTGACACGTCGTTCTTTAGATTTATTCATGCTGTGCTGACCATAATTTTAAACTCTTCAAGGAGGACGCTATGATGGTTTCTAAGCTGAATCCATGGAACTGGTTTAAGAAGGAAAGCGAACAGGAAAAGACCCTTCCGGTTAAGCAGACGGAACGGGGAGCAAGGGAATACGCTTCTCCGCTTGACCACTTCCACGCAGAATTCGACCGTATGGTTGATTCGATGTTCTCTGGCTTTGGAATGCCTTCGCCTCGCCGCTTGTTCGACGCTGCCAGCCCGATGCTTGGCAAGTCTGTCATCAAGCCGAAGGTCGATATTTACGGCACTGACAAAGAGTACGTTGTTGAAGTGGATCTTCCCGGCATCGAAGAGAAAGACCTGTCTGTTGAGCTGAAAGACGACGTGCTGATTCTCTCTGCGGAAAAGAAGCATGAAGAAAAAACAGAAGAAAAGGGCTACTACCGCGTTGAACGCTCTTACGGTTCCTTCCGCCGGGTGCTCAATGTCCCTGATGATGCGGACAAGGAAGGCATAAACGCCAAGTTGAACAAGGGCGTATTGCGAATCACCATGCCGCGAAACAAGGCCATTGAAACAGAATCCCGCAAGATTGCGATTGAAAGTTCAAAAGAGGACTAAACTGACAAGGGCATCTTAAAGAAACAAGAGCATTTTTGATTCTATAGTCACTTAGACGATACAACCCCGAAGGCTGGTTGAGGACGATGATCCTCGCCAGCCTTTCTTTTTTGAAAATCAAGAACGTGAAGGAGAAAACTGATGAATACTACGACTGTGACCAACTCCCTTGTGATGCTTCTGGGCGACAAGGCCATGACTACGAGCCTCAAGGTGGCGGAGATGTTCGGGAAGCGTCACGATGCAGTGCTGCGTGACATTCGTAATCTCACCGCAAAAGGAGTCCACAATTTTGTGGAGTCCTCGTACATCAACCAGCAGAACCGTGAGATGCCCATGTACCTCATGGACCGTGACGGCTTCTCCTTGCTCGTGATGGGCTTCAACGGAGACAAGGCTCTCGCTTGGAAGATCAAGTACATCGAAGCCTTCAACCGCATGGAAGCGGAACTGATGAAGCGACAGGCGAATGTCCTGCCCGACTTCACCAATCCTGTTGAAGCCGCTCGTGCGTGGGCTGATCAGGTCGAACAGAAGATGGTTTGCGAAGCACAGGCCAAAGCCCTCGTTCCCTAGACTGCAAGCAGACAAGAGTTTCTTTGAATGTACTGAGACGAGCATCACGAAGGGGGGTAAAACGTCCCCTTCAAATAACTAGCTCAAGATATACCAGCCGATTTTGGTGCAAAAATCTGAGCGGGTTTACAACGTTATGAAAAGCGAAAATCCCCCCATGCCCTTTGTGTGCGCTGAATGGGCGAGGCGTTTCAACCGCTGAAGACTGCAAGGCTTACTTCTCGCCGCGTCATGTGTGTACGGTGCTCGGTATTAGCTGGCCTCGTCAGTTCAGAAAGATCAAGGAAGATCATGTGCTTGAGGGAGTTGTTGCCATTTCGGAAACAACTGGATGTGACGGCAAGACCTACAAGACCTTCATGCTCCCCATCGAATATGCCAACCGTTCAAGATATCAGTACGGTTACCACTGAAGGTTGATAGGTGTTTCGGCCTGCGTAATGGAAATGGCAACGCAGCTTCCTTCTTCTTTCTCAAAAGGTATACCTTGTGGAGCACACATGCCATTGCCCGAAAAGCCGCTTTGTTCCGTGTCTCAAAACCTCGCAATCTCATTTCTTGACACACCTTCTCGAAAAGTCTAGTCCTTCTGTTACACAATGAGCACAGAAGGAGGAAACAGGAATATGGCTCATGTTGGATACATCCGTGTTAGCTCAATCGACCAGAACACTGACCGCCAGCTTGCTGACCTTGACTGCAACTTGGTGGAAGTATTTGAAGAGAAGGCAAGTGCCGCTACGTCTAAGCGGCCTAAGCTGGAAGAGTGCATGAGGTTTGTCCGCAAGGGCGATACGCTCCACGTTCATTCAATAGACCGCCTTGCCCGTAACCTTGACGACCTGCTCACGCTCCTAAAGAAGTTCATAGGCAAGGGCGTCGCCGTTCAGTTCCACAAAGAGGGGTTAACCTTCACAGGCGAAGACAACCCATTCCAAACGCTCCAGCTTCAAATTATCGGAGCCGTCGCCCAGTTTGAACGCTCCATCATCAAGGAGCGACAAAGGGAAGGTATTGCCAAGGCACAAGCCAAGGGAAAACACTGCGGCAGAAAGGCCAAACTGACGCCAGAACAGGCCGAAGAGCTTCGACATAGGGCAACAGTCATGGGTGAAGAAAAAAAGGCGTTAGCGGCTGAATATGGCATAAGCAGGCAGACCTTGTACCGCGTCATCGCTGAATCCAATTAACATGCTGAAATATTTCAATAATCAATTAGGTTGCACTAATGAGGGGAGAAGCGGAAACTGCTCCTTTTAAGTGTCCTAATAACATGCTGAAATTACAGTAGAATCAATTAGGTTGCACTAAAAAGGGGAGAGAACGCTCCGCGTCTCACTCTGCCTGACCATCTTCAAGGTTACGCCTATCCCAAATAGACGACCTCTCTCCTATACTTTCATTCTTGGTAAGGCCGGAGAACACTAGCCAGACACAGCAGTGTTCTTCGGCTTTTCATATTGTGACGACTTGTGACAACGACAAGAAGAAAGAGCTGAACTTAAGATCAACTATAGTGACAGCTAAGGAGCAAGGGGAAGTAAGCAGACAAGGAAGAAGAGGAAAGAAGATACCTAAGTCATACGGCAGTGAACATAACGTGAACTGAAGTAACGACAGTGTAACCTAGGTTTCAACCTATCCAATGGCCCTACCCACTCCCACAAGTAAGACATTCTAAGTATAACTTAAGAAGCAACCTAAGTGTAAAGACAGGATTAAGGGAAGTAGTAGGATAGGGAGAAGAAGAAAGGGTGAAGACTTAAGTCAAACTTAAGACAGCTATAGTATATATAGGGGAGTGGTCAGATATCAAAAATAAAGAAATTTGTCAATATAAAACACGGTCGTTGTGATTTTTTTGTGTACGTCTTCACATCTACCTACCTCATAGCAACCCTTTAACAGTGTATCAAGATTGAGTAGGAGACAGGTCTATGTGTGAACCAGCTTCAGCTACAGCGGGAACCACAGCCGCAGTAGGTGGAACCACAGCAGGCACTACTGCCACAGCGTCTACGATTACAGCGTCTCAAATGTTCATGTACTCCCTAGCCATTGCCGCCGCTTCTACAGCCGCCAACATGGTCGCTCAAAGTGAACAGGCGAATGCCATGAACTCATATCAAAGCGAAATGGCAGACAATTACAACAAGACAGCGGTCAAGAACGCCGAACTCGCCAACAAGGATTACATCGAACAGACAGCCGCTGAAAGCATCGCGCTCATGCAGAAGCAAGAGGCGGCATCTCAAGAGGTGCAACGGATTCAAAGGGAACGCCTTGAAAAGCAAGGGACGGCCTTGGCATCAAGTGAGGCGGCTGGTCAGTCGCTCCAGTTTCTCATGGACGACTATCACAGACAAGAAGCCCTCTACAGGAATTCAGTAAAGCACCAGCTTGATATGGACAAGGACGCATACGGCATATCCGTGAAAGGCTTCAGGGATACCGCAAAGAACCGTGGAACGGCTTCAGGTCGATACATCCCCAAGCCTGTCAACTTCCCTAATGTCGGTTCAATGGTCGGTGCGGCTTTGTCGATTGGAAGCAAGGGGCTTGGTTACTACGACCAGCACAAGCAACCGATATACGACCAGAACGGCAAATTCACAGGCCGCTATTCGCTGACAGGGAAATGATATGACAGCAACGGGACTGGCAAGCAGGAGAGGATAAAGGCACGAAGACATGAATGAAGTGTGAAGACTGACACAATGGATACATAAGAGGTAGCCTTATCGTTCTCCCTAGCTTGTCAGTCTTTTTATTGAAAGTGAATTTCAATTACAATTATCCATGTGTTTTTGTCTTTATCAGTGTTTTTGCCTTCCCTCATGCTCTTAATGCCCTCAAGTGGCTAGGAGCGGGCTATTTGCTCCATATTTTGATTCTGAGATGTTTTTGTCGTCTTCGCTTGTCATTCGTCGTGTTTTCTTTTTTTAAGTCTTTAGAAGTGGAATATGGACGTTTTCCTTGTCGTCCTTGTTTCCGGTAAGGCGTCTGTGATTGCATTCGGTACTGTTCGCGTCCTCAAGGGTGAGGGCGGTGGTGAAGTCTGGTTCGTCGCTAAGGACGTGTGTGATGCACTTGGTTTCAAATACGCCAGCGATGCTACCAAGTATCTGGATGAAGATGAGAAAGCTCTGATGAATAATCCGAGCTTGACCTCGAACCCCAACGGGCAAGTTACTCTCATCAACGAATCCGGCCTCTACTCCCTGATTCTCCGCTCCCGCAAGCCGGAAGCCAATAGGTTCAAGAAGTGGCAACCTCGTGACCGTCCTTGAGAACAACAAGCCTATGACCACCAGCCTCAAGGTGGCTGAGGTGTTCGGGAAGAACCACTTCCATGTGATGCGTGACATCGAAGCCCTTGAATGTTCAGCAGAATTTAGAAAGTCCAATTTTGGACTCTCTTCCTATTCCGTTCCCAACAACCGCCGTCCCTATCCCATGTATCTCATGACCCGCGACGGCTTCACCTTCCTCGCGATGGGCTTCACCATTCCTGTCTTTCCGTTTCTCCTTCCCCTTGATTCTGCCAATCAATCCCGCTGAAGATTCGACGCAGAAAGCCGCAAGTTAGCTTTCACATTTCGCTTCTAAGGCACGTTTCGCCTCGTCCATAGTGAATCCATCATGACAGTCTCAAAAAGACGCTCTAACGGCTTTTAATCCATTGCTTTCCATGCGGCACAAGGGCGTCAAGCGTGATTTCCCTGTCCCAGTCCACAGGCTGGATGACATCGCGGAAGAGTGTGGATGCTGGGTAGCTGCCTTCATAGATTGCCGTGATGTCGTCGAACTCGCCTTTTTCGTGGCCTACGACTTCCTTCAATTTGCGGCGGTCAATGTCGTGGAGCTTTGCCCAAGTGATGAACGTATGCCGGAAGGAATGGAAGGTAACGTTGCTGACTTCGCCTTCACCCGCGCCAACGCCGCAATCACGACGGAAGCGCGTGAACCACTGCGTCACGTTGGCGGAGACGTTGCCTTCGCGCTTGCTCAAGGTCTTGCGGGAGAACAGGTGTTGCTCGCCTTTTGACCTAAGTGTTTTCACGCGCTCAAGCAGGCCGAGCTTGATAAGGAACGGATGGACCGGGACAATGCGTTTGCCTGCGGCTGTCTTGAGTTCCTTGTCGCCTTCGTTGTTGATGTCGATGCAGGGAACGCCGTCGATTTCGCGGATGTCGTCCAGATGGAGCTGGCATATTTCTTCAACACGTGCGCCTGTAAACAGGGCGATAAGCGGTGCCCAGAACTGCCATGCTTTTGTGAATTTCTGCTTGCCCGTGGCCGTGCCTTGGTAAGGCGCGCTATGGAACAGGGCTTTCAGTTCATCGCTGGTGAAGGCGCGGCGTTTGGCCTGCTTCGCCTTGAGGGTGTTCTTCTTGAAGGCCAACGCCACGTTGAGAGGCTTTGCCTTGTCCACGTAGCCCTCAAGCTCTGCCCAGTTGATGAATGAGCGCACATTGTCAAAGCGTGTTTTGATGGATTTGGGCTTGAGTCGGTGGTTCTCAGGAATATCCATTTTCAGGAGCTGCGCCTTGCTCTTGCCCTTGTAATGGCAGCGGTAGCGAAGCGAGGGCAGCTTGACCAGTTCCTCGCGGTATTTCCGCATGTGGTCGCGGGTGATCTCGTGAGTCGGCAGTTTCTTGCCATTGGAGACCATTTCCGCGAACTGCCGAAGCTGCGGAGCCAAGTCCTTCACGCTGGTGACTTTCCATTCACCGCTTTCCGTCTTGGTCTTGATGTACTTCTCAACGGCTTCGGTGATGGTGGGCGATTTGCGGGAAGGAGCGGCAGGTTGCTGCGTCACGACAACCGTCTTGCCTGCTTCAGCTTCCGAGAGCTTGCTGGCAAGCGGTGAAAAGTCAATGGAGCCAGCTTCGTCATACGCCTTGGCAATGCCTTTCATAAGGGCGTCGCACAGCTTCTTGTAGTCCGTGGACTTCTCCGAGACCTTGATGCCTTCCTGCTCCAGAATCCCGCTGACAAGATTCTTCACGCCGCGATAATCGGCATGTGCCGCCTGTTCGCGAATGTCCGAGGCAATGCGCTGGCGGGAAGCTAAGTGCTTTTCAAGCTCATTATCCTGCCAAGGTCTTTCCCGATTGACGCGCAACTCAAATTCATAGTTGAGCGTCTCCTTCATTTCCCTGTCTACAAGTTCCCGAATCTTTTCGTCGGTAAGATGGCTTTGGAGTGTTTCATTCGCTTCAGTCATGGCCTTTCGTTTTCTGTTTTCAAGAGTGGTCGATTTCGTTTTCAGTCGTCGGATTTCCGAAAAGATGTCATGCGCCTTGGATGCCAGCCGCATAGCCTTTGGACGGGCTTCCTTCAGGTGCGAAGTGCCAAGGGAAAGACGATACTCAGTCCTTCCCAGCGTCGGCTGAAGGTCTGCTGGAATACGTATGCGGAAATATAATCCGCTTGGACGAGGAAGCAAGTAGGCAGGTGCGGCTGCGTTTGAAGCCGAATTTGAACCAATGGCAGGAGAACAAAACGACACAGGCTTATACCCCTTGTGTACCACCGCTGTGTACCAGCCGGTGTTTTGGGATATAAGCCTGCTAAAAATTCAGCTATTACAGCTGCTTGTATGCGCTGGCGGAGAGGGTGGGATTCGAACCCACGTACGGGCTATTAACCCGTAACTCGATTTCGAGTCGAGCGCGTTACGGCCGGACTTCGCTACCTCTCCGCGTAAGAACGCTTGTGACGTTCAAGAGGCGGCATATTTAATTTATTTCCAAACACCATGCAAGCGAAAAAATGATTTTTTCGGAGCAGGAGTTATTTCAGGCACCTGCGCTTCATGCAATTCTTGACCTCTCGAGCACGATAGTATATCTATTTCTGTCGTATTTTTGGGATCGGCGCACAGCTTTTTTTTGATGCGCCCACCGGGCAGATTTTATTGACTCCTGCCAAGCACTGGGAGTCCGGCTGCTGGAATGCCAACGTGTTGCGCGGTGCTTTCACGTATACAAACGTCGAAGCGCCTTCTTTTTTTCGACGGAGAAGGTTCATATGCACCTGACTGACTTTATTCATATGATTGAACGCATAGCCCCCGTTTGCGGTGCTGCGGAATGGGATAACAGCGGTGTGCAGGTGGTTTCGAGGTGCACGGAAATACACAGCGTTGCAGTTGCGCTTGACCCTTCGGAAGCCAATATCGAAAAAGCAGTATCTCAGGGAGCCGATTTTTTTCTGGCACACCACCCGCTTGCGTTCAAGCCTCAGCCGCTCTCAGACAATGACAGTTATTTCAGGTCTGTTTCACAGCTTATCACAAATGATATCTGTCTGTATTCGGCGCATACCTCGCTGGATGCCAACCCTGCAGGCCCCGTCGGCTGGCTGGCAGAATCCCTGAAATTGCAGAACTGCAAAACGCTTGAGCCTACCGCCGCGAGCATGCAGCACAGAATCATCGCCCCCTCTGCGGACAGCGGCTCCATACCTGCAGTGATCGCCGGATCCATCCGTTACCGGCACATACAGGGTATCGGGCACGAATTCGAGTTTGACACTGAAGACATCGTTTACGAGACAGCAGCAGATCATATCAGGCAGGTTCTGCCCGCCGGAACGTCTCTTCTGAAAGCAGAGGAACGCGCCGGCAGACGCGAACTGGGGCTGGGCATATCTGGTTCCCTCCCCTGCCGGCTGAGCTGGCACGAGTTTGTACAGCTGCTGGAAAAAAATGTAGAAAGAACATTCTGGACAACATGCGGACCTGTTCCTGAAACTGTGGAAACAGTGGCGTACTGCACGGGGTCCGGCAGCTCTCTTGCCGAGACTGCCTTTGCCCGTGGCGCCGATGTTTTTATTACCGGTGACGTGAAATACCACACAGCACTGGACACGACAGGCTGCATCATTGATGTAGGTCATTTTTCACTGGAAGAAGAAATGATGCGCCGGTTTGCCGCCCTGCTGGCCGCCGGAGCACCCGATCTGGATATAACGTTCCTGCCTTCGCAGGATCCCATACGGCTTCATCCGGTTCACGGCTGAGCCGCAAAAGCCCCGGCTCCGCCGGATATTTTGAAGCCATCAGGAGGACACGACATTGAGCCTGTACCTTAAGCAGATTGAACAGCTTGTAGCATTGCAGAAGGTCGATAATGAAATTCTGGCCATCCGCAAAGACCTTGAACAGGCACCTAAAGAAGTTGAAGCCCTTATGGGTCGCTTCAACGCGCTTGAAACCCAGCGCAATCATCTGCTGGACAAGATAGAGCACCTGCGAGAACAGGAACGCCGTATCGTTACTGAAATTGAAGATGACTCTCTGCGGGTAAAGAAAAGTAAAAGCAAGCTGATGCTTGTGGGTAACACCAAAGAGTATCATGCAATGATGCGCGAGATGGACAACCTTGAAAAGGTAAACCGTCTGCGTGAAGAAGAAAAGATTACACTGATTGAAGAGCTGCAGCGTCAGAATGAAGCCATAACACAGCTGGAAGAAACATACACGGAAGTAAAAAAAGACCTTGAAGCCAAGCAGGCAACTCTGCAGGCGCGGCTTGAAGAGGCTGAAAAAGAGCTGGCCAAGCTTGATAAAAAGCGCGCTGCCGCCGGAAGTGTAGTTCCGGCTCCGGTGCTGGCCCGCTATGAATTTATCCGTGAACGCCTCGACCATCCTGTCATTGTTCCCGTGGTGGATGGTATATGTTCCGGCTGCCATATTGCCATTCCGCCCCAGAGCTTTATCGATTTGCAGAAAGGTACCCAGATTCTCAGCTGCACCAACTGCCAGCGGCTGATATACTGGTGCGAACATTTCTGCGATGATACTTCAGCAGAATAAAATGTATTCGGGAGCAGGACGAGCTGCCGCTGCGTGTCATTTGTACACGGAGAGGAAAGTCCGGGCTCCGCAGGGCAAGACGCTGGGTAACCCCCAGGTGAAGTGATTCACGGACAGTGCCACAGAAAACAAACCGCCTGCCATGCAGGTAAGGGTGAAACGGTGGGGTAAGAGCCCACCAGAGGTGACGGTGACGGCACCTGCTAGGTAAACCCCGTCTGGAGCAAGACCAAATAGGAAGGCGCCAAGGCCGGCCCGGCCGATGCCTTCGGGTAGGTTGCTTGAGGCTGCAGGTAACTGCAGCCCTAGAGGAATGGCAGCTGCTTCCCTTTATGGAAGAACAGAACCCGGCTTATAGTCCGGCTCCCGTCTGTACCAACACACAGGGGCGCTCATTGCGCCCCTGTTTTTTTCACAGAGAGACATAACCATGCACACATGGGCACTTCTTCTGGCGGCAGGCCAGAGCTCCAGAATAGCGGCAGCGTGTCCGGGCGTCCGTAAGCAGTTTCTGCTTTGGCAGAACGCCCCTCTTTTCTGGCATTCCGCAGTCATGCTTTCCCGCGTCAGTCGCATGCGGGGCATAATTTTTGTTTTTCCTGAAGACATGCTGGAAGAGGCAACCGCCATGGTCAGGGAACTGGATGCAGGCCGGGCACTGGGCATACCATGGAAAGCCGTATCAGGCGGTGCCCGTCGGCAGGATTCCGTCGCCAGCGGTCTCGGGCAGCTTCCGGCAGAGTGCGATACGGTACTTGTGCATGATGCAGCAAGACCTTTTGCCAGCGCGTCACTTACCAACAGCATTCTGGATGCGTTGCAGGCCGGAGCTGAAGGAGTGGTGCCGGCACTGGCCGTTACCGACACTATAAAGGTGGTAGAAGACGGCGCGGTGCTTTCAACTCCGGACAGGACAAAGCTCGTGGCCGTTCAGACTCCACAGGGTTTCAGCCTTCAGGCGCTGCTCGGTGCGCACCGTCATTGCGCAGAAAAAGCACTGGCCGTCACCGATGATGCATCCATGCTCGAACTGCTCGGACAACATACTATCATAACAGTTGAAGGTGAGGCATCCAACATAAAAGTGACGCATCCGGAGGATCTGACCATGCTGCATTCTTCAGAAAAAAAGAATATGCAAGTCCCCTGTGTCGGATGGGGATACGACGTGCACCGGTTCGGTTCTGACGGCCGTCCCATGAAACTTGGCGGTGTGCCCATAGCAGGCGGCCCGGGCGTTATGGCGCATTCAGACGGTGACGTGCTGCTGCATGCCCTTACAGATGCCGTGCTCGGCTGCATGGGGCTGGGAGACATCGGCATGCTGTTTCCCGACACAGATGCGGCGTACGATAATGCTGATAGTGCCGTCATGCTGAACGAGGTGCTTGAAAAAGCCAGAAATGCAGGCCTGCTGATTACGCACGTTGATCTGACGATAATAACGCAGATTCCCAGAATCACACCATGGCGCGACCAGATACATAAAAATATCTGCAGAATCACCCGCATGGACGCATCTTCTGTCAACCTGAAGGCGACAACAGAAGAAAAACTGGGCTTCACCGGGGAAAAGAAAGGGATAAAGGCAGTTGCGGCCGTGACCGCCCTGCGCCGGGTCTCTTCCTGACCGGCTTTTAGTTTTCCGCCTCTTGCACCCTGCGGTTCAACAATATAACATACAAAGACAACTCAGAAAATACGGAAATGCCCAACCAACCTGAACAGCAGCAGACGGCTATGATGACATCTGAAAATTCCACCGGCTTCCCGTGGCTTACCCATTACGACGAAGGGGTGCAGCCGAGCATTGAGTATAACCTAACCTGAGCGATTTTCCAGCCTGACACAACATCAAAGTTGGCATATCGCCTTGTTTTTGTTTACAATCACATCCAGTCACTACGTCATGAACGTTTCACCCATTTGGTGGAGGGCTGGA
>Ga0334901_1003063_pt1 | contig 13169 bp, 24 predicted proteins | sample GraSluR3_MG_3_FD_207216 | JGI IMG/M metagenome (GOLD analysis project Ga0334901, IMG submission 207216) | Sludge microbial communities from methane-producing bioreactor in Wageningen University, Netherlands - Granular Sludge_15_08-R3 | ecosystem: Engineered > Bioreactor > Anaerobic >...
GCCACCGCTACGTGCCCGTGGTACTTTATTATGTCGGAATATCTTACGTATTCCGACAGTGAACTAAAACAATGATGATCTTTCCAGATATTGTCGGATACACCAATTTCTTTCCCCCAAAGGATGAATAAAACTGCAGCAAGAGCAATCACTAGACTCAGCCGCCTCTTTGCCTTTATCACGTCCTTGCCTCCCCCTTCACCCCAGCCACCTTGCGATCCAGACAATAGGCATACAGATTCCTATCGCCAGTGAGATAAGTAGGTAGACGACTACTATGGACATCCAAAAGTTAAATCGCACCCATTTCGGTCTCATGACCCCCCCCAATCGCTTTGTCTCATAAGTATGGTTTTAGTTTCTCCAAACATTTCAACTTAAAAGCTGGTGTGTTCGTGGTTATCACGTTTTTCTGTTTGATTAAATTGTCGTGCCATTCCTGTGTTCTCACTCCGCGGGTTATAATGATGTCCTTGAAGTCTGGATCTTTATGTGCCGCAAATGCCCCCAGTGTGTGGTGGATTGGACACAAACACAATCCGTTTTCAAGATTATATCTCATTGCAACAGTTCGTTTGGTGTAAAAGTGGTGGGCTTGTAGCTGGGTAGCATTAACTGTACATTCGGGATACTCGCACTTGTGTCCGGCTCGTTCGATTACAGCCTCACGCCACAGGGCCAAAAGTTTCTTGTCTGATATAGCGGCCTTCTTCTTTTTTCTTGTCGGCTTCGGGTACGGTCGGATCATTGTCTCTCCTCCTGATTTCGTCCATTTCTTCGTCCGTCGGACTGCGCAGGTCCCCGTACTGTTCCACGGCATAGTTGCCGACAACGGATCGGTACACGTCGCGCCCCGCCTGCGTTTTACCGACCGGCTTCCCCCATATCCTAGGGTTTATGTGTTCAGTGTTCATGGGACCTAAATTTCGGCTGTTGCGGACAGTTGTGCTCTATTGAAATGAGTAAGCTCCATTCATGCCTCCTTAAATAAGTAAATCTTTGGGATCGATGGCAAAGAAGTCAGCAAGCCTGTTAAGCGTCTTAAAGGTGGTTGTCTGCTCCTTGATGATCCGATCAAGCGCTTGCCGTGTCATTCCAAACGGCTTTGCCATGTCAGCAGTCCTGGGATACCCTGCTCGTTCCATTTCAATTTTTAGTTTATGTACGTTGATTTTCATGACTGGTATGATACACCATACAAAAATAATTGCAAGGGAAAAAATAGTACTCGTAAGCGCATGGTATCATTATTGTATTGTTGTGCAAAAAAAAATTACAAAAAAGCTTGACAACAGAAACCGGGTTGTGTAGGATGCAATCAAACACAAGGAGCCTCCCGGCGGCGGAAGACCGGGCGAGGGGAACCGGCCCCTGAGAGTCTTGCGAGACTCAAACCCGACGCGACGGATCGGGAAATTAAAATCCGGCAACCTGGAGGGAGTCGAAATGATTTGCACAAGGTGCGAAGGGACGGGGTTTTTGAATATACATCAACTACCGGACAGCATTGACGAATTTAATACGGATGCAGTGCTGACGTGGATTGAGGAAAACGACAATCACGATGTCCAGGTATGTGATTGCTGCGGGGACGGAGAGGAATGGTACGGTACACCTGGGGAACATTATGCCTACGGCGGTTTGTGTGAATGTCATTAGGAACTAAATCAAGCGGCCGATGCCGAAAGGCTGGGGAACGGGAGCGGTTAATCTAAGTTCGTCCGCCGTGAAAGACACGGTAACAGGAGCCAGGATACCGTATCGGCCGGAAAGGAGGATAAGTGACACACGAACAGGAGAGGCGAAGGAGGGAGCGTCAAATAATTAGGAAATATCAATCACCCGTGAAGGAACTTCCGTTGGGGATCAGGCTGATCGGGTGGTTGCTTTTCGGGTGGAACGTTAGAAAAAACAGAAAGGGATAGTAAGATGGAAGAGCAATATCCGCTTTATCCGGAACTGAGTGAAGAAGGTAAAAAAGAGGCGCAGTTAATCATTGATGCCTTTAAGGAAAAACTCAAGAAAGTTGCAGATGAGGTTATAAGCGAGTTTTATTGCGATGTTGCCATGTATATTGAGAGTGATGCATGGGCAAATTTCCGCAATCAACTGCTTGATGGATTCAAAAACTATGACAACCGTAAGATACAGGGAGAGTATGATTTCGAGAAGATCAGACAGGAGATTTACCTGGAGTACCGGGACGAAATTATTCAGGACTTAAATCAAGACCTAGTAAAAGAGAATGAGAGTCTAAAAAAAAACGATTGAGTTTTTACAAAAAATACAACGGATGCGGTGATATGGACGTAATTCAAGAAGCATTGCACTCGGACAAAGAGAAAGTGCTGGAATTTGCCGACAAGTTGATGGCGTGCAAAAACGATCTGATACCTGTATTAACATATCATAGCCCGGCATATCCGCTTCTGTTAGACTGCGAATTTGCGATTGAACGGGCACTTGAAGAACTGAAAAAGAACGTGGAGGGAATGTAATGGGGAACACTTACACAGCAGAATCAGAATACAAAGGGTATCCAGTATTTGAGATTAAGTATCTGGATAAAGACGGAGAAGAAAGAATACTGATATCATTCGGCAAGAAGAAAGCACAAGGGATTTGCGAGCATGTCGATGAAATCCGGGCATTTGCGGAGAAAGAATAGAAAGGAGAGATGGCATGTACGAGAAAGACGGTATCACCTATCCTCGCTGAAAATGCTTGACAAGGACGTTACTATAATATATTATTATACTCATGAAGATAAAACTCCGAAAAATTAGATGCAAAAGGTGTGGGTGGGAATGGGTTCCACGGAAAGAAAACGTGAGGATCTGCCCTAAATGCCACAGCCCTTATTGGGACAAGGAGAGAAAACATGGGAAGACCAACAGTAGACTTGACAAATGTACGTTTCGGGAGACTGACGGCAGTCAAGAGGGGTCATAGTAAAAAAAATGGAGCGGCATGGCTGTGTTTGTGTGACTGTGGAAAACACACAGTTGTATATAGTACACGATTACGTAATGGTGACACTCAGTCTTGCGGCTGTTATCAAAGACACCAACTTTCGTTGCGTAAAAAAACCCATGGAAAAAGTCAAACAATAACGTATCAAGCATGGTTAAATATGAAAGCTCGTTGCTATAATCAAAAAATACCAGCTTATAAAAACTATGGTGGACGCGGAATTGCTGTTTGTGACAGATGGTTAAATAGTTTTGAGAATTTTTATAGTGATATGGGCGAGATGACCGTGGGGTTGACCATCGAACGTATTGATAATGACAAAGGATATTCCCCGAAAAATTGTAAATGGGCGACAAGGGTGGAACAGGCACGTAATATGAGAAGTACCAGAATGATTAGATATGGCGGAAAAAACCAAAGTCTATCTGCTTGGGCGGAAGAAATCGGGATAAATTACCGTACGCTCATAGATCGCCTAAGACGACACCCACCACAAATAGCATTCAACATGTAGGAGGGGTAAATGTCGAGATACTACGAGAAGGATGGGGAAAAATTTGCCTCTGTTACTACTATCATCTCAGACTGCACGAATAAGTCAGACGGGCTTATACAATGGGCAGCTAATCAAACTATTGCGTGGATTCGTGAAAACGCCGCGCCCCTTGAGGATGGGTATTGGATACCGGACGAGAATCTTGACAAGGCCCGATTCAACTTCAAGAAAACGTCTCAAACTGCCCTTGACGTGGGTTCAAACGTCCATAATGCCATTGAGAGGCACTTGAAGGGTGAACCCTATACTTTGGTATCACCTGAAGCGAAAAGAGCGTTTGAGGCGTTTCTCGCGTGGGAGAAAGAGATTGATTTGAAGCCTATTAGCCTTGAGCAGACGGTATGGGGCGACAGATGGGCGGGAACGCTGGATATGGTATGTATGCTCAACGGCAAGAAGTACGTTGTCGATTTCAAGACATCGAAGGCTTTTTACATGACCGAAATGGGCGCACAAGTAGCCGCCTACCGTTCTCGTATTCCCGAAGCCGAGGGGAGCGGGATACTCAGGCTTGACAAGGAAACAGGTATGCCGGAGTTCAAGGACTTCTCTGCTCGATACAATAGAGATTTAGACGTATTTGAAAAAATGGTGGAACTCTACCTTTTGAAACATCCACGTATAGCTAAACGATTTAAGGAGAAAGTACTAACCTAGATACTATGGAGGGAATTATGAAAAAGCTGGCAAAAATACAGAGTAGTTTAATTTGCCCAAAAGACCAATACAACTCGTTCGGAAAATATAATTACCGATCTTGTGAGCAGATTCTGGAAGCGGTAAAACCGCTCCTGGACGGCGCTATTTTGACGATTTCCGATGAGATGGTCGAGGTTGGCGGAAGAATTTATGTTAAAGCTACAGCGACCTTCATTGATGGTGATTTCAGGATGAGTACTACAGCCTATGCCAGAGAGGAAGAAACAAAGAAGGGAATGGATGCCGCACAGATCACAGGGGCATGTTCCAGCTACGCCCGCAAATATTGTTTGAACGGGCTATTTCTGATTGACGATACCAAAGATGCAGACGCTACCAACAAGCATGGTAAGAACCGCCCTGAAACGCTCCAGGATGCCCCACAAGCCCCTGAACCGGACGTGCCGGACTTCACATCAGGGCAGATAGTTAAAGCCTTAAAAAAGCAGTTAAGCGCAAAAATGGGGAAAAGAGGTATTGATAAGGAAGAGCAAAAGAAGTTCTATTCGTACTGCACGGAGGGACTTGAAGAGTCCGTGGACGTGGTACAGAAAATTCTTGACAGATACGATGAATATCTTGAGAAGTGGAGAGAATTCCAGGGCGACTATATTTCTGTTTAGCGAAAGGAGGCAGTCATGAAAAAGCTGACTATTACAATAACGATAACAGAACCCGAGACACTGGAGATATGGGGAGGGACGCAAGAGGGAGAGATTGCGGACGACTTTCTCGGCTGTCCTGAAGCGTGGGTGTGGCTTGAAGGTACTGAAGTTGAGGTAGCGAAGGGATGAAGCAACCAGAAGACTTTACAGAAAAGAAACAGGCATGGCAATCAAAAACAGAAGACTGGCTCAGAGCTGACGGATTTGATGGGCTGTGGTGTCCAGGCAGAAGATGCTATTGTAAAATCGGGGATTTGGGTACATGCCTTACCGACAAAAAACACCGAAAGACAAAAGGAATCTTTTACTGCCACCCCGGGTATCTACATGTAACAAAGAAAAGGTGGAAGATCGTTGTAGATCCCTTTAGGTCATTGAAGGAAGAAAGAGAATGAAGCGTGTACACTTCCAAATCAAAAATGGACTTCCCCGCCCTGTAAGCGAAGAGGACAGACAAGCACTGAGTACGTTCAAAGAGAATCAAATTATTAGGGGTGATTTGTATGGGGTGAAACGTCCACGATCTGTACTCCAGAATAATTGGCTCCATAATATGTTTAAGATCGTTGCAATGAACACGGAGAATCCGGATTGGAACACACCTGAAAAAGTGAAGCGAAACGTCAAGATGAAGATGCAGTTTTTCAAAGACGAGGTTATTGTAGCCAATAACAAGGTGTATTTTGAATTGAGGAGCTTCGCCTTTGATGCAATGGATCAGGATGAGGCCAACATAAAATATGAGGAAGCCAAGCTGATATGCGCCGATTTTATGAAGGTGAAACCGGAGGCACTTGAAGCGAACGCCCAGGAGATGGGATAGCGAGGATAAAGAGGAGTAAGAAATGTCAGAATGGAGGCAGTATAAACGAAATGTTTTGGGAATGGAGGTCTGACCATGGGAATGCCTTTTAGTAAGATAAATGTCGGAGATATTTTTGAATCCCCGTTGCGCTGGACAGGCTCGGATGTAACATATGTCGTGACGGACAAAGCAGATGGGTTGATTGAGATACGTTCGTCATATCAACATCCGGCATTGCCGGAAACAATGTGGAAAAAGCCGTCTAATCGTATTTTTAACCGGCGTATTTATGAGGAAAAGGAGGTGAGAGCAGTTTCTGAATAATTGACTTTTCTTCCTAAAACCTGAACAAACCACTTGACAAGGAGATAAAAATGATGTATACCGTAGACGAGATTGGTGAGGATTTCGTGGTGGTCAATGGCGAACGGCTTGAAGTTGATCCACCGTTTGAGACCTTGCCTGACAAACAGGACTACGAAAACTGGCTGAATGAGGTAATGACGGATGCTGTTAAGGCAATCGGAAGTAGAGAAGACCTACAGACTTTCCAAGACCACCTTGCATCGGTGGCTCAGGTATGGAAAGCTGACTGACCATCGCACTGTTGGTGGACACCGTAGATATGACAGCGCAGAGATTGAGGCCCTGCTGTCTGTATCAGATGGAGTTACTGTCACAGAGAAAGATGTAGCTTTGTATGCAAGGGTTAGCACGCAAAAGCAAGCGGAGAATCTTACCCGCCAACACGAGAGACTTATCGAGGCTTGCAGAGAGCGTGGCTATCGCATCGTTCTTGATTGCTATGAAATTGCTTCTGGCTTGAATGACAACCGCCGCCAATTCTTCAAGGTCATAGACGCTGCTTGCAAGGGCGAAGTTAAAAAGGTTGTAGTCGAACACCGAGATAGGCTCACCCGCTTCGGATTCCGAACCATTGAGCGTTTTTTCAAAGGTGTGGGTTGCACGATAGAAGTCCTTGAACAAGTAGAAGGGAAAAGTGAACACGAAGAATTGGTCGAGGACATCTTAACTATCATTGTAAGTTTTAGTTCGAGAACCTATGGAGCGCGAGGCGGTCGCAAGCGCAAGGAAAACTCCGATGCAGAGAGCGCATAAGATCAGGCTCAACCCTACTCCTGAACAGGAGAAATACCTACGCCAGGCTTGCGGGGTGGCGAGATTTGTTTTTAACTGGGGCCTGGCTGAATGGCAACGTCAATACGAATCTGGGGAGAGGCCATCGGCTTATATTCTGAAAAAGCAATTCAACGCCATTCGACGCGAACAGTTTTCCTGGTCTTATGAAGTAACCAAGTGTGCGGTTGATACCGGTTTCCGCAACCTTGATAATGCCTTCAGAAACTTCTTTCGGCGGTGCAAAAACGGAGATAGCAAAAAGGGCTATCCCAAATTCAAATCTAAGAAGCGGTCAAAGTTATCTTTCAGAATGGACGGGTCACGGGTTAGCACCGACGGTCATTGGCTCAAGCTGGAAAAGCTAAATGAACCAATCAATATGGCAGAGGAACTGCGATTTGATGGCGAGATTAAGTCGGTTACGACCTCCGAAGATGCAGGTTGTTGGTATGCCGCTATCAACGTAGAGGTAGGGCCGCCAGGACACAAGCATCTGCAAAAGTCGGTTGGGGTAGACTTAGGCGTGAAGACGTTAGCTGTACTGAGTGATGGTCGAGAGTTTGAAAACCAAAAGCTCTTGAGATCAGAACTTAGAAAGCTAAGGCGCTTGAATCGTGAGCTATCTCGCCGTCAAGAGGGAAGCGGTAGATGGAATCGCGCTAAACGAAAGCTGGCAAGGTTTTACCGGCAGATAGCAAACCGACGATTAGACTACCAGCACAAGATGACTACCGAGATTGCGAAAACCTACCGAATTGTTGGCGTAGAAGATCTCAACGTGGCAGGAATGTTCCGCAACCATCGCATGGCTCTGTCAATCGCAGATGCCGGATTTGGTGAGATCAAGCGACAGTTGCAATACAAGGCGGAATGGTACGGCGGTGAATTGGTAGAGGTTGACCGCTTCTTCCCATCCAGTCGCCTGTGTTCTGCGTGTGGAGCTATCAAAGATGACTTGACGCTAAATGATCGAGTATTCATTTGTGAGTGCGGTTATGTTGTAGATCGAGATTTGAACGCGGCTTTGAATATAGAACGGCAAGCATTGAATATCATAAGAGGCCGGAGTGGGTTCACGGACTCTCTAAACGCACAGGGACAGGATGTAAGACCCGTAATCGGGCGATCTTGGATGAACTGTGAAAATATGGCTGAAGAAAGGCAGCCTTCCAACCCTGCTGTGGTTTAGGCAGGTTTGGTAAACCAGGAGTAGCCTCCCCTGAAGGGGTTGCCGCCGTTACTTTCTTAACTCCTCGATGGTCGCTTTCACGGAATGCTTGTGGTACGCGAAAAATCCGAAACACCTCACCCCCGCCCACTTGAATACCCTTCGCCACATCGAATTCCCCCGCCGTGCCATGGTCTCGTAATAGACGGCATCGGCAACCGACCGTGAGACAATGGGATCAGAGTCATACCTGTACAGATAATCGTGTACGTACCCTGCCCGGACGGATGTGCCACGGATAATCGGGACGCTTTCCCGGTCGCAGACGAAACCGCTGGGAATTGTAATATCCCGGTCAAGTTTCTCGCTGTGGATGGTGAATGGTGCGATAAACTGCACCCACCTGTGATCGTATTCTTTAACCTGGGGATTCATTCCTTCCTCCTATTCTCGTATGGTACCGGTCAACATGATCTGTCAGGCGTTTATTCATTGCCGACTCTTTCCGGTGGCAGTCCTGTCGGGTCACACGATCTTGCGTCTCCATGCGAAGCCCCTGGATCGTGGTGCTGAGATCGCAGAGTTTTGCATGTATTTTGTCCAGTTCGGAATTAACGTGTGACTCACGCCTGTCTTCGGCTTCCTTGAGCAACTCAGCTATTTTACGATCTTTTTCGTCTCGCTCCTCAAACTTGTGCTTGATGAACGCCACGATCAGAGCCGAAGCGATTGCGGTTATCACGGGGGCGATAAACAGATTATATGTCACAAGAGGTTCCGTCATCCTTTTAATTTCCTCCGGCGTTAATAGTAGCGTCACCGTTGATAATCACTATCCCAATTGAACCGATTCTCATGTTAGCCGGAGCATGCGGCACGCCCCACGTCACTTCATTTGAGTAATCGCTCTCATACCCGGCGGTGTTGTAGGCAGTGGCGGCGATATAGTATTTGATGCCCGGTTCAAGTCCGGGAATAGTGCACTCAGTCACATTTCCTACATCTATCGGCTGGCCGTAAACCCGTGATTCCGTCCCCCAGTAGATTTTATATCCTGCCAGGTCTTCCTCGCTGTTGGGATCCCACATAACCCTTACGTCTGCCGCAAAGGCCATTCCTGCACTAACAACAAGCAAGAATGCTAACACGCATGCCATAAGTAATTTTTTCATTTTCAAACCTCCTCTATTTTCGCCCTTCATGGGCGATTGAATAATGGTTGCCGTCTCCAAAGTCTCCGCCCCAACAACATAACGGGTGCATTGACTTCCACTTATCTCCAAGTGGCAGATGATCCGGTGTGCGCCACAGATACTTTCCGTCCCTGTAAAGATTTAAATCTCCTGCCAACCCGATGTAGTGCAGGCTGTTTTTCCTATGACCATCCCTGCACTTGACATCATCAATCGCCACCTCATATCCCTGCTCAACCGCCCAGAGTATGAGTCCAGCGAAAAGACGCGAGAACAGTCGTCGTTTTTCGCCATATGTCAGCATCGTTGTCATTTTAAACTCCCATTATTTTTGCAGGAATTACGCCCATTATCTTAGATATTTCAACGCCCATGATTTTAGGAGCAAGCACTGTTATAACTGAGACGCTTGCCGGGTATTCAGTGAGTGTCAATGTTGCCGTATCACAGTCAACAGCTACTTTTCTTATCATCACACTACATTACAGCCAGAGAGATATTATCCTCGAATTTGTTCCCGTCGCTGGTCTCGCCGGTGCGGATACGGATGGTATAGGTTTCCCCGGCGGCGCCGGCTTTGAGTTTGTATTTAACTTTCGTATCGGACACCACTGAAACATCGCTTGACATCTCCGCCACTGTAGCTCCGGTCGAGTCAAGCACATCGACGGTCGGAGTTCCGCTGAGGATTTCCGACGGTCCAACCCACCCCTTGCCGTCCGCCCGCCTGAACTGGTGGGTCATCCAAATTTCCTCGTATGCTTTTTTTGAAATTGTTTTCTGACTCATGGGGTACTCCGTTCCAGGCTCTTGGCCTTGTTTTTATGGTCGTTTTGACGCTATTATCTCAAACAGCCTTCTCGGGGCGGAGACGAGTAACATCCGTCTCGGTACCTCGACGTTGAGTTCGGGGATGTAGATGGACGTTGCAACGGTGGCGGCGTATTCGGTCAGGGTCAACGCTTCCATTGCCGCCTGGACACTGATTTCTGCGTTGATATTCGCCCCGTACTCGGTCAGGATCAGGCTTTCAGCTTCCGTCTGGACGGTGGTGTCGATTTTGATCGTCGCGGCATATTCCGCCAGGGTCCAGGTCGCCGTTTCGCAGTCGACGGTGACGGCGGCGTTGATGTTTGCAGCGTATTCCGTGAGCGTCAGGGATGCTGTTTCCGCCTCAACATTGAGATCCCCGCTGACTACAGCGTTATGCTCGGTCAATACCAGGGCGTCCGTTCCCGCGGATATGTTCGTATCGGCTTTGATACCTGCCGGGTATTCAGTGAGTGTCAATGTTGCCGTATCACAGTCAACAGCTACACTAACTGATACTGTGGCTGCATATTCAGTGAGCGTCAATGTTGCCGCCTCACAGTCAACAGCTACACTAACTGAGACGTTTGCAGGATATTGCGTAAGATATAGTGATACCGTATCCGCCGTCACCGTGATGCCGCTGGAAGCCGGAATAAAGAAATACTTCCGTTCTTTCCGTGGCTGGATCATGTCGTAAGGCTCGGCGTGGAGCCAGGCGATTTCCGAAGGACTTAGGACACGATCATACACGGCAGCATACACACCGATGCCATCCAAGGAATAAACTGTACTAGAGTAACTACATAGCCCGTTGATCATTGCAAGTGTCGGCGACTTTGCGCTCACCGCTGAAGTAGTAGCGACAGATTTGCCGTTAAAATAGACAGAGCACCCCACCGATATGTCCCACGACATTGCAGCCTGACAGGGTATATACAAAGGCCAGCTAACTCCGGTGCTAATGGTAGCTGTATCGTTCCATCCATAGTCAAAAAAGCCTGAGTTATATTTGAGATAGTACCGTTCTCCATTCGACCCGTAGCGCATTGACATTACATATTCATGAGAAGAATCTATTGTGACAGCAGCACAGATAATCATTGTGCCCTGTCCCGTGGCAGCACAAAACGATGCAATGTCATTAATACTCAGTCTACGATATGGAGTAAAAACGACGTTACCTCCGTCCCAGGTAAACGATGCTTCCGGAGTGTAATACACCTCTGTAATCAGGTTATATATGCCACTACCCGCTCCCTCGTGAAACGGAGTATAGAACACCAACCCTTGCGCCAGAGGATGATCTACAATCAACTCGCCGGGGTACGGCGGTTTTTCATCGGGAAGCCAGATCCCCGATCTATGTCGTCGCGTATACGCCATTATTCGCTCTCGATTTTCTCGCCATAGAGATAATATTTCACGGTGTTTCCTGATGCTGCCCAAGCCGCGCCCGCGCGGTTGCCGATAAGAAGCTTCCCCTGATCGGGTGTCGTCAGAAGAAAGCGGGCAAAGACCCGTTGCGCTCCATTGAATGCCCGGAGCGGGACTATTTTATCTGGTTGGCGTGCCGGACTGACGGAAGCTCCGCCGTCCTCGAAATTCGTTCCGTCAGTCCGCGCCAGCAGCCAGAGATATGCCGCAGGATTTGTCTGTGCCGATAAGTCAACCGATGCAAGGTATATTTCAACATCCAGATATTGCTTCCGGTCAGCCCCTGATGCCGCAAAATCAATCGCCGCGCCGAGGACGTTGGCACCGCTGGCAAGCGAGTTGAGTTCGGTTGACAGGTACGTTACAATTGGTTCATATGGAGTCCAAATAATTTCATTTGCCATTGGTTACACTCCTTCCTTCAGCTTTGATGGATCAATGCTTTCAACCACCGCCTTGACTGTCGCTTCTATCATCTCAATTTCTGCGTTTTTCACCTGCTCCGCCTTGATCAGATTTTCAAAACGCTTTTTCAGTCTGTCCGCTGTTTCGCCGTCCGGGTGGATCAGTGTGTATGTCCTGTAGACGGGAGCATTCTTCTCATCCAGCCCGGTCTGATCCGCCGTGTCTTGTATTGTTACCTGATGACGGCCATCATTTATCTGCATTATGTTCACGAGTTCAATTGCCATGTCAAGCCCTCCCTTATGCCGCCTTCGAGATAGTGAAAATTCCAGAGGCGTTCCACGTGATGGTTAGATCACCGGCTGACATGTCTACGGGGCCACCCAGATCAACGAAGGCGAGCGCATCTTTGCCGGTATCCGTGTAATTGTAAATGATGCCCCAGTAAGCGTCGTTGTCGTTCGAGGCGTCCTGCGCCCAGGTCGGATTGGTCGCGCTGTCGAATTTCACGACCCCATTGGCTTCCGTCACCAATGTTGCCAGCGTCCCCAGATCACTGCCACCGGCTACATAGGTTCCGGCGGTTCCAACCTCGGTGAAATCCCCTAATGTCGGGGTTGCCGTGGCCGCTGTCGGCGTAGTTGTATTGTCGCAAATAGCGCAGTAAAAATGATCGGTGCTCGCCCAATCTCCATCAATCATTTTTGCCATCGCCTCTTCAAAAATTGTTACATCTCCTCGTGCCATTTTTCAATCTCCTTTCAGTTTTGGGTTCCAGGCTCTAGGCTAAGGGCTGAAGGGTTTTTCCTTGTGCCGTGCGCCTTGGACCTTTGTCCTCGTTTTTATTCCGTCTCTTGACTCCTGACGTCTAAAAGCTGAAAGCTGTCAGCTTTTTGTTTTCTTTTTGTACCCCTTCTGGATGATGTAACCGGGTTTTGTGACTGTCCTCCGGACTGATTCCACCGGTGTTCCGTCGGGGATGTTCCTGTATTTCGGGACGACTTCTTTCTGGCCGGTGACTTTGCCGTCGGCAGGTAGAGGTCGTCATCATCCCATGTCCTCACATACTCACCCGTGGCCAGCTCCAACAGACGGTTCCGGCAGTCACCGAGCGACGGATACCCCGGCTCATTGATAATCGTAACCTGTGGCAGGTGACATATAAGCGGGACAGGATGATTATTCAGAATAATCAATTCCTCCAATAGACACTTATTCACTGCTTCGTCCTTTCATGTAAATATCATCATCAAGTTTGTTCCTGTGTTGGTAGATTGCTAAAAAGCAAACGTTCTCCATTTGTGCCGGTCCCGTCGTC
>Ga0334901_1003071_pt1 | contig 13145 bp, 10 predicted proteins | sample GraSluR3_MG_3_FD_207216 | JGI IMG/M metagenome (GOLD analysis project Ga0334901, IMG submission 207216) | Sludge microbial communities from methane-producing bioreactor in Wageningen University, Netherlands - Granular Sludge_15_08-R3 | ecosystem: Engineered > Bioreactor > Anaerobic >...
CGCGGGCGTGACCCTGGCAGGCAACCGAGGCTACGCAGGGTCGCCGGGGGCGCTGATCTGTTCCGACACGCTCAAGACGCCGGTGCTCATCCGGGCCGGCGGTCCCGACGTGCGCGTCACCGGCCTGCGAATTCGGGGCCCCAACCCGAAGCGGTATCTCGACCATCACCGGCGCTCCTTTGCCGAAGGGCGCGGGCACGGATACTACTATAAGTTTCCCACCTCGAACGGCATCGAGACGCGGCATCCCGGGCTCGTGGTCGACAATTGCGAGATCTCGGCATTCAGCCACGCGGGCATCTGCCTCGTCCAGGGCGAAGGGCATCACGTGCACCACTGCTTCATCCACCACTGCCAGTACGCCGGGCTGGGATACGGCATCTCGCACGACGTGGCATCGAGCCTCATCGAGCAGAACCTTTTCGACTTCAACCGCCACTCGATCGCCGGCACCGGACGGCCGGGTTGCGGATACGAAGCCCGGCACAACGTCGAGCTGGGCACGTCGCTGAGCCACTGCTTCGACATGCACGGCGGCCGCGACCGCAAGGACGGCACCGACGTGGCGGGCACGACGATTCGCATCCGCCACAACACGTTCCGGGCGCCCACGACGCCGATCGTCATCCGGGGCGTGCCCCAAGACACGTGCGACGTGCATCGGAACTGGTTTCCTCGCCACGAGAAGCCCGAGCAGGCCGTGCGGGCGTCCGACCGAACCCGCGTCTACGACAACGCTTACGGCGCCGAGCCGGCGTGCGAATAGGCCCCACCACGGGCGCCGTGTTGCCGTGCCTGCACAAGACTGCTATATTTCCCATCTGCTTGGATCATGCAACAGTTCGCCGCCGCTTGGCTCGATCGCCGCACCCGAAGTGGCCCGAAGTCCTTGTTCAATTTGCAGGAGGTCGTGATCGAGGTCGAAGCCTGCGCCCTTCCTGTTCCCGACTCTTCCTGACGCGCGGCAAGCTCGATCTGCGTGTTCCCGAGTGCCGCGTTGGGGGAAATGGGGGTTTGTGCCCCACGCGCGACCCGCCCGCTTCGAAACGCACGGTTCGCGACGCGAATCGCCGCGAGGTCGTCCGGCATCAAGCGCAAATGACCCCTCCGGACCGGGAATGCGACAGGGTGATGGGCAGCGATCGCCTTGGGCGGCCGAAGCCGAACCACGGCATGACGGGCCCGCGCCGATTTCGAGGAGGATGGTGCGTCGGCCGCGTCCGGCGCCCCCGAAAAGACGCAATGACGATCCGGAGGCGGCCCATTGGTCCGAGACGGCGCAGCCATGACGCTTGAAGTCCGCTGTCCCACGTGCGGCCAACGGGTGCACGTCGCCCGCACGCTGGCGGGCAAGGCCGTGAAGTGCCCCCGATGCCGCGCACCGATGCGGGTGCCCATGCCGGCCGAGCCGGCCTCGGCGGCCGTGGTGGCAAGCGTACCGAGCGCTCCGGCGACCGTGTCGGCCGGCCCCGGGACGCCCGCCGGTCCGGCGCGCTACGTGACGCCCCGATTTGTCGCGGGCCTGGTGCTCGGGGTGCTGGCCGTGCTGGCCTGCACGGCCTCGGCGATTCTGCCCTGGACCCACGTCCCGCCGGCACCCGGCAGTTCGGTGCTCGAGGGCATTGGGACGCTGATCCCGGGCCTCCAGGCCGGCGCAACCGCGGCGGAGGCCGGGCCGTCGACGACAGCCTGGCCCTTTGCCGTGCTGGTCTTGGCGCCGGCGATCGCCGGAATGGTGCTTCCGCGCGACCGGCTTCGCGGGGCCGTGCTGCTGGGCGCCGCGGTCGCCGGCAGCGCGGCCTGGTTCGTCGTGGTGGCGCGGCTCCGGCGCGACCTCGACGCCTTCTCGCCGCTGGCGCGTTACGTATCGAATCCCGAAGCCTGGCCCGACCCCGCCGCGCCGCCGTCGCTGGCGATCGGTGTTTGGCTCATGGCGGGGGCGATCGCGCTGATGTGGGCGGCCGGTGCGACCAACTTCTGCCGGCGCCCGAAGGACGCCCTCGTGCCGATCGGATTGGGCGCATCGGTCGCGCTGCTGGGGACGCTCCATCTGAACGACTGGCTTCGCTCGGCGGAGCCGAACGTCCAGCTCGCCGTCCACGTCGAGCGGGTCGACGCGCCCCCCGGCGAGGCGGGCGTCCCCGCCTCGAAGGCCGAGGCGGTCATTGCCCTGACCAACCACTCGCGGCGGCCGGTCGTCGTGGTTCCGGCCCTGGTGGTCCGCGAGAAACCGGCCCCGGTTCCCGCCCGACCGGAGCCGGCGACTCCCTTGATCGCCGATCTCGGCATCCCGGGCCTGTCGCAAAGCGATCTCGAGCAGCTTTCCGAACGGCTCGGGTTGCGGGAACTGGACGATCTCGGGCTACCGGAACTGGAGAATCTCAAGGTTCCCGATCTCTCGCAAACCACCGTTCCCGAACTCCTGCAACTCGTGCGCGAGCAGTTGGAAGGAAAGCCGCCGGGCCAAGGGGCACGCGACGCCGATGCGCGTCGATCCGCCGACGCGTCCGAGGCCGAACCCCCGGAGGAGGCCTCGCCCATCGAGTCGTCCGAGGCCGACTGGTTTCGAAGGTACGGCGAGCCCGACGGCATCCTCTGCCTCGAACGGGAGCAAGCCCCGGCCGCCTCGACGGGCGCGCCGGTCGCCGTGCCCCTGACGTTCGGCGAGCAGGCCGAGCGGGGCGCCGTTGTCGGCCCCGGCGAAACGGTCACGATCGCGGCGCGCTTCGCCCCCGTGTGGCGTCCCGGGGACGTCGCCGAGAGGTCGATGGCCGGCCCGTGGCAGGCGCGCTTGCGCGGCGCCGATCGGCAGATCGTGGCGTCGGCCGGCTTCGAGGTCCCCGGCGCGGCCCATCCCGTGGCCAACCGGCTCCTGAAAGCACTCGACCGGGCCGACGAGGCGGTCGCGGCGTGGAGCGACGCCTCGCCGAGCCCGGCCGACCTGGTGCATAACCTCAAGACGTTTCACGATGCGATTCTCAACGCCCGGGCCGCGAAGGACGAGCTCGGGCGTCTGCGCTGCGAGCCCTCGGCCGAGACCGCGCGACGCTTTGAGCGGCTTGCCCTCGATATCGCGCCCACGGTCGAGCTGCTCACGGGCTTCTTCGACAAGCTCGACGGCGATCGGGCGTTCGAGGCGATGGCGATCCTCGAGAAGATCGACGGCGCGTCGCCGAGCGAGGCCGTCCAACGGATCGTCGAAATGCTTCCCGGCCTGATCGTCGAGCTGGCCCGATCGCACGCCGAACAGGGACGGCACCGAAACGCCCTCGTCCTGCTGGCAAGCCGGCCCGGCTGGATCGAGAAGGCGGGATTCGAGTCGCGGGCGGGCAAGCTGCTGGAAGCCGCCACCGTGGAGACGGTCGAGACCGAGGGCGCGTGCCTGGTGGGGCCCGACGGCGGGTTCGGGCGGCGAGCCTCGCCTCGCAGCCCCGCGCCCGATTCGGCTCGAACTCCTCGCGGCATCCGCTTGGCGGAGGAGCCCGAAACGCCGCGTCTGGGCCAGGTGCTTCAGTCGGCCGTCGAGCTGGCCGAGTCGTGGCGTCCCGGGGCGGCCGGCCGGCCCGAGTTGCGGTATTCGGGACTCGTCGGCGGGCAACTGGCGGGCGCCGACGTGGGGCGCGAGGTCCGCGCGTTGGCCGACGACCATCCCGATTTCCACGCCGACGAGATCGCCTGCTGGCTGGGCATGAAGGCGCTCGAAGGACGATGGTATGCCGAGGCCGAGCAGCAGTTCGCCAAGGCGGCCGCGGGCGCCGAGGGCCCGTACGTCGCGCTGGCCGAACTCGGGCTGGCCCTGGCGAAATGGGGCCTTGCCGACGACGACCTCGTGTCGCGCGTCGCCGCCGAGCACCCGATCCTGACCCTGCGCGAAACGCGAACGTGGGCCGACGACGTGACGCGATTGACGCCGCCAATGCTCTGCCCGAGCCTTGCCGATGCGAGTTGGATCGAGCGGATCACGCGAATCGCCACGCCCGAAGAGCTCGACGCCTGGAACGCTTCGGACGGGAAGACCATCGCCTGGGTGCAGCCCGAGGGCGACGAGGCGGCCGAGCAACTGGTCGGCCCCACGCGGCAGATCGCGTTAGGTGGAGGCATGGTGCTCGTCAATTACCCCCTGTTCGCGAAGCTGGCGCGCCTTCGGTCGCCCCGCCTGAGCCCCGACCTGCTTCGAGGCGTTGCCGCTCCCGTGCGCCAGTGGGGCAAGAAGTCGTTGGATTATTCCTTCCTGCGCGACCTCCAGAGCGTCCCGTACGACGCGACCGCGTCGCGGGGCCTCGTGCCGGTCAAGGGGGCCCTGGCCGAGGGCGACGCGATCGAAGGGTTGCTCTACGAGCCCGGCAAGCAGTGGCTCATCGCGGCCGCGCGGATTTACCGGACGCGCGACGCCACCGGAGCGATCGTCTTCGTGCCCGACCGCTTCGGGGCCACGCCCGACGCGAATCGCTTCGTGGGAAGGCTGGTCGAGGACGGGCCGACTCGATTCGGCGCCGAGCGGGTCGCGCCGTAGTCGGCTTCCGCACGTTCCCACGCTGCGGCGTGGGAAGGCATCGGTTCGGCTCGGTTCGTCGTGCCGCCTTCGGGCGGTCGTCGCCGCGAACCTCGGAAGAACCGGCTGAAGCCGGCACGACGAACTTTGCGCTTGCCCTCCCTCGTCCGTTGTGCGAAGCTGGGCGGAGATTGTCGGATTTCCGCGGAAACCCGGGAGGCCCGTGATGCGGCCGTCTCGGCGGCCCAAGGTGCCGTGGGCGGGTGGTGCGAGCGCGACCCCCCCCACCAAACCGGCGGAAAGCCGAGTTCTTCAACGCGTCGGACCTGGACGATGGGCCTGAGGCTTTCGCTGGTCATCCCGATCTACAACGAGGCGCGGCGCATGCCGCCGTTTCTGGAGTCGGTGCGCCGCTGCCTCGATACCCGCTACGGCGACGCCTACGAGGTGCTCGCCATCGACGACGGCAGCCACGACGAATCGCCCGAGGCGCTGGCCGCCCGGGCGCGCGACTGGGCCGAACTCAGGGTGATTCGCCACCCGGCGAATCGGGGCAAAGGCGCGGCCGTGCGCACGGGCATGCTCGCGGCCAGGGGCGACTGGCTGTTATTCGCCGACGCCGACGGGGCCACGCCCATCGCCGAGGAGTCGAAGCTCGCCGAGGCGATCCGGTCGGGAGCCGACGTGGCGGTCGGGTCGCGCCTCGTGTCGGAGAGTGAGGTCACGCGCTCGCGCACCTGGTTTCGCGGCGCGGTGGGCCGGGCCTTCGCCGTCGCGGCCCGGCGGTGGCTGAACCTCACGGTCCGCGACACCCAGTGCGGCTTCAAGATGTTCCGGCGCGAAGCCGGACGCGAGCTGTTCTCGCGAAGCCGCGAGTCGGGCTACCTGTTCGATCTGGAACTGCTCGTCCTGGCCGATCGGCTCGGATACCGCGTGGCCGAAGTGCCCGTCAACTGGTCGGAAGTCGCCGGCGGGCACTTGAGCCCGACGCGCGACTTGCCCACGATCCTCGCGGGAATGTGGCGCCTTCGACAACGACTCGGCAAAGGGCCCCCGCCGGACAACCAACGCTGCCGCGGCCATTCGTGCTGACGGGTGGGTCCGCCTCCGTTCACTTCCGGGAGATTTCACGTGGAAGCTCGCGTCCGCTTCGTGCGAACCGTCGTGGGCATGCTCCTGGTGGGGGCCATGGTCGCCATGGCGGGGCTGGGGGTGCGCCTAGGGCAGATCCAACGCGAGTTGGGCAAGCGCGTGAAGGCGTTGGAAGAGCGCCGGGCCGCGGCCACGGCCGACCAGGCTGCCCAGATCCGCGCGTGCTTCGAGCGTTTCCACGATGCCATGACCCGCGGCGACGCGGCCGCGGCCATGGACCAGCTCACGCCCCACGGGCGCAAGGTGCTCGCATTCGACGCGTACGCGCTGCTCGTGGCGTGTGCGGGGCCCTCGCCACCTGCCGGGGCGGGCCCCGACGTTTTCGAGAAGATCGCCCCCATCTTGAAGAAGCACGAAACCGAGATCGCCGCGCTCGCCCCGCTCGAACCGCCGACCGGCTCGGAGGTCGCGCACGACGCCGTCGAGCGCGTGGCCGAAACATTCGCCGATCCGGCGGCGTTTGCGGCCGAGGTCTTTCGAGCGGTCCCGTGGCGGCCCGGCCCGGCGCCGGTGCTCGTCGACGTCCGGGTTTCGAACGACACGGCCGCGGCCCAGCGGCTCGAAGTCGCGGGCGGATCGCTGGTGGCCGAGCCGCTGACCTTCCGTCGCATCGACGGACGTTGGCTCGCCGAGCCCGCGCCGGGCAAGCGGGCATGCATGCCGCGGCGAGAAACCCCTCGGGCGCGAGACCCCGCAAGCGCACCGCAATAGGCTCCGCCGCGGCGATTGCCGGCGCGGCCCCGCGTGGTTGTGCCATGCGTTGCCCGGGTCGTGGAGAGGGATGTCGTCGGGCGCGCTCTTGTTGGGGGAGCCTGAAAACCGGCGACCCACGTTGGCATCGCGCGTGGTCGGCTGGACGACGATCCCCCCGCCGACCGGTGGCGCGGGCTTGTCGTCCGAGGTAAAATATGTGAAGTCTTCCTTGTGGCGGACATCGTTCCATCACCCCACACCATGCGCGCACGGCGCGAAGCCGTTACAGCGTAAGAGTCCAAAGGGCATGGATTACCATCCCGTGCACGATACGATTGCCGCAAAGCTCGAGCAGCTCGAGGCGCTGTGCCGCCAGCGAGGCGTGCCGCTGACGATTCAGCGACGTACGATCCTCGAAGAGGTCGCCGGTCGCGACAACCACCCCACGGCCGACATGGTCTTCGAAGCGGTTCAGCAGCGATTGCCCAACGTGTCGAGGACCACCGTCTATCGGACCTTGGAGACGTTCGTCGAGCTCGGGTTGATCCGCCGGGTCCACCAGACCGGAACGCCCGCCCGCTTCGACGGAAGAACCTGCCGGCATCATCACCTGCTCTGCCACCAGTGTGGGAGGATGATCGACTTGGAAGCGGCCGAGTTCGATCCGCTGCCCTTGCCGAAACGTCCCCACGGGTTTCGGATCGACGACTACATGATCCAGGTCGTTGGCGTCTGTGCCGACTGCCAGAAGAAGGCGAAGTAGCCGTCGAGTGCGAGGCGTTTGCGGCGAGCCTTCGCGCCCGAAGCCCCTCGGCGCCTGCGGTTCGGGGTGCGCGAACGGCAATTGGTACAGGCGTACACGGGCGACTGCGCGGCGACTTGACAACGTGCGCCGGGCCGGAGTAGGATTCCCGTTCGGGAATGCGCCGGCGGCGGGGCCGCGCCTTCGGAGTGCGAAGGCCGCCGGAACGAGTGTCTCAGCCTGGTTGTCTTCTAACGCAAAGGAACAGTGGAATGGTTCGGATGAATGGTACGTGGTTGGTTGCGCTCGTCGGCCTCGCGATCGTGGTCGGCTGCGGCGGTCCGGCGAGGGATCCCAACCGCCCGGCCACCGTTGCGGTTACGGGCACCGTCACCTACAACGGCAGCCCGGTCGAGGGGGCGACGGTCACGTTCGTGACCGATTCCAAGGACGGCCGGGGCGCCGTCGGCAAGACGGACGGGTCGGGCCGGTTCTCGCTGACGACGTTCGACGCCGGCGACGGGGCCATCCCGGGCTCGTACAAGGTGGGAGTCGCAAAAGTCGAGTTGGTGGGAGTCCTCTCCGAGGAGGAATCAAACAAGTACCTTGAGAGGGGCGAAAACCCGCCGCCGCCGAAGGAAAGACACCTGGTGCCGCAGAAGTACAATTCGGCGCAGAACTCCGGTCTGGTGGCCGACGTGAAAGCCGAAGGCGGCAACGACTTTACTTTCGAACTGACCGATTGACCCGCGGCGCGCCGTCGTGCAAGGGAGCCGCGCGGCCGTCCAACGAGCCAAGAACCGGCGTTTGGCGCGGCACAAGCGCGAGCAAAGACAATCCGCACGGCCATCTGCCGAACGAGGGGCACGTTTCCAACTCGGCCACAACCCAAAGGCACGTTGGAAATGTGCCCCTCAAGATGCGCGCAAGAGGGGCGGACGCCACGGTCTGAGACGGGAAGGAGTGGTGCCGAAAGTCTCTGATCGCAAGCCGCGATTTGGGAGAAGCACGAAAGAAACGGTCGCTCGACGACTCCCGGGGCAACCGGTCCCGGCCGCCTTGCGGGCGAGGTCGAGCGACTCGCCTCGGATATCGCGAACGCATGGCTAGCTAGAAGTCGGAGACCGTCTCCTTGCCCGACTTGGTTCCCAGCGCTCCCCACACGCCGTAAACGCTGCGCCCGCTCGTCACCGGCGGGGCCGTCGGGTCGCCCGCGTTGATCGTCTCGCTGATGAAGCGAACCGAGCCGTCGCCCATCGCGCAGTTCACGCCGCCCGGATGGTTGCTCGTGGGCGGGTACACGCCGTTCGTCGAGTTGTCGTTGGCGAGGTCCGCGCAACTCGGGCCGTTCGGCGGCAGCACCGTGTTGAAGCCGATGTGCGAGGTCGCCCCGTGCGCCCACTTCGTGCCGTGCCATGTCGTCACCGAAACGCCGGACGCGAAGTATCCCGGATCGGCCGGATCGACCTGGGCGAGACACAGCGCCGGGTTCGTCAAGATTCCGCTGACGTTGTAGGCATTGCCCCGCCTGACCGCGCGGGCTTCCGAGCCGACGAGGTGCTCGGACAGCATCAGCGTGTTGCTCGTGCCGTCGGTGATGTTGGCAAAGCTGATTCTCGCGCTGATGTTCGCGAAAATGCCCCGCGTGTTGTTCGACTGGTTGTGACCGGCCGTCCCGTCGTAGTTGATGGAATCGCCAACGCAGAACACATAGTTGTTCCGTGCGTACGCAGTTGCGCCTTTGACGGGGGCATCGCCATCAGAAGGGCACAAGAGCGCGTCGACCTGCTGCCAGAACGGCTGGTAGTTCGCATCCCACGGCCCCCACGGACATGGACCGAACGCGGGAAAGCTCGTGCCCGAATAGGTCTGGGGCGAACTCCAAATGTCGTAGAGAGCCTGTTGCTCATAGTAAGGCAGCAAACGCATCCAGCCCGACCCGTAGTACGCGTTCACGTTGTCGCAAGTTGACCCGGTGGTGCCCGTCTTCTTCGGCGGGAACACCTTGTGGGTGTCGACATAGTTGTGGACGGCCAGGGCAAGCTGTTTGAGGTTGTTCGTGCACTGGCTGCGGCGGGCCGCCTCGCGAGCCGCCTGCACGGCGGGCAGCAGCAAGGCGATCAAAATGCCGATGATGGCGATGACCACAAGCAACTCGACGAGGGTAAACCCTCGCGCTCGACGACGTGACTTCATAACTAGGTTCTCCTGCCGATGGAAAAGATGATTCCCCCCATCAATCGCTATCCCGGACCACCCAGAATAGCTCCAATGCGATCGGTTCTCCCGACGAAAGCCCCCTCGGCCATTATTTTAGCGCACGAACGTGTATCTTTCAAATGCTTTGTGACCGGGCAAGCTGCGATTCCGCGGGATTTCCGAGCTTCCCCTCCATCGTGTCAACCCAATGCACAGTTTGTGGGTGCTTTCCTGCCGCCGGCGCGACCCCGAGAGCCGTGACCGTGCGTTGAATCGCGTTGACGCGCCGCGCTGGGCCACGTTACGACTCGACGACCAGCGGCGTCTCGTGGATCTTGTTGTTGCCCGACTTGGGAAACGGGCGGGGCATGGGTTGCGCGTATCCTCGCTCGTCGATCGTGCGGCACGCCAGCCGGTACTGGCCGGGCTTCAGGCCGGGCGCCACCGCCGTCCAGTGGACGATCGTGTAACGCAGCGGCCAGGAGTGGGGGCGCCCGGTCGCGTCGAATTGGAGCGGGACGGGCGGGAGCTTGCCGCCCTCGAGCCCGCCGCCCCAGTCGTCCGGGGGCGGCAGCACGTCGGCGTCGTTCCACGCCACGTCGTCGCGGCCCCAGTCGGACACGTCCTGGGGCTCGATCGCGTACTGCACCTTCGCCAGCCCCGACATTCCCACCTGGGCGAACCCGACGAGCGCAAACGGCTCGCCCGCCTTTGCCTTGGCCGGCGGATCGATGAATCGGGCTTGCGTCTTCATCGCCGTTTCGACGTCGTTGTTCCACAAGGCGTAGGTGTCGTTCGCCTGATAGTCGTTCGTCAGCACGACCCGCTCGAGCCACTTGACGTTCTTGTTTCCGTAAACGCCCGGCACGAACATGCGCACCGGCCCCCCGTTGGCCGGCGAGAGCCATCGGCCGTTGAGCTTGTAGCCGAGGATCACCGGCAACTCGCCGGGCGGGTCTTCGAGCACGCGCCCCACGGCGAGCGAACTGATGAATCGCTGCTTCGGGTCCTCGTTGTGATAGCCGTGGTAGTAGACGCGGCGGACGTTCCCCTTGGGACGCGCCAGCCAGACCACCTCGCGCAGCGGCACGCCTTCCCAGAGGCCCATGCCCAGAGGTTCCGCCATGTTCGTGCACGTCAACACGTGAAGAAATCGCACGGCGTGCTTTTCGGCGAGCTGCATCAGCCCCGGCCAGTCGAGGGCCGTGCCCTGCTCTTTCGACAGCGGCCGATCCACCTGGCAGTTGCTCTCGGGATCGGCCACGACCTCCAATTGCCACGTGTCGCGGTCGAGGCCCACCTCGCGGAGCCTCGCGGCGGGCAGTTGATCGACGCGAGGCTTCTCGCGGTTGAACTCGCGGAACGCGTCGTTCGGCGTGAGATAGCGCAGCTTGGCGAGCGCCTCGGCCGGCGCGGGCTGCGCCGGCGCCGCCCTCAGCGGCCTCAGCCACAGCGCCACGCCCGCCGCCGAGCCGATCGTCAGCGCCTCGCGCCGAGAAAGGGGCCTCACGGCGGTTGGTTCTTTCGTGGGATCTGCCATCACGTCCCCCCCGTTTTCGTCGCGGTTGTCGGGATCAGGCTCCGTGGGTGTATTGTGCCGCCGTGTCTCTGCACGTGCAAGCGCGCCTGCTTCGACAAGACGCCCGATCGGCGGACGACGGCGCCAAGTGCGTGGGTTGACGAAACCGCGGCGGACGATGACAATGCTCGCGATTGGAGGGCGAAAAGGTGTCAGGAACCTTTTTGGGGGTTGCGACGATACTTCATGTCGTTTCTGCTCCGCAAAAAGGTTCCTGACACCTTTTCGACACCCAGGAGAGACGTTTCCATGAGGCACGACCAGAGCCAAGCCGCGTTCCGCCGGGCCAGGGAACTGATGCCCGGCGGTGTCAACAGCCCCGCCCGGGCGTTCGGGGGCGTGGGGGGCGAGCCGGTCTTCTTCGACCGCGGCGAGGGGGCCTATCTGTTCGACGTCGACGGCAACCGGTACGTCGACTACGTCGGCTCGTGGGGGCCGATGATCCTGGGACACGTCCATCCCCGGGTGACGGCGGCCCTGGAACGAGCGATTCGCCGCGGAACCAGCTTCGGCGCGCCGACGGTGGCCGAAAACGAGCTGGCCGCGTTGATCGTCGACGCGGTGCCGTCGATCGAGAAGGTGCGCCTGGTCAACTCGGGGACCGAGGCCACGATGAGCGCGATCCGCCTGGCCCGGGGATGCACGGGGCGTGAGAAGATCGTCAAGTTCGCGGGCAACTACCACGGCCACGTCGACAGCCTGTTGGTGGCGGCCGGCAGCTCGGCCGCCACGCTGGCCGTGCCCAATTCGCCCGGCGTCACCGCGGGAACCGCCCAAGACACGCTGGTGCTGAGGTACAACGATCCGGCCGGTTTGCAGGCGGCCTTCGCCGAGCACGGCCCCGCGATCGCCGCCGTGATCGTCGAGCCCGTGGCGGGCAACATGGGGTGCGTGCCCGGCTCGCCCGAGTTCCTCGCCGCCTTGCGAGAATTGACGAGCCGCCACGGGTCGGTGCTGATCTTCGACGAGGTGATGAGCGGCTTTCGCGTCGCATTGGGCGGAGCCCAAGAGGCGTTCGGCGTACGCCCCGACCTGACCACGCTGGGCAAGGTGATCGGAGGCGGGCTTCCCATGGGCGCGTACGGCGGCCGGGCCGAGATCATGGACCACGTCTTGCCCGCCGGCAAGGTCTTTCAGGCCGGCACGCTCAGCGGCAACCCGCTGGCGACCGCGGCGGGAATCGCCACGCTGAAGGTCCTGCGCCAGACCAATCCCTACCCCGAGTTGACGGTGCGAACCGCCCGGCTGGGCGAGGGGCTCGAGGCGGCGGCCCGGCGGGCCGGCGTCGCCGCCCGGGCACGCTGCTGCGGCGCGATGATGACCCTGTTTTTCCATCCCGAGCCGGTCACCGACTGGGACACGGCCTCCCGTTGCGACACGAAGCAGTATGCGCGCTATTTCTGGGGCTTGCTTCGCCGCGGCGTATACATGCCGTGCAGCCAGTTCGAGGCCCTGTTTCTCTCGACGGCCCATGACGACGACGACATCGAGCGCACCGTGGCTGCCGCGGCCGAGGCCCTGGAGGAGTCGCCGTGAACGTCGACCGCATTCTCGACGCCATGAATCGGCACGGTGTGGCGTACCTGCTCATCGGCGGGATGAATTTCCTCATGCGCCACGCGCCCGTGCTGACCTACGACGCCGATCTCTGGATCGACGATACGCCCGAGAATCGGCGGCGCTGTGAACGGGCCCTGGCGAGTCTCGACGCGGAGTGGGGAGCCACGGACGAAGACTGGGGCCCGGTCGCCGCCAAGCCCTCGGGCTGGCTGGACCGGCAGGGCCTCTTCTGCCTGACGAGCCCGCACGGGGCAATCGACGTGTTTCGTTCGGTGCGGGGGCTGGGAAGTTGGGGCGAGTGCCGCGAGCGGGCCCATCCCATGACCACCCCCAACGGCATCCCCTGGCCGGCCCTGTCGGATGAGGACATGCTCCGATGTCAGATGGCACTGCCCGAGGGGCAACGCCGTGCGGAGCGGATCGAGGCTCTCGAACAGGCCCTGGAGCAGGCGCGTCATGGCCGAAGAGAATGACGAACTCAAACGGTCTGAAGAGGCCAAGCGTGAGCGGATGTGGAACGCGCAACAGCGGTGGCGCGTCTTGCAGGAGACGATCACCTGGGCCGAATCGCTCCCGAACGTTCGTCGGAACACGCGCCAGGCCTGCCTGGCCCTGGAGCGCGCGAAGTTGCGGTTTTTCGAGTCGTAGGGGGCGATTGCGAACCGCCCGGGTGAATCCTGGTTTTCACTTCGTGCCGATCTCTCTGGGACGAAATGCCGATTCGTTCG
>Ga0334901_1003076_pt1 | contig 13126 bp, 12 predicted proteins | sample GraSluR3_MG_3_FD_207216 | JGI IMG/M metagenome (GOLD analysis project Ga0334901, IMG submission 207216) | Sludge microbial communities from methane-producing bioreactor in Wageningen University, Netherlands - Granular Sludge_15_08-R3 | ecosystem: Engineered > Bioreactor > Anaerobic >...
ACATCGGCATAGGTATCGAGCCCTTTAAAGTCGAGCTGAATTCGATCGCGACCTAAAACACTTCCATCTGCTAAAAAAGAAGTCTTGTATTCCCAGTCCACCTTGTCAATCCACTGTACATCAAGTTCGTTAAGCCGGTAATACGGGTCGTCAATTACTCCGTTTTCCATTAAATCGGTATGTACGGTACCGGGAACTGTTGCCGGAATCCACTGACTTTCACCAACCTGCCTGAAAGTCCAGCCTTTATTTATCTCCCTCGTAATCATCAGATTAATATCTTTTGTTTTTTGCCGGCATCCCCATAAAAAGAATAAAGCAGCGGTTATCGCGAACAGCACGTTCCTCTTAATTCGCATGATTCTAATTTTTTTTTTCGCTGTGAAAATACAAAATTCGCACTATCTCCAAATAAACCGTCAATTTGGATATAATATTGTACCGATGGTTATTTTTGATGAAACTGACTATCGAAAACCCATCCGGCTCCGCCGTTGTCCCTGAATGAGAAGTATTCTGTTTTTGAAATGAATTTTTTCGGCAACTCTATTCTTTTTCTTTTTGCGCAGTAGAAATTTTAAACGGGACATAAAGCAGACAAAATTTGAACAATCCCGTAGCGAGCGGAATCAGTCCAACCAATCCCCACCAACTGTCGAAAACAACTCCAACCAGGGCGATAATTAAACCAATAATAATTCGCAATAACCGATCAACCGGACCTACATTGCATTTCATAGCTAAACTTTTCGATTTTGAGTAAAGATACCTACAATTCAGAATTTAATCAAAGACGACATAATGATAAGTTCCTCCAATGGAAATTCCCAGCTGAACATTGTCGGCAGGAGTGATGCTTACATTCGGTGTAAATGAAACAGTTATGGATGAACTTTTGCTGCCGGCAGTAATATCGGTGAAGATATTTTGAACGATAGTGCCCACTGTATTTGTAGATTGCTGAATGTCGGCAGGAAATTCGTTTTGCCCCTGTGGATCGGTACTGCAGGTTCCCAGATTTACACCCGGACGGGTTCCAACTTTAACGGTAAAATCTTTCAAAGTTATTGCCTCACCCTCGGGTGCTTCGAGTTGGTTTAATCCGGAAACTATCAGCCTGGCTTCCGCATTTTGTATCTCTGCATTTTCCAAATTTTTTGCAGGGTCAGCTCCAATAATATCAGTTAATTTTATTTGAGCTGCAGGAAGTTCCCCTTTAACTCCTGATGTGCCTTTTAAGTTTAGGCTGAAAGTATGCGTTTTGGTTATCTGTTTCGGTGTTCCTCTTTCTTCTTCTTTACTACACGACGAAATGAGAATTGCAGTTATTAAAAGTATCGCAAAAAAATTTATTGTCTTCATTTTTCCCTTGTTAATTGATTTTTATGCTATTAATAACGTTAATTTTTCTAAAATGTTTTTGGCGACGTATTTGAAGGTGTAGCAAAAGATGTGCCTTTAGGATAAAAGTAGTATGAAGAACTCCCGCCGGCGCAAATTTGTAATTTGTGTCTTGCTTTGAAAATTTGACACGGATTGCAAATCCGCGCCAGCGGGGGCCTGTTTACTATTTAAAACACCCGACAATTGGGCAACTCCGGTTTCTGTAAAAGCAAACGGAAGATGTCGCAAGCCCATCTTGTCAGATTTGGAGGTGACAAATTGGCTCCTCCATTGTTGTAGCTTTTTGCAATTTGTGTCAATGTATAAAGTGTTGGGGTAAAATTTGGCATGATTGGAAATTCGCGCCAGCGGGGGACTTATAGAAATATATCTTCATATTTGAATTTTTTAACGAATATTAATAAATATGTAGATAGTTTTTAGTAGTGTTATTATACATATTTCTAAATTTGTAATAAATTATCAAAAAGTATGAAATTTACAAATGCACCAATAAAGGAGGTTGTAATTGGAGCGCAATTTAATGGTAGAATTATTAGTAATGAATGTATTTATAGATTCTATGATTTAATTAAGAATAAATTTCCAATAATTAAAGAAAATCATATTCTTCCAGCTATCATTGAAAAATTAGACATTCCAAGTGAAACAAAAATTTTACCTGGATTCAATTCTCGTAAGTTTTTTATTAATGAAAATGGTTCAAAGTTAATTCAATTACAAGGGGATAGATTATTATTTAATTGGAAGAAGACAGACCTTAATGAGGAATACCCACATTTTGATACAGTTTACAAAGAATTTAGACTTGTTTTAAATGAAGTTGACATGATTTGTAAAATAATTGATAAAATTAATCAAGTTGAAGTTACATATTTGGACCATGTTCTCTTGTCCGATTTTGATAAACAGACATTTAATCCACTAAACATTTTTAGTTTGTTAAATATTCAAGAAAACGATAATTTAAAGCACTTAAAAGTTGAACTCGCGTATCCTGTTGCTGATTTAAATGGTGTTTTAAATATAAATTTAACCAGTGCGACCAAAAATAATGACGAAAAAATATTTGTTTTGGAAAGCACATGTAGAGGAGCACTTAATGGTAAAAATTTGAATACATGGTATGAGTCTGCTCATCAAATTCTTTTAAATAGATTTAGAAGTATAATTACAGAAAATGCTAAACAAAAATGGGGGTTCAGCAATGAGTGAAAAGTATGATTTATACATATCAGGTGAAGAAGAAATAGAGTTTCAAAATTCCTCAATTGATGATGGTTACTTTTTGTCAAATATGGAAATAAGTGAAGATGATGTAGATTATAAAAGTCTATCTAACCGTGCGGGATTTACAGATTTTTTAAGTAGTGCAAATAAGACAAGACCTTTTGAAAAAGTAATTAGTCACTCTTCTTCTTATTTTGAAAAAGAAGTTGAAGAAAATGAATTAACTGATGATGGTGTTTTAAATAGAAAACAAAAATACCAATATGATTTACTATATAAAAAATTAGAATCAAATATTATTGGTGAAACTCAATACTTAATTGAAGAAGGAATTGAATTACCAAATGAATTAGTAATAGACTTTGCGCAAAATATTTTATATTTTTTAGCATATTATTCAATTTATCCAGACAAACTAACGACAACGGTTGAAGGAGGAATCTGTCTAATATTTTACAATGGATCGGAAAGAATGTATCTAGAGCTCTACAATGAAGGCGATTATGGTTATATTATTGAGGATTTAGAAAGTAAAAAACTTAAAGAGAATAAGAATTTAAATTCTCTTGATGAAATCATTCAACGGCTTAGAAGGTTTTATTTTTAATTATGCGATTCCCTAAAACATTAATGAAGAATGGACGAGAAAAGCTAAGTGAAAATAAGATCCTTTCTTTTCATTGCCTTTATTCAAGACATAAAGCCTATAGTCAATGGGAAAAAGATGTAGATTATCCAGATTTCAATCAAATACAAATAGACCAATCTTTTAATTGGAGTGCTTTTTCATATCCAGTCTGGACGAGATTTAACCCTGAGAAAGAATATATGCCTAATTATGGCATCATGAGCTATAAAGTTTTTACAATTAAAAATTTGCATAAGTATAGTGAGTTAATACCAAAAAATTCAATTGGAATTGAGCATGCACCTGAAGAATATAATTACAGCCATTGTCAGCTTTATCCAATAAATAGTGATTTTGAGAAGTGTAAAATAAATAGGGAAAAAAGAAGAGAACTTCGTCATATCTTATCAAGAAGATGGGTTAAAAAATTAGAACCTTATGAAGAACCGAACAAAATTGAATTTCTTCGATACTTTTCAGTTTATATAGTACACAGAGCTTCTCTGTATTTTAGTAAATTGTATTGTAAAAAAACGAAGGTCAATAGAAGTTTTTCTTTTTAAAGTAGCTACAGAATAAAATTTATAAACTGAAAAAGCTATCTCATAAGAATTATTGCAACAATTAAACTCCTGCTGGCGCAAATTTGCAATTTGTGCCTATTCTGCTAACTGCCTCCTACTCACTTCTTTACCCTCCCCAATTATCCCGATCCAGGCTGCGGTAATGAATGGCTTCCGAAAGGTGGTGGGCCAGCACGTGTTCTTCGCTTTCCAGATCGGCAATGGTGCGGGCAACTTTCAGAATGCGGTCGTAGGCGCGGGCCGAGAGGCCCAGTTTGTCCATGGCATTTTTGATGAGTTCGTTGCCGGCTTCGTCCAGTTGCACATATTTGCGAATAAGTCTGGAACTCATTTGGGCGTTGGAATAAACGCCTTTGTGTTCAACAAACCGTTCTTCCTGTATTTTTCGTGCAACAATCACCCGTTTGCGCACTGTTTCGCTGTTTTCCGAGGATTCCATTTCGGCCAGTTTTTTAAACGGTACGGGCACCACTTCCAGGTGAATGTCGATGCGGTCGAGCAGCGGTCCGGAGATTTTATTCAGGTATTTCTGCACCACACCCGGCGCGCACACGCAGTCTTTGGTGGGGTGGTTGTAATACCCGCACGGACAAGGGTTCATGGAGGCCACCAGCATAAAACTGCTGGGGTATTCCACCGAAAACTTGGCCCGCGAAATGGTAATCAGCCGGTCTTCCAGTGGCTGGCGCATCACTTCCAAAACGGTGCGTTTAAATTCGGGCAGTTCGTCGAGAAACAAAACCCCGTTGTGAGCCAGGGAAATTTCCCCCGGCTGAGGATAATTCCCGCCCCCGACCAGTGCTACGTCGGAAATTGTGTGGTGCGGACTGCGGAATGGTCTTTGGGTCATCAGCGAAGTATCTTTTCCTATTTTCCCGGCCACTGAATGAATTTTGGTGGTTTCCAATGCCTCCTTTAGCGTAAACGGCGGCAAAATGGTGGGAATCCGTTTGGCCAGCATGGTTTTCCCCGACCCGGGCGGACCGATGAGAATAATGTTGTGCCCCCCGGACGCAGCAATTTCCAGTGCCCGTTTCACGTTTTCCTGCCCTTTTACGTCGGAAAAGTCCAGCGGATTGTTGTTGATTTGCGCGTAAAACTCGGCGCGGGTATCCACAATGGTTTGTTCCATGTTGTCTTCTCCGTTCAGGAAATCAGTTACTTCGCGCAGGTTTTCGGCGCCGTAAACTTTCAGTTTGTCCACCACTGCCGCTTCGCGTGCATTTTGTTTGGGCAGAATAAATCCTTCGAACCCCTCTTTTCGCGCATTAATGGCAATAGGCAAAACGCCTTTAATGGGTTGCAGCGAACCGTCGAGCGACAATTCGCCCATAATTACATATTTCCCCAGTTTGTCGGAGTTGATTTGGTTGGATGCTGCCAGAACAGCGGCGGCCAGTGGCAGGTCGTAAGCCGAACCTTCCTTCCGGATATCGGCAGGCGCCATGTTGATAATGATTTTGTAGCGGGGCCAGCCAAATCCGTTCAGCCGCAGGGCGGATTCGATGCGTTGCTGGCTCTCTTTTACGGCACTGTCGGGCAGGCCAACCAGCAAAAATTTGATGCCTTGAGTAACGTCAACTTCAATGGTTATAGTTGTGGCATTTATACCGAAAACTGCGCTGCCGTATGCTTTTACCAACATGAGAATGGGTTTAAATTTGAATCATTTATTTTTTCAAAGGATAAATGTAGAAAATTTAATCCGAAATAAAAGGCTCCAAAACCTGCCAAGTGTTAACTTTAAAGGCCAAAATATGATGGTTAAATTTTTTATTTGCCGAAAATGATTAATCTGCAATTACCTGAAAATTACGACATCATCCTTTTTTATCTGGGTTTTGTAATCCTTGTTGCCACCATTCTACCCCGCATTTTGTCGAAACATGTGATAACGGCGCCCATTGTTTACCTGGTTTTGGCAGTGGTTGTTTTTGTGTTTTTCAAGGAGAGCACACTCCCGCACCTGGCCGAAAGTCCTTACCTGGGTAAAAGACTTACTGAACTTGGAGTTATTATTTCACTCACCGCCGCGGGGTTGAAACTGAAAAAACCCTTTGCATGGGAAACCTGGCGTTATGCCGCGCGATTGCTGCTGATTACCATGCCGCTGACTATTGCGCTTATTGCACTCTTCGGATGGTTTATGCTGGGATTTGCTCCTGCTGCTGCCATGCTGCTGGGCGCGGTTATTGCACCTACCGATCCGGTTTTGGCTTCGGATATTCAAACCACGCCACCACACGAGGATGATAAATCGAGCGTACGGTTGGCGCTTACCACGGAAGCCGGGCTGAACGACGGACTGGCCTTTCCGTTTACCAACATGGCCATTGCCATGGCGCTTTTTGGAGCGCATCCTTCGTTGTGGTTTACCGACTGGCTGGTTACCGATTTTTTCTACAAAATCATTGTCGGCGTGCTCATTGGCCTTGGTTCGGGCTGGCTGCTGGCAAAAATCATATACTGGCTTCCAAAACCCGAAACCCATAGTTCGGTAATATCCACCGGACTGATCGCCCTAAGTCTCACTCTTTTACCTTACGGACTGGCAGAAATAGTACATTCCTACGGATTTATTACTGTTTTTGTGGCTGCCTGTACTTTCCGTTACCAGGAAAGTATGCACGAGTACCTGGATATTTTACACGATTTTTCCGAAGAAATGGAACGAATTCTTGTGGCTGTTTTATTCACGGTGGCAGGAATTTATATCAGCCACGATTTTATAGCTGATTTTCAATGGTACATGATTCCGGCATCATTGTTTATTTTGCTTATAATAAGACCAGTATCGGGTTTAACCGGCTTGCTTGGGTCCAGTCTCTCCGGAATTAAAAAGCAAATCATTTCCTTTTACGGAATACGCGGAATCGGTTCCATTTATTACCTGCTGTATGCTTTTTACCATGCCCGGTTCGAACAGGCACGTGAAGTGCTTGCCCTGACAGTGGTTGTTATCATCTTTTCCGTTTTCATTCATGGGCTCTCGGCCCGGTTTGTAATGAACCGGTTTGTAAAAAAGATTTGAAAAAGAATATTTTTTATTGTGATTTGAAAAAATAGATTTCAAACTCTGCCTCTGAAATTTCGTTAACCCAATGCTGAACCGACATACTGGTAGCTTTGTCAATTAGAGGAGCCGGCAAAAAAGGCGCTTCGAGCTTATAAATTTTTCCTGCCGGAAGTTGTTTCAAATCGGCCATTACCTGGTTCACGGGATGCTCGCCTGCTGCCAGCATTTCCCTCGCATCCATTTCCTTGTGTACCGGCTTTTCTTCCATCCACCAGGGTTTCACTGTGTTGTAGCCGCTGCCCGCGGTTTCGCCAAGTAAATCCTGACCAACCTCTTTACGCAGCCTGTTGATGAGGTCCTCCACTTTTACGTTTCCAATGGCTGCTGCCTGTTGCAGGGTGGCAATTTTAGCTACCGTTTTGCGCAATACCGAATTTTTTAATTTGCTGAATGCCGGTACATAATCAATCAGCACATCTTCGAGCTGCGGCCAGGTTTCTATTAATTGTAAAACTTTTGTTTTGGGTGATATGATGATGTTTTCCTTGTTGTCCATAATTCTTGTTTTTACGACTGATCCTATATTTTCAGTATTAATGTACGCGATTGCAAATCGCGTGTCCCGTTCCGTTTATTTGTAAGATAAAATGCGTTGTTCACCTTCCAGTGCCCTGTATTCGGTGAGGTTTTGCGACACTTCAAGTGTGCCGAGGTATTCTCCTTTTTCGTTGCGCAGGGCAAAATATTCAATGTGAATAAATTTTCCGCCAAGGTTTATCCAGAATGGCGCCCGGTCCTGTTTTCCGCTTTTAAAATCTTCCAGAATTTTATCCACAATGTGTGCGCTGGCCGGTGGGTGACAATGCCGCACATCGCGGTTGAGAATGGCCCGGTTACGCTGAAAAATACGTTCGGCACCCTGGGTGAAATATTTTACTTTATCGTTGCGGTCAACAAATGTCATGTCAACCGGAACGGTATTCAGAATGGCCAGCAGTTCTTCTGCGGTAAAACCACCAGAAGGCAGTTGTATATTTCCGCCTTCTTTTTGTGCTTCGTTGATAGTTTCTTCTTCCATGCCGGCGGGGGTCCAGTCGGTTGGCGGGTCGTACAAACAAAAGCCTATTTCAACCGATTGTTTACGAATCTGGTACCAGTCGCCGTGGGTCAAAGCATCCATGGCCATGGGGAACAGGATTTCCTCTTCCTTTACAGTCATTTCAACAACACCTCTGGCTGCCGGAATCAGCACAAGTTCTGCCGAAGCCACTAAATCATCTTTGGTTATACCGGGAGTATTCAGAATCTCAAGACTTCCGCTAAGCAATTCCCTTATTTCGTCATGTTTTCCCCACATCACTTTGGGTGGGCCTGTAATTCCGATTTTCTCGAGATAAGGAAAAAGCAGGTATTCTTTTCGCTGGTAATGTTTGTCCACATCCACCAGTTGGTTGAAGCCTGCTTTCAATTGAAGTACTGTTTCTTCAAAGTGTTCCGTTTTTACATATTCTAATGCATTAAGTTGGGAAAGCACATTCCCGGCCACTCGTTTGAGTGCTTTGTTTTCTTCCAGCATCACATCCACAGGGTGTCCTTCGGGAATAGATTTAGCCGCCGACAAATCAACCCGGCCTTCCAAAACCGCTGAATGGGCATCACAAAGTCTCAGCACCTCTTCCTCGGGCAAACCTTCGGAAATCAACTCCTGTTCCACTTCTACCACTTCGCCGTATGGAATATTACTCAGGCTAACCAGCAACTCCTGCCGCACCTGTTCTTCCGATTCTCCTTCGTGTAGTTTCAGAATAAGTTCTTTTAGTTTGGCTTTTCTAATTCTCGAATTGTCAATATGTTCACTCATAATATTGTTTTAAAAAATTTAAATACTTGGTTAAGAACTACACAAAATTAATAAATAAAGATAATTTTATCCGGAAAAATACAAGGCAAAACTTAGCAGAGAATTGGCAAAAGAAGCAAAAGAACAAAGGTTGTCTAAACTACTTGAATCTTTTCGAACTGACGAAATAAGCCAGGAAGAAATTGATGCAGAAGTTGAGGCTGTAAGAGCTGAATTATATACCTAAAAAGAAACAAACCTGGAAATTTTTTAGTTTCCAGGTCTGAATCTCAAATTAATCGTTCAATTTCTTTCCTTTTTCAATGCTCCAGCCAAATTTCAGTCCGAAAACAAACCATACCAGAGCGACGGTTCCCAGCGCAAAAATGGTATCGCCAATTACCCTCAGCCATTTAAAGGTGTTAATTAACGGAGTTTGAAGGAATTCAGCAGAACGCGCGTACCATAAACCTTCCTGCACACTGGCAAATGTTTGGGCCAAACCAATGGGCAGAACGCTGATAAGTACCATGGCTGCCAATCCAATGTTGATGGCCCAGAATGCAAATTTAACCCACTTTTCTTTCCAGACGTTAACGGAATCCATATCGCGCAGAACAAAAAGCATCAGTCCGATTCCAAGCATGCCGTAAACGCCGAACAGTGCGGTGTGCCCGTGAACCGGCGTTGTATTCAAACCCTGCATGTAATACAACGCAATAGGCGGATTGATGAGAAATCCGAAAATGCCAGCACCCACCAGGTTCCAGAAAGCCACGGCAATAAAACTGTAAATCGGCCATTTGTAGGCTTTTATCCAGGTTGAACTGCGGTAAAATTTCATATTATCGTACGCTTCATAACCCATTAATACAAGCGGAACCACTTCGAGCGCGCTGAACGATGCCCCGATGGCCATTACGGCTGTTGGGGTTCCGGTAAAATAGAGGTGGTGAAATGTTCCCAGAATACCTCCTGAAAGGAATATAATGGTGGTAAAGAGTACCGCTAAGGTAGCAGTGGTTGCTCTTACAAGCTGCATCCGAACAAAAAGGAATGCCATAACCACCACGGCAAAAACTTCGAAGAAACCTTCTACCCACAGGTGAACTACCCACCAGCGCCAGTATTCGGCAATGGCCAGGTTGGTTTGGCGGCCCCACATCAGTCCGGCACCATAAAATACGGCAATGGCAGCAGAAGCAATAAGAAACAGGATTAAAAGATGGCGGCTGTCGTTTCGTTGTTTCAGTGCCGGCAAAATCGCCCTACCCATAAGAAACAGCCAAATAAACAAACCGGCAAACAGAAAAATCTGCCAGAAACGTCCCAGTTCCACATATTCGTAGCCCTGGTGCCCGAACCAGAAGTTCTGTACCAATCCCAGTTTCTGCATCACGCCCATCCATTGCCCGGCCAAAGAACCCACTACGATGACCAGCAGAGCACCGAACAAAACATCAACGCCCAGCCGTTGAAACTTAGGTTCCACACCGGAAATGGCCGGTGCATAATAAAGTCCTGTAGCGAGCCAGGAGGTGGCAATCCAGAAAATAGCAAGTTGCACATGCCAGGTCCGGGAGATAGAATAGGGCAGCCAGTCGGCCAATGGAATGCCATAAAATGCTTGTCCTTCAACCCCGTAGTGGGCAGTAATAACGCCCATTAAAACTTGTACCAGAATAAGCAGGGTTACTACCCAGAAATATTTTAGTGTGGCTTTTTGCGAAGGCGTTTGGCCACTGTTTTTCAGCGGATGCGATGTGGGCGGACTAAGTTCTTCCTCTTCTTTTCTCGATGCATAATACCAAACCATTAGCCCAATACCGGCAAGCAAAATGATTACACTGAATCCTGTCCAGAGAATCATGGCACCGGTGGCATTGTTTCCTATCAATTCATCGGGAGGCCAGTTGTTGGTGTAAGTGATATCTTTTCCGGGCCTTTCGGTAATACAGGCCCACGAAGCCCAAAAGAAAAATGCGTTCAGCAACTTTACTCTTTCAGGGTCTTTCAGCGAATTTTCAGGTACACTGTAAGCATCGCGCAAGTGAGCCAACTCGGGATCATCGGTAAAAAGACCGCCATAATGCGCACTGTTGCCGGCAAAAGCTTCCGCCCTCAGCGCAGAAACTGTAATTACTTTAGTTTGCGGGTCGTAGGTATTTGTGCGCAAATCACGCTGAAGAGAAACCTTTAAAGCGGCCTGTTGTTCTTCGGTGAGTTCATCAAAAGTTTTTCCATGGGCATCCGCAGCCAGGCGGTCGAGCATAAAAACGGCCTCGCGGTGCAGCCAGTCGGCGGTCCAGTCAGGCGCCTGGTAAGCTCCGTGGCCCCAAACCGTTCCCAACTGATGGCCCCCGAGCGATTGCCAGACATTCTGGCCGTCTTTTATGTCCTGTCCGGTAAATAATATTTCTCCGTTTTCAGTGACCACTTTTTCAGGAACAGGTGGAGCTTCCCTGTAAATTTCTTTGCCATAATAAAGCAAAACGCCAAAGGAAATAACCATTACGGCAATAAATCCCAACCACAATTTTCTTGTCTTCATAAAGTCTGATTTTTATTTTTTGCTAATGCAAATATAAAAATCTTTTTTACTAATCGACAAAAAGGTCTTTTAATCATTGCAATTTTTTTGTACTTTTGTTTTTTATAAAATAAAGCAAGTGTTTAAAAAAGAAACTGAATACGCATTAAGAGGATTGGTTTACATTCAGATGCAAAACCACTTGGGTAAAAGACCTGGTATCCTTGAAATTGCCTCGGAAATAGATACTCCTCCTTCGTTTACTGCCAAGATTTTGCAGCGTTTGGTACGGATGGGATTTATTGAATCGGTAAAAGGGAAAAACGGTGGATATTATTTCGATCCGGAAAAAAAAGAACTTCCGTTAAAAACAGTGGTGGTGGCCATTGAGGGAAACAAAATATTCACGGGTTGCGGATTTGGCCTGAAACATTGTGATGAAAATAATCCATGCCCACTCCACGACGAATATGGCCCAATACGCGAAGCCATCGATGAATTACTATCGAAGGAAACGATTCAAAGTCTCGCAAAAAAAGAAAATCCGGTACGGGCGCTCAGCAGGGTAACCGGGTAATTTTTTATAATAACCTCCTTTATTTCTATCTCCATACATTTTATTTTACAAATCAATTTCGTAAATTTGAAATTTGTAATATAAAGTATCTTAAATAAATAGGTAATCAAAATATGAACAAAAGTTACGCATATTTGATTATGAAAAACTCAATTAAAATTCTTTTATCTGTTCTACTCTTGTGTTCGCTATTTACGTGTCAGACAGAAGATGCCGGAATGCCCATTGAACTGGAGGCAAAAATTGACCATGTGACTGAGTTCGGTGGAAGCGATGGTTCCGTTGATCTCACGGCTACCGGAGGCAGGGAACCTTTCACTTTTTTTTCTGGTTCCCCAGTTAAATTATGTGCTCAAAGAAAACTGGTATTTATCGGCAATGACCGACATTCCGGTTTACCAGTATTTTAATGGCACGCAACTGGGCGCCGGTATGGGATTCACGTTTATTGTTTCAAGAACTTTCCGTCTTTAATTTTCGGGAATGACTATCTCTGCCTGCTTTTCTTTTTTATCTGAAACAAATGCAACCATCACAAGCAGTAACACCAGTACAATCGCCACATACACACCTGACGGAATCGGAGCCGGTTCGCCCTGCGCATAGGAATGTAGCCCTGACAAATAATAGTTCACCCCAAAGTAGGTCATCAACACCGAACCAAAACCCACCAGCGAAGCAGCACTCACGGCATAATTCCCTTTAAATCCGGGAATTTTATGCATGTGCACAATAAACGTATAAACGAGTATAGTTACCATGGCCCAGGTTTCTTTGGGATCCCAGCCCCAGTATCGACCCCAGCTTTCGTTCGCCCAGACTCCGCCGATAAACGAACCGGCTGCAAGCATTAAAAGACCAAGAATTAGTGAGATATGAATGATAACAACCAACTCCTTTATGGTGTGATTCACCCTGATTTTGTTTTTATTACTTCTGAAAATCATTAAAATAAGATTGAGCAAACCCAGCATGGCGCCAATACCCAAAAATCCGTAGCTCGCCATAATAATGGCCACATGCACGATAAGCCAGTACGATTTTAACACCGGAACAAGGTTGGTAATCTCAGGGCTCATCCAGCTAAAACCGGCTACCAGCAAGGTTAACCCGGCAAGCAGCGTGGTTAATGACAACGTGATTTCCGACCGGCCGGTAAAAACCAACCCAGTAAACAGAGTCGCCCAGCTCACAAAAACCATCGACTCGTAACCGTTGCTCCACGGCGCATGGCCCGAAATATACCACCGGATAACCAACCCGGCCGTTTGTGCGGCAAACAGCAATAAAATCACAACAAATGCACCTTGTTTTAAG
>Ga0334901_1003086_pt1 | contig 13088 bp, 6 predicted proteins | sample GraSluR3_MG_3_FD_207216 | JGI IMG/M metagenome (GOLD analysis project Ga0334901, IMG submission 207216) | Sludge microbial communities from methane-producing bioreactor in Wageningen University, Netherlands - Granular Sludge_15_08-R3 | ecosystem: Engineered > Bioreactor > Anaerobic > Unclassified...
GGATGGGAATATTGCCCAAAGGCTGGACTGCTGCCGATTCGGAGGGAAGAGCCAATGAACCTGCCAGGGTTCTGGACGGCAACCCATACAGTGGATGGACGTTGGAAACAGGTTCAGGAACGCCATTCCTTTCAATCGACATGAAGCAGGAGCACCTGATTTCGGGCTTCACTTACCTTCCGGCCAGAGGAGGTTTCATCGAATCGTTTGAGGTGGAAGTCAGTGCCGACGGCCAAAACTGGAAACATGTTCACCGAGGCACTTTTGGAAATATCATGAACGACCCCAGCCGCAGAGTAGTTCTTTTCGATAATCCGGTAAGCGCCCGGTACTTTCGACTGTCGGAACTGAAAGCTCCCGGAAGTCATACCCGTTTGGGAGCAGGCGAATTGCAGATACTTTCAGGCAAATAGACTTCGTTTACTGCAAGAGGGTCAGGTTTTGACACAACTTTTATGTTGCTTCATCTTTTATTTTAGCAGATTTAAAAAAGGTTCCCCCAATCACCTCCCCTCTTCGACCAATGTCCGGCACAGTTAAAAAATTTAAATATATTTGCTCCATCTGAATCTGCGATGGAATTATGGTTGAACCAATTAAAACAAATCTCGATTTTTTATGGAAGTCTTTTCTGAAAGGTGACGATAAAAGTTTTTCGCTGATTTATCAGCAACACATCGACGGCTTGTTTTTGTACGGTTCCAAACTCTGTGCCGACCGCGAGCTGGTGCGCGACTGCATACAGGAAATTTTTGTCGATTTGTTTTTGAAACGAAAAAAAATGAACAGGGAAATCATTAACTTGAAATCGTACCTGTTTGTATCGCTCCGCAACTGCATTCTGAAAAAAGCGGAAAAAACCAGGAAACTGGATACCATTGGCGGGAATGATGATGAAAACGACGGACCATTTTATACCGAATACAATTTCCTTGACAAATACATAGAACTGGAAATCTCAACTGAAATAAAGAAAAAACTGCAATCAAAAATTAACAACCTCCCTTCACGTCAAAAAGAAATTATTTATCTCAAATTTGAAGAGGAAATGGATTATCCCGAAATAGCCCGCATTCTGAAAATTTCGGTTGAATCGGCTCGTAAACTGTTATACCGGGCTTTACTCACTCTCAGAAAAACGGTTGATCCTGCTATGATTCAAACACTATTTTTTGTTTATTTCAAAAAAAATTCCGAATCCGTGTCCATGTTTTAGACTCTTCAGACCCCTGATACTAAATAAACAAAAATCAGGTTGGAAAAATTTTTAACATACTTCGAGAATAAAAGCTTCGTTCGATGGGTACTCCACCCCAATGAACAACTCGATACTTTCTGGAATGATTATCTGAAAAAAAATCCGCAGGAACAAAAAGAGATAGAATTTGCGCGGCTTTTGGTGTTGCAGCTTCAATCGAAAAAAGAAGGCGTTGCAATGGAAGAGGAATCTCTCGGTTTGCTCTCCGATATCATCCGGCAAATAGAAGAGACAAACCGGAAAAAGAACTTCCGAAAAATAACCTTATCGCTGTTAAAGTATGCTGCTGTAGGACTGCTTTTCTTTTTTCTTGGAATTGGCTATTACTATATTCAGAAACCAGGGAGTTTAAGTGGCCTGGCAGAACAGGCTCAATCCATTCAGGATGAAAACAGTGTACAGCTTATCCTTGGAAACAGGATTAACGTTCCCATCAGCCAAAAAGAATCGACCATTGAATACCAGGCAGATGGAAAAATTGTCATCAACAGGCAGGATACTTTAATTGCCGATACAGAAAACCTGGCACAAGAGTTTAACCAATTGGTTATTCCCTATGGAAAAAACACATCGATAAAATTGCCCGACGGAACTGTTGCTTATTTGAATGCCGGTTCGCGATTGATATATCCCAACATTTTCAGAGGAAAATACAGGGAAGTTAGTCTTATTGGCGAAGGTTTTTTCGACGTTATGCACGATGAAAAAATGCCTTTTATTGTTCAGACCAACGATCTCGCAGTAGAAGTACTCGGCACCAAATTTAATCTTTCCGCCTACCCTTCCGAAAATATGATTGAAACCGTACTTGTGGAAGGAAGCGTGAAAATTAGTACCAGTGGCATTCATTCCCCAAAAGAAGAATACACCCTGGAGCCCAATCAGCTGGCCACATATAACCGCACCAGCAGTGAAACCCGGATTGCAACAGTAGATGTTGACAATTACGTATCGTGGCACAACGGGTACCTCAATTTCGACAGCTCCGATTTAAGCAGAATTGCCAAAAAGCTGGAGCGGTATTACAATATTCGCATCCTGTTTGAAGATCCGATGCTCGGCATTCGTTCCATAACCGGCAAACTGCATTTAAAAGACGAAAAAGAATATGTTTTAAAAGTTTTGGCAAAAACAGCCTCGGCAGATGTGAAACAACTGGATGAAAATACGTTTGTAATGAAATAAAAAACCGGACGGTGCTCCACCACTGCCCGGTTTTCAGATAGTTAAATTTTATTAATAAAACTTGTCAAAAGTATGAAAAATTTACGAATGAGACGCCTCTTCGGTAAAAGAGGTATGAATTTAAAACTAAAAAAAATGAAACTGACACTGCTTTTTTCATTTTTGATTTTTTCTTCGGTTTGGGCTGAAACCTATTCCCAAACCTCGAAGCTAAGTGTAAACCTCAAAAATGCCACGGTACAAAATTTCATAAAGGAAATCGAGGACCAGACCGGTTATCTGTTTCTGTACCAGGACGAGGTGGTTGACAAACACCAGCGGATTACCATCGAAGCAAAGGATGAAACGCTGGAAAATGTGTTGAAAAAATTTGGGGAACAGGTTTCGGTAGTGGCTGAGATTGCCGAAAAACAAATTATCCTGAAAAAAGCCCCTGAAACGTTAAAATTACCGGCACAACAGCCCGCAAGGCAAATCAGCGGTTTTGTAGCTGGTGCCGACGGCCAGCCGCTGCCGGGAGTAACGGTGGTTGTAAAAGGAACCACAACCGGAACAATAACCAATGCCGATGGTGAATTTTCTTTAACTATTCCGGATGATGCAGAAATATTACTGTTTTCCTTTGTAGGGATGAGAGCGCAAGAGATACCAATAGACAACAGAACAACTTTTTCAATTATTATGGAAGAAGAGACCATTGGAATGGAAGAAGTTGTGGTTGTAGGATATGGCACCCAAAAAAAAGCGAACCTTACAGGTGCCGTTGACCAGGTAACGAGTGAAGTTTTTGAAAACCGAACAATGACAAACGTTACCCAGGGACTAAAAGGTGTCATTCCCAATTTAAATATAACACTGTTGGATGGAAGGCCGAACCAGGCTCCTTCATACAATATCAGGGGAACTACTTCTATTGGTCAGGGAGGGAATGCATTGGTTTTAATTGATGGGGTTGAAGGTGACCCAAGTTTAATCAATCCAAATGATATTGAAAGCATTTCAGTTTTAAAAGATGCTGCATCAGCTTCTATTTACGGAGCTCGTGGAGCATTTGGGGTAGTTTTGATTACCACAAAAAATCCAGCAAAAGAAAAAACAAACATAACCTACAATACAAATTTCTCAATAAAAAATCCTGTCGTATTGCCTGACTATGTTTGGGATGGATATACCTGGGCAAAAATGTTCAATGAAGCACATTACAATTGGGAAGGTTCTTATCCCAGTGCTGCCAATAAAACCATCCGGTTTTCACAAGAATATTTGGAAGAGCTAAAATACAGGTCTGAACATCCGGATGAATTCACGGAACAATGGGAAATAAATCCGGCAAATGGTGAATATGTTTATTATTACAGTACCAACTGGTATGAAGAATTGTATAAAAAATTCACCTCTTCAAACGAACATAATGTTACCATTTCCGGCAGTTCTGAAAAAACAAATTATATGATCACAGGAAGGTACATGGGTCAAAAAGGACTTTTCCGATATAATTCAGATGATTACGAAATGCTCAACTTCAGAGGGAAGGGTTCAATTCAGGTATTTCCGTGGTTAAACATCGAGAACAATTCTCAATACTCCGACATGTCCTATCATACACCATTGAATGTGGGAGAAGGAAGCGGTATCTGGAGAAATATTTCTGATGAAGGCAATCCCATGTCTCCCATGTTTAACCCGGATGGCACACTAACCCATACTTCAGTGTACCAGGTCGGTGACATGTGGTACGGTAAAAACGGATATGATAACAATAAACGTATTTTTAAAAGTACCACAGGATTTACAGCCCGATTTTTAGATGATAAAATACACGTAAGAGGAGATTTCACATTTCAAAACACAGATGATAATGAAAAAAGAAGAAGGGTGCCGGTTCCATATTCAAAAAAACCAGATGTTATTTCCTATGTGGGTACTTCTACAAACGATTTAAGAGATATATGGCGTGAAACAAAATACCTGGCAACCAATTTTTATACAGAATATGAAAATCTGATAAACGAAGTTCATTACATTAAAGCGATGGTAGGATATAATTATGAACAATCATTGTATAAAAAACTGGAGGCAGAGCGAAATGGTTTAATCTTCGAAGATGCAATCGATTTGAGTTTGGCGCTGGGCGAAGATATCAATGTGGATGGAAGCTATGAAATGTGGAATATTTTAGGGGGATTTTCAAGAATTAATTATTCTTATAAAGATAAATACCTTTTTGAGGTTAATGGCAGGTATGACGGATCTTCTAAATTTCCATCGAATGAAAGATATGCATTTTTCCCATCTTATTCAGTTGGCTGGAGAGTTTCAAATGAATCATTCTGGGGAATTTCTGAAAAATTAATTTCAAACTTAAAAATCAGAGCATCGTATGGTTCTTTAGGAAATGGGAATATTGCATCATACGTTTATCAGGAAATATTTGGAATAAGTCAAACTGGCAGAATCCTGGGTGGTACAAAACCACAGCTAACGAGCCGTCCCAGTGTTCTTCCTGAAGGTCTCACATGGGAAACTTCAACCACCACCAATTTTGGTCTGGATATGGCAATGGCTTCAAACAGATTAATTTTTGTAGGAGATGTGTTTATGCGAAAAACTACAGATATGTTCACAATAGGTATGACGTTGCCTGCTGTTTTTGGGGCAACTTCTCCTAAAGGAAATTATGCCGACCTGGAAACAAAGGGCTGGGAAATTTCTCTTTCATGGAGAGATAAATTCACCTTAAAATCAGACCCTTTAAATTATGATATCCGGCTAACCCTTGCCGATAATAAAGCGGTTGTTACCAGGTACAATAATCCTGAAAAAAATCTAAATGACTATTACGAAGGCATGGTTATAGGCGAAATCTGGGGTTATACCAATGAAGGATTTTTTGTTGACCAGGCAGATATCGATAGTCATGCAGATCAAAGCAGGTTTAAAACAACTAATGCAAGAATCATTTATCCCGGAGATATTAAGCTAAAGGATTTAAACAACGACGAAAAAATAGATCCCGGAACAAACCGCGTGGACAACCCAGGTGACAGAAGAATAATCGGCAATTCAATGCCAAGATATACATATGGAATCAACCTGGGAGCAGACTGGAACAGTTTCTTCTTTTCTACATTCTTCCAGGGTGTAGGTAAGCAAGACTGGTATCCTAACAGCGAAGCCAGCGTATTTTGGGGCCAATACAACAGGCCTTACAATTACCTTCCAAGGTGGCATCTTGATAATCATTGGACTCCTGAAAATCCTGACGCTTATATGCCCAGATACGTTGGACGTGTAGCCAACAGAACAGACGGAATTTTAAGAAATAATCCACAAACGAAATATCTTCAAAATATAGCCTATATCAGAATGAAAAACATCCAGATAGGCTATAATCTACCGGTTAATCTGATTTCTAAAATTCGGGCTGAAAATGCTAAAATCTATTTTTCGGGCGAAAACCTTTGGACCTGGTCACCACTTTATAAAATTACACGGGATATAGACGTAGAAAATACCGGGCCTTCGGATATGAAATTATCCTCAGGTGGTTCAGGAGATGGATATAATTATCCTATGTTAAAAAGTATAAGTTTTGGATTATCTGTAACTTTCTAATTTAAATTAAAGAAATTATGAAAATTTCAAGTAAAAATATATGGATTCCAATAATCGCAATACTGTTGTTCGGTTGCGATTTGGAACAAATACCACAGGATACTGCTTCAAAAGACGCTGTTTTTGGAAGTGAAAACGGACTTAAACTATATTCTTTCTCTTTTTATGATTTTTTGCCGAGTGCCAATAATATCCATACTGCTGACGGTATGTCGGATTATGCTGCCCGAAGAGGTGCTCCTGCTTTTATTATGGAAGGAGCTTACAGTTCAACTTCCGGTGATGACGGAAGTGCATCTGGAAACGACATAGTTGCTTTGGGAAGCGATCGGAATTGGGGCTGGGGTCACCTGCGTAATTTTAATTTTTTCATAGAAAATTGTACAGATGAGGATATCCCTGAAAGTGTAAGAAACCATTATATTGGTTTAGCAAGATTCTTCAGAGCATTTTTCTATTTTGAAAAAGTGAAACGTTACGGCGATGTTCCCTGGATTAGTAAAGCTCTTGATGTTGAAGACCCAGATCTTTTTAAAGGTCGCGATCCGAGGTCGTTAGTTATGGATTCTGTTTTGGCCGATCTTAATTTTGCATGTGAAAACATTACATTGACAAATGATCCAACCAGAAGTTTGGTGACAAAATGGGTCGCATACGCATTCAAAGCACGGGTTTGTCTTTTTGAAGGAACATTCCGTAAATACCATACACAATTAGGCCTACAGGGAACTGCAAATACCTGGTTGACTGAAGCTGCCGATGCTGCAAAAGTTGTCATGGACCAATCCGGATTCAAACTATATACCGGCTCAGGAACCGACATGTCTTACCGGGAGTTATTTATAAATCAAACTCCGATTGGTGATGAAATTATGATGGCAGTTATTATGGATAACGCATTGGCTGTTACCCATGCAGCAAACTGGTATTACACCAGCACAACAACCGGTGTCCGCTTTAATTTTATCCGCACCTTTATAAATACATATCTGAACCTCGACGGAACACCCTTTACCAGTAATCCTGATTATAAAACCATGCTGTTTCACGAAGAAACAATGGGAAGGGATAAAAGACTTCAACAAACCATAAGATTGGGTGATTACGAAAGATTAAGCAACAACATTCCTTTTAAAGCCGCACCTGATATGCTCTACTCTTACACCGGTTATCAACCGATTAAATGGACTTTAGATGACATTTATATCGACACACGAGATTTGAATTACAATTCAGTATCGATATTTCGATTTGGAGAAGTCCTTTTAAATTATGCGGAAGCAAAGGCAGAAATGGGAACTTTAACAGATGCTGACTGGGCCGCAACAATTGGTGCACTCAGAGCCAGAGCTGGCATTACAGGCGGTTTGTCAACCAAACCAACAGTTGCTGATCCGTATTTGCAGGAAAAATATTTTCCAAATATCTCAGATCCAGCTATTTTGGAAATTCGTAGAGAAAGAGGGATTGAACTGGCAATGGAAGGATTCCGCTTTTATGACATTGTTCGTTGGAAAAGAGGAGAATTAATGGAAATGGAATGGAACGGAATGTATGTGCCTGCACTTGATACCCCGATGGATTTAAATCAGGATGGCGCAATGGATGTGATTTATTATAAAACTCCGCCAGCAACCACTCCTCCTTATCCGGCAATACCCGTAAGTGAAATGTATGGAGGACAACCCAATCCTTATCGGTTATCTAACGACACTTACGGTGAAATTACCTGGCTTAATACAATCAAAAGGAAATGGGAGGAAAAGAACTATTTTTATCCAATACCTGAAACTGACAGGTTAACCAATCCGAATCTCGAACAAAACCCTGGTTGGTAAAAAGTATTCTTACATAAGTATGAAAGACCGAATCTTCAAAAAATAATTCGGTCTTTTATACTTTTCTAAACATTCAAAAATGCCACTGGTATCGTCAAAGCAAATACTTTTAAAAGCCCTAAAAAACAAATATGCGATAGGTGCATTTAATATTAACAATCTGGAAATGGCTCAAGCTGTTATTGAGGCTGCAACAGAAGAAAATGCGCCGGTAATTGTACAGGTTAGCCAGGGTGCGATCAACTACGCCGGAATCTCCGTAATAAGAAAAATGATAAAAGCACTGGCAGACAAAACCCATATTCCTGTTGTTTTACACTATGATCATGGAAAAAACATCGATCAAAATATCATTTGTCTGGCAAATGGATTTACATCACTGATGTTTGATGGATCGTCTCTTCCGCTTAAAGAAAATATTTCTAAGTCAAAAAAAATAGCTGAAATTGCACATTTATGTGGAATTCCTGTTGAAGCCGAATTAGGCAAGGTGCCACATCAAGGTGTCTCTGATAATAAACTTAAAGAAATGCTTACAAATCCTTCTCAGGCAAAATCTTTTATTCGAAAAACGAACGTTGATTCATTAGCTATCGCGATTGGATCAATTCATTCTCAATGTGCAAATCAATCTGTTTTGGATATTGAACGATTAAAGGAAATAAACAGGGAAATTCCGGAAATCCCTCTCGTTTTGCATGGTTCTTCAGGTGTAAATGATGATTCAATACGAGAAAGTTTATGTTATGGAATGTGCAAAATTAATGTAGGGACTTGTCTGATTCAGATTTTTTCAGAATCGGTAAAAAAGTATATTGAAATGAACCCTGATGTAATCGATCCCAGAAAATATTTGGAAGCTGGAAAACTTGCCATGAAAGAAGAAGTGAAAAGAAAAATCAGACTATTTGCATCAAATCAAATTATACATTAGCCAAAAAATCTTACCCGATTGGCAAATACCCCTTCTTAAACTATTCGGTTTCGGTTTTCTGGTCCGGTTCACCGGATGATTTTCTGCTGTTTTTGCGCTTCCAGAATTCGCTGGTATAGCCTTTAGCCGGTTTGGATTTCGCCTGAACAAATACTTGCCGGCTGTATGTACTTCGTCCACCAGTTCTTTCAGGTAGGTACAGGCTTTGTCGCAATTAAAATTCGTTGCATTTATTCTGCCTATTCGCCGTTTGATGCAGCTGACAAACAGGCCTTTTCAAAGGCAAGCTGTGTTAGTAAATCACAGATAAATATACTATCATGCGGTTTAAATCGAAAATTATTATAATTTTATGCGGTTTAAATCGAATAATATTATAGTTTTATGATTCTACGACATCTCAAAAAAAACATAGAAAAACACCTATTTCTAAAAAAGACCATTATTGTTTACGGAGCCCGTCAAACGGGCAAGACCACCCTGATGGAACAAATTCTGACACCATACAAGGAACAAACGCTTTTTCTGAATGGAGATGATGCAGATACGCGGGAAATGCTTACAAACCTGAACGCAACCCAATTGGTTCCAATAATAGGAAACTCCAAAATTGTTCTATTGGATGAAGCCCAGCGAATTCCCGAAACAGGACTGGTTCTAAAAATTATCAACGACAATTTTAAAAATGTGCAGCTTATTGCCACCGGGTCTTCCTCTTTCGATCTGGCCAATCAGATTATGGAACCACTTACCGGCCGAAAATTTGAATTTACACTTTTCCCGTTGTCATTTAGCGAAATGGTTGACCACCACGGATTTCTCACCGAAAAAAGATTACTGGAACACCGGTTAATTTATGGATACTACCCCGACATTGCAATTAATATGGGCCAGGAAAAAAAATTACTGAAGTCGCTCGCTTCAAGTTTCCTGTATAAAGATTTATTAACCCTGGAAACCATAAAAAAGCCTGTTTTGCTCGAGAAAATCCTTACAGCACTTGCTTTGCAAATCGGAAACGAGGTGTCATACAACGAACTGGCAAAACTGCTCAACTCCGATAAGGAAACCATTGAAAAGTATATTGACTTGCTGGAAAAGACGGGTATTATTTTTAAGTTGAAAGCCCTCAGCCGGAATGTGAGAAATGAAATTAAAAAAGGCCGCAAAATCTATTTTTACGACAATGGAATACGGAATGCTGTATTGGGAAATTTTTCTTCTTTATCCGGGAGAACTGATAAAGGGGCTTTATGGGAAAATTTTTTTATCAGTGAACGGTTAAAGTACCTTTCGAATAACGAGATAGAAGTAAAATCATGGTTTTGGCGAACCACTCAGCAGCAGGAAATCGATTATATTGAAGAGTGGGAAAATAAAATACTTGCTTTTGAACTCAAATGGAATACGCAAAAAAATGTCCGCCTGTCAAAAACATTTTCCAATGCATATCCCAATCACGAGTTTAAAGTGATAACCCCTGAAAACTTTCATAAGCTTGTGATGGAAGTGGAATAATCATTTGCCTTGTATTCCGCCAGAACAGATACTTGCCGGCCTCGCACTCCTCTTCCACCGGTTCTGTGAGGCGAGTGTTGCTTGACTAACTGTTGATTTTCAAATCAAACTGAAATAACAGTTATTTCATCCCGTCTCTGACAAAAAATCATGCCTTTATTCTGCCAACTTTTTTATGTTTACACCCGTAACAGGAAAATAGAAATCTTTAAAGACAAAAAAATGATATCCAAAATTCAATTTATTGCTGTTTTACTTTTGGCAGCGCTGATGGCATCGGCACAGCCGAAAAATTTTGAAAATCCGCGGTTTGTTTCCGAAAACAAACTGGAACCGCGCAGTACGTTCTACCCGTTTCCTTCGGAAGCAGAGGCCGTAACCAACGACCGTGACCAATCGCCCTGGCTGAAATTCCTGAACGGCGACTGGAAATTCCATTTCTCACCTGACACAGCTTCGGTTCCTGCCGGGTTCCACCGGGAAAATTTCGTGGTGGCTTCGTGGGACAACATCGACGTGCCCTCGTGCTGGGAAATGCGGGGCTACGGAACTCCCATTTACACTAATGTGGTGTACCCGTTCCCGGTGAATCCACCCTACATCGAACGTGAAAATCCGGTGGGCATTTATGTGAAGGAATTTACGGTTCCCGAAGAGTGGACCGACCAGGAGGTTATCCTACATTTTGGCGGGGTCAGTTCGGCGTTCAACTTGTGGGTAAACGGCCAGAAAGCCGGTTACAGCCAGGACAGCCGCCTGCCTGCCGAATTCAACATCACCGAATTCCTGAAAACCGGAAGCAACCGCGTTACCGTGCAGGTGTACCGCTGGAGCGACGGCAGCTATCTTGAAGACCAGGACCACTGGCGCATGAGTGGCATTCACCGCGAGGTTTTCCTCATGGCCCGCCCAAAAGTGCACATCGAAGATTTTGCCGTGCGTACCCGGTTCGACGACAACTTTCAGCATGCCTGGCTTCAGGTGCGCCCTGCGATGGCAAACAGCAACAAAACCAATCTGGATGGCTGGACCGTGGAAGCCCGCCTGTACGATGCCAACCGGCAGGAGGTTCTGGAACAACCTTTATCGGTACCTGCCAACCGCATTTACCGCGAAGGCTATCCGCAGCGTGACAGACCTTATTTTGCCATCATGGAAACGCTGATAGAAAATCCACGGCATTGGTCGGCCGAAGACCCGTACCTTTACACCCTTTTCATAAGCCTGAAAAATGCGAATGGCAAAGTGGAAGAAGCCGTTTCAACCAAGGTCGGTTTTCGCGAGGTGGAACTGAACAACGGACGTTTGCTGGTTAACGGCCGCGAAGTGAAACTGAAGGGCGTAAACCGGCACGACCACAGCCAGCTCAACGGTAAAACCGTTTCCCGGCAGGAGATGCTCAACGATGTATTGCTGATGAAACAATTCAACATCAACGCCGTACGGACCTCGCACTACCCCAATGATCCGTATTTTTACGAGTTGTGCGATGAATACGGTTTGTATGTGATGGACGAAGCCAACATTGAAACCCATGGTGTGGGCGGCTATTTTGCCAATCAAACCGATTGGGCTTATGCTTTCCTCGACCGCGTAATCCGAATGGTTGAGCGCGACAAAAACCATCCTTCCATCATCTCGTGGTCGTTGGGCAATGAGTCGGGCACCGGACCCAACCACGCAGCTGCAGCTGCATGGGTAAAAGATTTCGATCCCACACGGTTTGTTCATTACGAAGGCGCTCAGGGCAACCACGAACACCCCGCTTACATTAAACCCGGCTCCGACCGGCGTCCGGTATTTATGGCCAATCCCACCGACCCGTATTACGTGGATGTGCTCAGCCGCATGTATCCCAGTCCTTCACAACTGGAAGGACTTGCCATCAGCCCGTATATTCACCGGCCCATTGTGGTTTGCGAATACGCCCATGCCATGGGAAATTCGTTAGGTAATCTGAAGGAATACTGGGACATCATCCGCAAATACCCCAACCTGATTGGCGCCTACATTTGGGACTGGACAGACCAGGGATTGCTGCAAACCGATGAAAACGGGCGTGAATTCTGGGCTTACGGCGGCGATTTTGGCGACACACCCAACGACGGCAATTTCTGCATCAACGGCATTGTTTCGCCTGACCAAACGCCACAACCAGCCATGTGGGAGGTAAAAAAAATATTTCAGGATGTGGTGACCACCCTGCGCAGCAAGAACAGTTTTACCGTGAACGTGCTGAACCGGCATTCACACAGCGATTTGTCGCACCTGGAACTGCACTGGAAGCTGCTGGCCGGTGGCGAAACCGTTCAGTCCGGCACGGAAACCATCCCGCCTGTTCTGCCCGGCGCCAGTGTGGATGTCTCACTCAGTGTCAGATCGTTTCAGCCGGTCGCTGAAAAAGAATATGTACTGGAAACTACCTACCGGTTGAAAAACGAAACTTCCTGGGCGCCCAAAGGTTTCGAAGTGGCCTGGGACCAGATGATGATTCAGGAAGCCTCTACTGAGAAGGGTATTGAACCGGCCGGCAGCCTGTCGGTTGAGAACCTGGAAGATGGCGTAAAAGTTTCGGGAAGGCGGTTTTCTGCCACCTTTAGCAAATCAAAAGGCGCTATGGTTTCGTTTGTAACCAACGGAACCGAAATGCTGCAGGAACCGCTTCAGCCCAATTTCTGGCGCATACCCACCGACAACGACATGGCCGGAGGCAATCGTGTTTTCCAGTCCATGCGGGTTT
>Ga0334901_1003098_pt1 | contig 13063 bp, 14 predicted proteins | sample GraSluR3_MG_3_FD_207216 | JGI IMG/M metagenome (GOLD analysis project Ga0334901, IMG submission 207216) | Sludge microbial communities from methane-producing bioreactor in Wageningen University, Netherlands - Granular Sludge_15_08-R3 | ecosystem: Engineered > Bioreactor > Anaerobic >...
AAAAACAAAAATAGCAAGAAAAATATTTTTTCCTAAATTTTCTTTCCCTTTCTTTTTCAAAGAGTTGCATTATTAATTATTTTCATGCGGAATTGCTGAACAGATAGTTAAACAAAAAATCCACCAGTAAACTGGTGGATTTTTTTTGCGGAGAGAGAGGGATTCGAACCCCCGGAACCTCTCGGTTCAACGGTTTTCAAGACCGCCGCATTCGACCACTCTGCCATCTCTCCGGGCGCGACAAAAGTAGAACTTTTTTTTAATCCAGAAAAACATGCCAGTTAAAAAATTTCGGAAATGCTGAAAAAAAAAGGGGTTTAGGGTTGTTTTTTTAAAACTTATTTCTGAATTTAGCTACAACTTTTGAAAGGGTTCTCTGAAATGGTTGATTTTACTGGTATTCTGGAAAGGTAGCCTGGAAAAAAGCGAATGAGAAAAAGAAAAAATACTTACATAAATTGCTTATTTACAATAATTTAGTTTTTCATTTAAAATTTTTGCTTATGAACAAAGCACAATTAATTGATGCAATGGCCGCAGGAGCAGGCCTTACAAAAGCTGACGCAAAAAAAGCGCTCGACGCTTTTATTGGCGCAACTACTGACTCCCTTAAGGGTGGAGACAGAGTAACTCTTATTGGATTTGGAACTTTTTCAGTAAGTGAACGTGGTGCCCGCACCGGAAGAAACCCGCAGACAGGGAAAGAAATTAAAATCCCTGCCAAAAAAGTGGTTAAATTTAAAGCCGGCGCCGATTTGGCCGACGCAGTATCCTGATTGGACGGAGGATACCAAAAAACAGAGGGGAGCAATCAGCTTCCCTTTTTTTTATTTTTGTTCCGTGCACTAAAAACACCGATAATGCAAAAAAAGATCATTCAGTATCTTTCAGGATTTATCACCCAGGAGCGGCTTCAATTGTTCGAAAAAGTACTTGAAGAAAGAACTTCCTATATAGCTGTTGTGCTCGAAGATATTTTTCAACCCCAAAATGCCAGTGCTGTTTTACGAACATGTGATTGTTTCGGAATTCAAAATATACATATTATTGAAAACCGGAACGAATTCAGGGTGGATCGTGAAGTGGCTATGGGAGCATCGAAATGGCTGAGTTTGCATAAATACAACCAACAAGAACAAAACAGCGCCAATGCCATAAAAGGGCTCAAACAAGAGGGGTACAGAATTGTGGCCACTTCGCCTCACCTGAACGATAACCTTCTGCCGGATTTTGATCTTTCAAAAGGAAAAGCTGCAATTGTTTTTGGCTCAGAATTGCCCGGAATTTCCGAAGTCGTTAAAAATGAAGCCGACGACTTTTTAAAAATACCGATGTACGGATTTACCGAAAGCTTTAATATTTCTGTTTCGGCGGCAATTGTTTTGTACCAGCTGGCGCAAATGTTAAGGGAACAATCCGAGATCGACTGGAAACTGAGTGAACAGGAAAAAGACGACATCAAACTGGCCTGGTTGCGTGCCACAATAAAACGCAGCAGTTTGCTCGAAAAACGATTTTTAACTGAACGGGGTAATAAAATGGAAAAACCGGAACGTTAATTTGCCGTCATAAGTTCCTTCAGCTTTTCTAAAGTAATCAACTCAACGCCTTTTTTTTCCCAGGTTTCAAACGGAAGCGGAATATTGGGGAGTTCTTTTATGGCATCTTTAATAACATAAACGTTGTTCACTTTTTTAGCAAGTCCTTTCACTGCCGCATCCACACACACATTGGTTGTAACGCCGTAAACCACAACTGTGTCGGGATTTAAATATTTTAAAATTTTTTCGGTCATCGGATTACCGGTAAACACATCGAAAGCGTCTTTTCTGATTACAAAATTCCGGTGTTCTTCTCTGCCAAAAAGCCCGGGAGTAATAAGATATTCTTTATCCCAGTCGAAAATCACAGGGTCTTCCGGGTCGGTTTCCCGTATGTAATCGGCGCCGCGTGTGCCAGCCATACAATGTTCAGGAAATGTGTTGACAAAATCGGGCGAGGAATCGAGCTCGGCAGAATTGGCATAGTGGTAATCTGCCGTGTTTACTACTCTTATTGAATTTTCTTTGGCCAGCCTGGTAAGTTCTTTCCACTGCGGGCGCAAATTTTCCGCCCCCTGAACATACAATTTCCCACGCGGATAAACGAAATCAATTTGGGTATCCACATTCCAAAACAACAAGTTCGTTAAATCCATTTTTTATTGTTAAAAATTCATTTAAAGATATCCAATATGGAAAGGGAGTGAAAAATTTTAATGTTAAAAAATGATAACAAAAAAACCCGGATAAAGTTATATCCGGGTTTCCAGTTCAATATTATATTTTGATTACAAGCCTTTTTCGAGAAAAGCGACAAATTCTTCATCTTCAAAAGTAACCCCTAATTTGTGTTCGGTACCGTCGGGTTCTATAATTACATGAAAAGGGATACTGTTGGTTGCATACTTTCCAATTTGAAAATCAAGGTTCTTTTTTCCCATGGTTTTCTTCACTTTTCCGTCCACATTCGAAGTTATCCATTCCTCTTCAGGGAGGGTTGTCCGGTCATCGGTATAGAGTGCGATAATCACATATTCCTCCGACAGTAGTTTTAATGAACGCGGATCGGCCCAAACACCGTTCTCCATCTTTTTGCAGTTTGCACAGGCATGTCCTTTAAAAACAAGAAATACCGGCTTTTCCTGTTCTTCGGCACACGCCATTCCCTGCTCATAATCGAAATAGCCGTTTAAACCGTGTGGTAGATGCAGTTTATCGGCATACTTTGCCGGGCCGCACAATTCGTTTTGAACAGTTTGAGAACCTGCGGGGCCGGACTGAAAATAAGACTGACCGGCACTTTTCGGTGGCAGCAATGCAGAAATCGAAGTTAAAGGTGCACCAAAGAGCCCGGTGAAAAGGTATATCGTAAAAGTAAATGTAACAACCGCCAGCAACAACCGGCCTGTTCCAACATACGGCAAATCGCTGTCGTGTGAAAACTTAATTTTACCCAGAAAATACATGCCTAAAAGGAAAAACAACACAATCCATACGGCCAGGTAGATTTCCCTGTTGATAAAATTCAATCCGTAAACCTGGTCGATGTTGCTTAAAAACTTTAACCCAAACGCCAGAAGGATGAACGCAAATACAACTTTTATCGAATTCAGCCAGCCTCCGGATTTTGGAAGTTTGTTTAACGCCGATGGAAAAATTGCCAGCAAAGTAAATGGCAGTGCAAACGCCAGTCCGAAAAAGAACATGCCGATTAACGGCCGCATTCCGCCATCCTGAACCGCTTCAATAATAAGGGCTCCGATAAACGGTCCGGTGCACGAAAATGAAACAATTACGGTTGTAAGCGCCATAAAAAAAGCGCCGACCATTCCTCCCTGTTCTGCTTTCGAATCGGTTTTATTTACCAAACTGTTGGGCAAAACAATTTCGAAAGCGCCAAAAAAGGAGATGGCAAATACAAGAAACAACAGGAAAAAAATGAGATTGGGAATCCAGTGGGTACTTAAAATATTTCCAACGTTCGGACCGAATAATCCGAAAGTAAACAGCGCCCCCAGCAGCGAGAAAATAAGCAGAATGGAAAATCCGAAAAAGAGGCCGTTTTTTATGGCTTTCCCCCTGTTTTCGCTACCGCGCATAAAAAACGAAACGGTCATGGGAATCATAGGAAAAACGCACGGGGTTAATATAGCGGCAAAGCCTGCCAGTGCCGAAATTAAAACAAAAAGCCATAAGGTTTGTCCACTGGATGAACCCGAAGTGGTGCCGGTCCCCGAACTTACCGTACCTTCAGAAACGGGGGCCTGTTGTGAAACGCCACCATTAAACTGAAAGGAAAACTCAGCTTCATTGGGAGGGAGACACATTTCATCGTCACAGCCCATAAACAGCACGTACCCTTTTATTTCAACCGGATCGTCGGATTTTAACCTGATCTTTTGGGTTAGAGTGGCCCTTTCGCTGAAAAACCGGAGGTTAAGCTGAAAAATATTATCGAACTTTTCTACCGGCTGGGGGTCTTTTTGCAATTCCCCAACAAAATCGAAAAGCGTAGAATCTTCGAAAACTATCTGGGTAGCTATCGGTCCGCCTTCGGGCAGATAGGTATCGTATAAATGCCAGTCTTCATCAATACCGGCTTCAAAAATTAAATCGACATCCTTCCCGTTTTGCTTGGAATCAAAGGTCCATTTAATCGGTTCTATTATTTGAGAAAACGCGGAAAATGCGATTAAAACAGATAAAACTATCAGTGTTAGTCTCTTCATATTTTTTTTTATTTTCGTTTTAAAAACATCTACAAATGTATATATTTCAATATAACAATTATCATTTTTTATTGTTTCCGTATTCCACATTTCGGTAACTCGGCACAAAATAAACACTTTAAAACAGATCGAAAAAAAACCGGCTGTTGTCAACCGGTTTTCAATTTACAATATAATTTCCTCCCTGTTTTCATCGAAAAAGTGATATTCCAGCAAAGCAAGAGAACTGTTGGTTTCTATTTTCACCCACTTAAAAAACCGGTAAAACCAGTTGTTCCGGTAACTTCTAATACCTTTTGTTAAATATGCGGCAATATAGGGATGAACGGCTATTGTTAATTTTTTCTTATTTAAATCTTTCAGAATATATTTTACTTTTCCATCCAATTCATCGGCAAATAAAATCGTAGGCATAATTTTTCCGGTGCCATTACAAGTCGGACATTTTTCAGCCGTTTCAATAATTTCTTCGGGGCGAACTCTTTGCCGTGTTATTTGCATCAGGCAAAACTTACTCAGGGGTAAAATATTATGTTTGGTACGGTCTTCGGACATTATTTCCCTCATGTGCTCAAAAACTTTCTGCCTGTTGGCCTGCACATGCATATCAATAAAATCGATAACGATAATTCCGCCCATATCTCTCAACCTCAATTGTCGGGCAATTTCATCACAGGCAGCCAGGTTCACTTCCAGGGCACTCGATTCCTGATCTCCCGCTGTTTTTGCGCGGTTGCCGCTGTTCACATCAATCACGTGAAATGCCTCGGTATGTTCGACGATTAAATAGGCACCATTTTTAAAAGAAACCGTTTTACCGAACGAGGCTTTAATCTGTTTTTCAATACCGTAGTGTTCGAAAATTGGCCTGCGCCCTTTGTACAGTTTTACTATTTTCCGCTTATCGGCCTGTATGCTGCCTATGTAATCGGTTATTTCGTTGCAAACCGACTGATCGTTCACAATAACACTGTTGAATTTTGGCGTGTAAATATCCCTGAGAAGTGCTGTGGCCCGGTCCATTTCTCCAATAACAAGCGAAGGAGAGGTTGTCCGTTTCAGCTTATGAAATGTGGTTTCCCATTTATCGACAAGGCCACGTAATTCCTGATCGAGATCGGCTACTTTTTTCCCTTCGGCTGCCGTGCGCACAATTACCCCGTATTTTTTCGGTTTGATACTCTGAATGAGTTTTTTCAGACGGCTTTTTTCTTCATTCGACTTAATTTTCTGCGAAACAGAGACTTTGTCGCTAAAAGGCATTAACACCATAAAACGACCGGCAATTGAAATTTCGGAAGTAAGCCTTGGTCCTTTTGTTGAAATGGGTTCTTTGGCTACCTGTACCAAAATATTTTGTCCAACCTTTAAAAGTTCTGTTATCCGGCCTTCTTTGTTAATATCAGGCTCGGAATGAAATTTCGAAATGGAGGTAAATTTACTTTTCCGTGAAGAAACAATCCGCAAAAACTTATTCAACGTAGCAAATTGCGGCCCCATGTCGAGGTAGTGTAAAAAAGCATCTTTTTCGTAACCTACATCAATAAACGCGGCATTCAGGCTCGGCATTATTTTTTTAACCTTACCAAGGTAAATATCGCCGACAGCAAACCTGGCGCCACTTTTTTCCCGGGTTAATTCAACAAGTTTCTTATTTTCCTGTAATGCTATAACAATTTCGGAAGGAGTGACATCAATAATTAAATCACTACTCACAACCTAAATATTAATACTGTTAAATTAATCAAATGTACTTTATATAACAGATTAAACCTAAGGCGAAATCACCTTAGGTTTAATCTGTCTTTTAAACTAAAAAACCCTGCAAAAAGTTACTTTTTCTTTTTGTGGCGGTTTTTACGCAATCTTTTTTTGCGTTTATGCGTAGCCATTTTATGTCTTTTTCTTTTTTTTCCGCTTGGCATAATGAATTACTTTACGTTATTTTTAACTTTCGCCACAAATGTCTTTGCCGGTTTGAACGACGGGATGTTATGTGCCGGAATAATAATAGTGGTATTTTTCGAAATATTCCGCGCAGTTTTTTCTGCCCTTCTTTTAACCACGAAACTACCGAAACCTCTTAAGTAAACATTCTTGCCTTCCTGCAAAGAATCTTTTACAGTTTCCATAAAAGCTTCAACCGTTTTTTGAACAGTTACCTTTTCAATACCTGTGTTTTTCGAGATCTCATTTACAATATCTGCTTTTGTCATGTCTTAAAATATTTAAATATCAATAAATTAATCGGTTTATTATGGTGTGCAAAAATATAAATTATTTGATAACCCAAAAGCATTTCAAATAAATTATTTTTGTTTTTCTAAAAGATTTAAAAGGATTTACAGAAAAATGAATGATTTTTTAGAAAAAATATACAAATGGTACACAATAAATCAACGCCGGCTTCCATGGAGAGCAACCAGCGATCCCTATAAAATCTGGTTATCGGAAATCATACTTCAACAAACACGGGTCGATCAGGGTATTTCTTACTATTTACGGTTCATTGAAAGATTTCCTGCAATTTCTGATCTGGCAAAAGCCGGTGAAGACGAAGTTTTAAAACTGTGGCAGGGGCTCGGCTACTATTCCCGTGCACGTAATCTACATGCAACCGCCCAAACAATTGAAAAAGAATACCAGGGCATTTTTCCCCGCAACTATCACGAAATCATAAACCTGAAAGGAATAGGGCCCTACACAGCAGCAGCAGTTGCCTCCATTGCGTTCGGACTGCCCTACCCTGCAATCGACGGAAACATATACCGGGTACTGGCAAGGTATCTCGGAATTTCAAGCGCGGTTGACACAACAAAAGGCAAAAAAGTTTTTGAAAATACTGCCCGGGAGTTAATCCGGGATAAAAACCCGGGGTTTCATAACCAGGCGCTTATGGAATTCGGGGCACTGCAGTGTGTTCCCAAATCGCCGGATTGTAAAAACTGTCCGGTTCGCACAAGCTGTTATGCTGCAACCCATAATAAGGTTGCAGCACTCCCGGTGAAAACAAAAAAAACAACACAACGGAATCGCTTTTTTTATTACTTCTTCCTTCAATCGGGAGAAAACACCTGGCTGGAAAAACGCAAAAACAACGACATCTGGAAAAACCTCTATCAGTTTCCTTTAATTGAAACAGACAATGAGCTTTCGGACGAAGAACTGGCGAAAATAAAACCTGAATTTTTAGACCGTCAAAAGTTTAATGTCAAATATGTCTCCTCCTCAAAAAAACATATTCTGAGCCATCAGATAATTTTTGCCCGGTTAATTCACCTCGAAGTGGACAAAACAGTTCGGTTAAATAAAAACTATAATCAGGTACCCATAAACGATGTTGAAAACTTTGCAGTGCCGCGACTGATTGAAATTCTGATGAAACAAACCAGTAATTTTTAAATTTGTCGCGAAATAATGAAAATCTTTTATTTAGAATTTGTATTTTTAAAACGTTAACCTAAAAAATTAAAAATATGGCAATTAATAAAGTTATTTTAGTTGGAAACGTAGGTAAAGACCCCGAAATCAGACATCTCGATTCAGGAATTGCAGTTGCAAATTTTCCCCTGGCCACATCGGAGAGCTACATTGCCAAAAACGGCGATAAAGTAGAAACCACCGAATGGCACAACATTGTTGTATGGCGCGGATTGGCTGATGTTGCAGAAAAATATGTCACCAAAGGCCGTCAATTGTATATTGAAGGAAAAATAAGAACCCGCTCATGGGATGATAAAGACGGGAACAAACGCTACACCACCGAAATTGTTGCCGACGTGTTGCAATTGTTAGGTTCGCGGCCCGACAATCAGCAGGGCGGCAACAATCAATACGAAAGCAACCAGTCTGATTCAAACGGTTTTAAGGCCGCTGACGAAGCTGAGATTGAAGATCAGGGCGGCGACGACGATCTGCCATTCTGAATTTGCAGTGATTTCTTATACCGGATGCCCCATCAGGGAAAAAGTCGATGGGTTAAAAATTTAAATGTACATTAACTGGCTCCAAATCAGTTAATAAATATTTCTATTGTATTCCATGTAATTCAAAATTCAATAAAGCCCCTATTTTTGTATTGAAATTTGGCAAAAAACAACAAATGAATTCCAAAATTTTTCTGTTGGCACTGACGATTATTGGATGGGGTTGTGAAGAAAAATTTACCCCAAAACCCCGGGGATTTTTCAGAATCAGTTTTCCTGAAAAAGAATATCAGCCGCTTCCCGACCAGTTTCCCTACGTGTTTCACTTTCCGGAATATGCAAACATTACCCCCGACAGGCAAAATCCCGGCCAACCCTGGTGGATTAACCTCGAAGTTCCCGAAAACAAAGCCGAAATACACATTTCGTATTACGAACTGTACGACAAACAAAAACCTGCGCGCCTGCTGCTGGCCGAATTTATGGAAGAATCCCGCGAACTGGCTTACAAACATTCCATAAAAGCCAATGCCATAGAGGAGCGCATTTTTGTAAATCCTGAAGATAAAGTTTTTGGAACGGTTTATCACATTGAAGGAAATGCCGCCTCACCCATCCAGTTTTTTTTAACCGACAGCACACGGCATTTCCTGCGTGGCGCGCTTTACATCAGGGCAACACCCGATATCGATTCGCTGAAACCGGTCATTGATTTTTTGGAACACGATGTGATTCACCTGATTGAAACCACAAAATGGGAATAATGCCGGTAGTTAAAATTTTAAATATTGAAAAAGGGAAACTGGGAATCTGGAAGTTTCGGGAATCGAGTGATGACCTGCAACAGTTTTTCAGGTTCACTGAAAATGAAAAAGCAGAATTCAGGTGCATTAAATATGAAAACCGGAAAAGGGAATTCCTCAGCGTTCGTTTACTGCTGGAACAAATGTTGGGGAAAAAATGCGAAATAGGTTACAATTCAAAAAGGAAACCGCACTTAAACGACAATCCGGTTTTTATCAGTATCTCCCATTCAGCCGATTTGGCCGTGGTTTTACTTTCAGAAAAAAAAGCCGGAGTCGATGCTGAAAATATAAAACGAAACACCGAAAAAGTTGCAAAACGGTTTCTTGCCGACGCCGAAATAAATGACATCCGGCAATCGGCTCAGCCAAATCTGCAACGCATTATTTACTGGTGTGCCAAAGAAGCGGCATTTAAATTTTCAGCCAGACCGGCAATCGAATTTAAATCGCAAATAAACATCGATAGTTTTAGACTCAGTAATGATGGCGGGATTTTTACCGGAAAATTGTCTAAAGATTTACCACACATTAAATTAGCTTTTCACTACTTTTTTTATGAAAACAATGTGGTTGTGTATTGTGTTGAAGTAGAAAATTTTGAAAGATGAAAAAACCGGAAAATCACATTCTTGTCATTTTTGGAGCCTCGGGCGATTTAACCAAACGGAAACTCATTCCTGCTCTTTTCGATCTGCACGGTCAGGATTTATTGCCTGAAAACTTTGCTGTTTTAGGGGCTTCACGCACTGAATTGTCTGACGAAGATTTCAGAAAAAAAGCGGATGAATTTCTACCCGAAGATAAAGACACGACCGATTTCAAAAAGTTGCTTTTTTACGAACCGGTTTCTCCCACCGATTCAGCTGATTTCAAAAAGTTAAAAACGCGGCTTGAAAAACTTGAAAAAGAAAAAAACATAGCGCCAAACTATATTTTCTACCTCTCTACTCCCCCATCGGTTTATGAAGTGATTGCAGAAAACCTGTCGAAACAGCACCTGAGCAAATCAACGCAGTTTTTCAGGCGATTGATTGTAGAAAAACCATTTGGTACCGACCTTAAATCGGCGCAAAAACTGAACAAAGATCTCCTTCACTTTTTTGATGAAAACCAGGTTTACCGCATCGATCACTACCTCGGAAAGGAAAGCGTTCAGAACATGTTGGTCACGCGGTTCGCCAACGGGATTTTCGAGCCGCTGTGGAACCGCAATTTTGTAGAGCGGGTTGAAGTTACTTCGGCCGAAAGCCTCGGCGTGGAAGGCCGTGGTGGTTATTACGACGAATCGGGCGCATTGCGCGACATGTTGCAAAACCATCTGCTTCAGCTTGTTGGATTTGTAGCCATGGAACCTCCGGTAGTAATCGAAGCCAACGCCATTCGAAACGAAATTGTAAAGGTATTTCAGTCGCTGCGCCCTATTTCTGAAGAAGATGTGGCAGAATTTGTGGTCAGAGGGCAATACACCGCTTCCACTATTAAGGGAGAACAGGTGAAAGGCTACCGCGAAGAACCGGGCGTTAACCCGGATTCTCGCACCGAAACCTTTGCATCCATGAAATTTTACATCGACAACTGGCGCTGGGGTGGCGTTCCTTTTTATATTCGAACCGGGAAAAAGCTTCCCGCAAGAGTTACCGAAATTGTGATTCACTTTAAGCAGGTTCCACACCATCTGTTCAATAGCGTTGGGATGCCTGGCCCTGTTGACAATCAACTGGTTATCCGCATTCAACCCGACGAAGGAATTTTGCTGAAATTCAGAATGAAAACACCTGGCGCAGGATTTCAGGTTCAAACTGTAAACATGGATTTTCACTATTCCGATTTGGCAGAAGTGCGCCTGCCTTCGGCCTATGAACGCCTTTTGCTGGATTGTATGCAGGGTGATGCCACACTTTATTCACGCGGCGATGCGGTGGAAGAAGCCTGGAAGTTTGTACAACCTATTTTGAATGCGTGGAAAAACAATCCGAATATTCCGGTTTACGGTTATCCTGCCGGAACCTGGGGGCCCGAACCCGCCGAAAAATTAATTCGGGGCGGCGAATGGCGTTTCCCGTGTAAAAACCTTTCCAACGACGGTATGTATTGTGAATTGTAAAAACAAATAAATAGCCTATATTTAATCCTAAATTCTGAAATTATGGCAGCTTCAACAGAGGTAAAAATTTTTCCGAAACCCAAAAAAGTGTGCAAAGCTGTGGCACGCGAAATCCGGAAACTGACCCAGGGATCGCCGCGCCCACGCTTCGACATTGCGCTTTCCGGGGGAAACACGCCGAAAAAACTGTTTAAAATTCTGGCTAAAAAACATAGAGAAACCATTCCGTGGGAACGTATTCATTTTTGGTGGGGCGATGAACGCTGTGTTTCGCCAACCAGCGATGAAAGCAATTTTAAAATGGCCAATGATTTTTTGTTTTCCCGCATACCGGTTCCGGCCAAAAACATTCATCGCATAAAAGGGGAAAATAAACCGGAAGAAGAAGCCAAACGTTATGGCGCCGAAATCGAAAAAAACCTGAATCAACGCGGTGATGTTCCGGTGTTCGATATTATTTTGCTCGGATTGGGCGACGACGGGCACACCGCTTCTATTTTTCCCGACCAGTTGGAAATTTTTGAAGAAAACCGGAATTGCGTAGCTGCAAAACATCCGCTCAGCGGGCAAAACCGGATTACGCTCACCGGCAGGGTGCTGAATAATGCCAGCAGAATTTTTTTCCTGGTAACAGGTGAAAACAAAGCAATGCGGGTTTCGGAAATTATGAATAACGACGAAGCGGCCAAACTGCTTCCGGCCTATTACATTGAACCAAAAAACGGATCGCTCATCTGGTTTATAGACGAACCTGCCGCCTCGAAGATTACCTGACAGGAATCAATCCCAATACTTCTTCGCCAAATTTCAGGGTTTCACGAACCACCTCGTCAACTGAATCCGAAGTAAGGTCGCATGCAATCACATGGTCGCCGGCTTCGGGAAACGCCACTTGTATTTTCAGGTCAGAAGGTGTTCCCAACTGATTAAACATTTTCAGCATGGCACTTACCTTTACCGTTTCGTCCTGGTTGTCCTCATCTTTATAATAATACCCCAGAAAAACAGGCGTTGTAACCCGGCTGAAAGTAGATTTATTCATGGTGGCATCAACCAATTGCTGCAAAAAAACCACGGCTTCCATGCGGTATTTGCAGTACCAGTACAAACAGTCTTTCGAGTTAAAATCTTCGTTGGTTACGCGGTATTTTCCACCGGTAACTTTCCGTCCAATTTGCAGTCCCCAGGGTTTTGAAAGCAGAAAGGCGGCTCCGTTGTTAATTCTGATGTTGGGTGAATATAAAATCAGCCCGTCCACATATTCCGGAAAATCGGCAGCAAGCTGCAAACCCAGCGTGCCGCCGGTGGAAGTGCTCATAATGATGACTTTTTTTCCGAGGCTGCGGGCTACCATCAGCGCTTCTTTGGCCGATTCCCACAAATTATCGGGCGTCATGTCAATCAGCGCGTCTTCCGTTTCAATTCCGTGCGATGCCAGCCGCGGCAGGTAGGCATTCATTCCAAAATGTTTTGCGAATTCAGCATTTGCCGGGAATCCTTCGAACCACGACGCCGAAAAACCGTGCAGGTAAAGCAGGCAATAATCTGTTCGTTCCTTTAACGAATCGTTTACCCAGAAAATTCGCGATTCGTTGTCGGGCCGTACATTAAATTCCGCCTCCTTTTCAGTAATGTAACTTTCCAGGTTTCGCACACTGGCCGGCAATGAAGGCAGATTTTTATCCAGTTCGGGTTTTGGCGGTTTGGGTCCCAGCAAATAACCAGCCACCAAAACCAGCAGAAGAATAAGTAGGTAACGTTTTAGTTTTTTCATAACTTTCAGCTTTTAATAAACAACTCCAACCTGAACCAAAATTCTTTTTCAAGAACGGGGCTTTTGGTTCTTTTTCTGAATGTTTTTTTGAAAGAATCGCTGAACGAAACGTCCATCAGAGCATATTTTTTAATTCTACTTTCTCTTCGAGAGGTAAACTGTAAATTTTATCCACGATATCGT
>Ga0334901_1003103_pt1 | contig 13043 bp, 14 predicted proteins | sample GraSluR3_MG_3_FD_207216 | JGI IMG/M metagenome (GOLD analysis project Ga0334901, IMG submission 207216) | Sludge microbial communities from methane-producing bioreactor in Wageningen University, Netherlands - Granular Sludge_15_08-R3 | ecosystem: Engineered > Bioreactor > Anaerobic >...
TTTACAGCCAAGACCTTCTTAATCTTGCTAATGGGAACCCTATTGTTCTTTGGCTGGGGCTGTTCTGGCGATTCTCTTGATCAGAACGATCAGGTGATGGAAGCAGGGATCCCGGACGAAAATGCGACTGGGGTGAGGGTGATGGAATATACCAATAACCGCCTGGACTATATCATTGAAGCGGCTAGCATGCAGCGCTATACGGATCGGCGCATGATGTATGGCTATGACGTGACCCTTAGTTCCTACGATCGCGAGGGTGCGATCAGCTCTGTGATCCGCGCGGATACCACGATCGTGGATGATGCTCGCAATATCATTTTTGCCAATGGCAACGCGGTCTACCAGAGTGATGAGGGCGAAATTCGTACCCAGAGGATAATCTGGGAGAGAACCATGGATAGCATCACGGCGCCTGGATTTGTGATCTTGACCCGGGGGGATGATGTGCTGCGCGGACACAGTATGCGAACAGATGCGCGGCTCAGCTTTGTGGAGATGGAAACGGTCTCTGCGGAAGGATATATCGTTGAAGAAGATATTTCTTGGTAAGCTGCTGCTGTTGATCTGGCTCCTGCTGGTGGCTCAAACGGGGGACAATCAACAGTTTCGGCTGATCAATGCCGACCGGCTGCATATGGTAAACCCTGAAAGCGGGCAGATTTTGCAGTTAAACGGGAAGGTACATTTCTTCTATGGGGACATCGAGTTTCGCAGCGATCGCGCCTTGATCCTGGATGCGCAGAAGATAGCGCGTCTTTCGGGAAATGTGGTGGTGGAAAACGACTCTCTGCATCTAGTGGCAGATTCTCTGGCTTACTATCGCAATTCACAAGTACTCAATCTGGGTGGACGAGTGCGTGCCACTCAACGCACTGCACAGGGGAAGACTCGCTGGATGGAGGGGGAACACGGCATTTACGACCGTGCCAATAACACTTTGACACTCTGGGATAGGGTGCGGGCTTACGATCAAGAGGAAAATGTTTTTGCCGAATGCGGCTATGCCTTTTGGGATCGCAAGGCAGGCTACGCCTATCTGATCGAAGAGCCCAAAATCCGAGCCGGGGCGGCGGATACACTCTATATCAGTGCGGACAAGATGGAGTATTTCGAATCTGAACGGAAGTTGATCGCCACCTTCAATGTCGCCACCGAGAGTCGAGATTACCATGCTACCAGCGATTTTTTGATTTATTTTGCCAATGAGGAACGGGCAGTATTCAGCGGTGAGCCGGATTTTCTCAACGATTTTGCTGCAGCCAGGGCACGGGAGTTTCACCTGTATTTTCAAGATCAGGAGCTCAGTAGGGTGGTGCTCGTGGATTCCTGCCGGGTGTTTTTTGCCCGGGAAGAGGGTGAAGAGAAGAATAATTGGGTGCAGGCGGCCAATATCGAGCTCAATTTTATGGATGGAAGAGTAAGTGATTTCTCGGCAGATCGCGATGTATCCTACTATTTTGAGCAGGATGAATCCGAAAATAGAGATTATTTTATCAATCGCGCCACCGGAGAAAGACTTAAGGCTAAGTTTGACGAAGACAATCAGCTAAAGCTCATGGATATGGGCGGCAGCATCCGGGGCATATATAAATTCAAGAATGACCCTTGACAGGCTCTAAGGTAAGGTTTAGATTATTAGCTATGGAACTGCATAAGATCAAAGCGCAAAAGCTCGTGAAGATATACGGTAAACGCACTGTGGTAAACGATCTCAGTCTGGAAATCAATCAGGGTGAGGTCGTCGGGATACTGGGTCCAAACGGAGCTGGTAAGACTACTACTTTTTACATGATCATCGGCCTGGCCAAACCAAATCGGGGCAGGGTCCTGCTCAATGACGTGGATATCACCCACAAAGCTATGTACAAACGTGCCCGGATGGGCATGGGCTATCTGGCTCAAGCGCCTTCGATCTTTGCCAAATTGAGCGTGGAAGACAACGTTTTGGCGATCTTGGAGACCCTCAAGATTCCGCGCAAAGAACAAAAACGACGCCTGGAAGAAGCGCTGGAAGAGCTGAATCTGACAAAGCTGGCCAAACAACGCGCATATACCCTCTCCGGGGGTGAACGCCGCAAGCTGGAGATCACGCGCGCTTTGGTCACAAACCCTACTTTCATCTTCATGGATGAGCCTTTTGCCGGGGTGGATCCGATCGCGGTTTCGGATATTCAGGATATCATCGGTAAGCTGCGCGAAAAAAACATCGGGGTCATGATCACCGACCACAATGTAATTGAGACTTTGAAAATCGTAAACCGGGCTTATATTATCTATGAAGGTAAGATCATCGTATCCGGCTCCTCAATGGAACTGATCAACGATGAAAATGCAAAAAGACTGTATCTGGGAGAAAGGTTCACAATGAGCCCATTTGAGCAAAGAACATGAGCACGATGAATCAGCACATTTCACTAAAACAGAAGCAAGAGCTGGCTCTCAAGCCCAAGATGCTGCAATCCCTGAAAATGCTGTCGCTACCCATCCTCGAGCTGGAAAGCTATATCCGGCAAGAGCTGCAGGGGAATCCTCTTTTGGAGCTGCGCGAAGAGAAGGATGACGAAGATCGGCAAAATGAGGATGCGCAGCAGGAACAGCAAGAGAGCAGCACTGCCCTGGATGACGTGGATAGTCCGGAAGAGCTAACTGCTGCCAGCAAAGAGGCAAGGCAGCTCACCGATATTCTGGATCAGTGGAACGAGTATCATGCCAGTTCAGATTCGTATCGGGGAGAAGTGGAGCAGGAATCGGGCGAAGGCATGATTCGTTATGAGGGAGACAGCAAAGAAAGCTTTTTGGAACAGCTTTACCCTCTGAATCTGCCGGAAAATGAGGTGGAATATCTGACCGAGCTGGTGGATAGCTGTGATGTTTACGGTTTTTTGACTCCGGATTTTGACATCTATGAAGTGGCGATGCGCTTTCAGATCAGCCGACGCAAAGCTGATGAGCTGCATGAGATCGTATTGGGCTTGCATCCCCAAGGCATCACGTCGCGCAATATCACAGAGTGCCTGATGGCGCAATTGAGTGAAGAGCAGCGGCAAAATCCCATCATCAGCGGAATGGTCGGAGAGCATTTTGACAATCTCATTCATCGCCGCTATGGCAAAATTGCCTCCTACTACAATGTATCGGAAGACACCATCATGACATATCGGGAGCAGATCTCCAAGCTGGATCCCAAGCCAGGATTGAGGATTCTGTTGAGCAACGCCACCTATGTATATCCCGATGTGACTCTGAAGCTTATAGATGGCGAATATGTGGTGATCATCAACGATCATATCACGCCCAATATCGTGATCAGCTCCCGCTATCGGAAGATGATCAACCGTGGCTACTTTGATCGGGAGACTCTCAGCTTTGTGCGTGAACGCATCAACAGCGCTAAGTTTTTGATTAAATCCATATACATGCGCATGCGAACCCTGGAGCAGGTCTCGCTCTCGATCATCAAGCATCAGCGCGATTTCTTTTACAATGGCAGTGGGGTCTTGCAGCCCCTTACTTACAGCTCCATCGCCCAGGATCTGGGCAAAAGTGAATCCACCATCAGCCGGGTGGTGAAACACAAATATGCGGAGACCCCATATGGCATTTTTGCTTTGAAGGATTTCTTCACTTCCACTGCCGGACGTGATGACAACTTTGAGAGCATTTCGCGCCAAAAAGCAAAGGGTTGCATCATCCGCCTGATCGAAGCGGAAGATAAGCGAAAGCCGTTATCGGATCAGGATCTGGTAGAGCTGCTCAAAAGCGAAGGGCTAAATATTTCCAGACGCATCATTGCCAAGTATCGCGATGAATTGGGAATCTTGAATAGTAGATTAAGAAGAATATAGAGGTCAAATGGAAGAATATCAGGTAATAGTAATTGGGGGTGGACCCGGCGGTTATGAAGCTGCCATTCGTCTTTCACAGTATGGAATTTCCTCTTTGCTTATCGAGAAAGAAAGGCTGGGTGGAGTTTGTCTGAACTGGGGATGCATCCCCACCAAAACACTGGTAAAAAGCGCGGAGCTTGTGCGGGAGATCGGTGAAGCCGAGATCTTTGGTTTGCCACCGATCGAGCTCAAGCCGGATTATAGCAAGATCTGGGAGCGCAAAAACAAGATAGTGGAACAGCTTGTGGGCGGGATCGAATATCTCTTCCGCAAACGCAAAATCCCAGTGGTCCAGGGTGAAGCCATCCAGATCGTCAAAGATGCACAGGGCTACATCCTGCGTACAACAGCCGGGGACGAATATAAAGCAAAATACGTGATCATCGCCACGGGCAGCGAAGCCAAGAGCTTGCCGGGGATTGAGATCGATGAAAGCGATGTCCTTAGCTCCAAGGGTATCCTCGAAATGGAGACTTTGCCCAAAAGCCTGGCAGTTGTGGGCGGCGGAGTGATCGGCTGCGAATTTGCCTCAATCTATGCTGCTTTTGGTGTGCAAGTGAGTATCATCGAATTTCTGCCCCGCCTGGTAGCTTTGGAAGACACTGAGATCTCCAAGCGTCTCGCCCTCGCCCTCAAAAAGAGCGGGATCAAGGTATACTTGAACTCAGCGGTCGAATCGATCAGTAAGCAGGATGGCATGTTGAAGCTTGCGCTTTCCACGGAGACGGAGCTGATTGCCGAAAAAGTTCTGATCTCTGTGGGCAGAACCCCCAGCTTCGGGATCGAGTGTAAAGGTTTTGAACCAAAGTTGGAAAAAGGTGCCATCATTATCGACGACAAGATGCGCAGCAGCGAAGAAGGTATCTGGGCGATTGGAGATGTAACCGGGAAGATGCAACTGGCACATACAGCCAGTAAACAAGGCCTTCTGGCGGTTGAGGATATCGCTCATCTTTTGGGCAAGCGACCTGAGCCCACACACATTTTAAACTATCCAGATATTCCGCGTTGTACTTTTACATATCCGGAAATCGGATCCGTGGGTCTCACGGAGACCGAAGCACAAGAAATTTATGGTGAGATTGTGGTGGGGAAATTTCCTTTTTCTGCCAGCGGTAAGGCCATGGCGATGTCTGCTACCCAAGGCTTTGTAAAAAGCATAGCCCGCAAAGACAACGGGCAATTGGTGGGGATGCACATCATGGGCCCCGGGGCATCAGAGCTGATCGCTCAAGGCGCCATCATGATCTCAAAGAAAATGACTGCAGAATCTATCGAGGATATCGTATTTGCCCATCCCACTCTATCTGAGGCAGTTATGGAATCCGTAGAAGATCTGCGGGACCTCAGTATCCACAAAATTTAACTGGAGGATTACGATGCAAATCACGATTACAGCCCGTCACTTCGAACTCACAAAAGCGATCCGTGACTATGTGGAAAGCTCATGCCTGAAAATGAAAAAGTACTTTGATCATATTATTACGATCCATGTGACCCTGGCGCTGGAAAACAGCCGCAATATCTGCGAGCTTTCCATGCACGCCGGCAAATTCAACCTCCAATCTCAAGCCGAGGAGATGGATATGTATCTGTCCATCGACAACGCTTTGGACAAGATGGAATCACAGATCAAAAAGCTCAAAGACAGAGTTACAGATCACCAGAAGCGCGCTTTGAAGGATCATTTCGACAGCTTCTCCCGAGCTACTGATATCTCGGTAAACAAAGCTGACAAAGTACGCAAAACATTGAAGACAAAACGCGTGGTAACCGAGGCACTGGAGATCCACGAAGCCATAGATAAGATGGACGAAGTCAAGGAAGATTTCTTGATCTTCAGAAATATCGAGACCGATAGAATCAACGTACTGGTGAAGAAAGACAACGAGAATTTCAAGCTCTTTGAGCCCTAAGCAAACATCACCTTTGTCGATATCATGGGGGGGGGAACTCCTTATGTAATCGGCAGAAAAACGGCCATACGCCCCTTCCTTAGCGGGAGGGGCAGAGGCCTTAAAAGGATCTTATGAAAGAAATTACAGTTCGAGACTTCTTTGATGCCAAAAAGAAGGATCTCGCTTTGTCTTTGGTAACCGAGCCGCAAACTCTGGCCAAGAAGATCAATTCTCCACATGTAAACAGGCCGGGGCTCGCTCTGGCAGGGTATCTGGAAGTATTTTCTGCCACGCGGATTCAGATCTTTGGTGAGACCGAAGTACGCTATCTGCAATCCCTCAAAGAAGAAGAACTCATCCAGAGAACCCGGGATATGTTTAAGACCGATATCCCGTGCATCATCATCTCCAAAGGCTTGACCCTGCCGCCAGTGATAGAGTTTTTGGCAAATGACCTGAATATTGCGCTGCTCTCCAGCCGCCTTTCCACGATCAATCTGATTCAGCATCTAACCCGCTATATGCAAGATATCTTCGCTCTGGAAAAGACCATTCATGCTACTTTGATCGATGTCTTTGGGCAGGGAATCCTGCTCACAGGAAAGAGCGGCATTGGTAAAAGCGAATGCGCTCTGGATCTGGTGCATCGGGGTCACTCATTGGTGGGTGATGATCTGATTACATTGCGCTATCTGGATGATCAATTGATCGGGAAGCCGGGTCGCGAATTTGGACATTTCATGGAGATCCGCGGAGTGGGTTTTGTGAACGTGGAGCGGATGTTTGGCATCGAACGCACCCGCCGCCAAAAGACGATCGATATGCAGATGGAGCTAATGCCCTGGCAAGAAAATATGGATTATGAGCGCATCGGACTCTCAAGCAACTATGCCGAGCACCTGGGAGTGAAGATTCCCATCATCTATCTTCCGGTATCACCGGGCAAAAATGTATCAGTTATCGTGGAAGTAGCTGCGATGAACATGATCCTCAAAGGCGTCGGCTATGATGCTGCCGAGGCTTTTAATCAGAAAATACATGACGAGATCCGCAAAAAAACTATGCAAAAGAAGATTGAAGATGATGCGCAGAATAGTGATAGTAAAGAATAAGCTGGGCTTGCATGCCCGTCCCTCCGCACTGATGGTGCGGGCCGCTACGAAATACCGTTCGGATTTTCACATTGAAAAAGACGGCACTCAGGTAAACGGAAAAAGCATAATGGGTGTGATGATGCTGGCAGCGGAATGCGGCAGCAAACTGGAATTGATCGCCGAGGGAGTGGATGAGGAATATCTCATCAATGAAATTGGCGATATGATCGAATCCGGCTTTGGAGAATAAATGCAAGTATTCAAGGGAACGGCAATATCAAAGGGACTGGCATTGGGTAGAGCCAGATATTTCCTCAGAAATGCGCTTGAGCTTCCCCAGGGCAAGATCAAGGAAGAAGAGATCCAGCAGGAACTGCGGAACTTTGAAGAGGCCCAAGAAAAGTGTGTCATCGAACTGGAAGGATTTTTGGGCGATGAGCACATCACAGATGGCGAGAGGGAGATCCTGGGTACTCACCTGGAGATTCTTCTGGATCCGGAGCTTATCGGACAGATCAAATCTGCCATTCAAACCGAGCATAAGTATGCCGCACAGGGCATAGACGAAGTATTCTCAAAGACGGTGGAATTTTTTCGCAGTATGGGAAACGAGATCTTTGCAGAACGGGCTGCGGATTTTTTGGATGTGAGATCCCGCCTGTTACATGAGATCTTGGGAGAAAAGCAAAGCAGCCTTCAGGATTTGGAAGAGGATGCAATTCCAATCTTCAGGGAGATTCATCCCAGTGAAGTGAGCCTGATGAAGAAAATGGGAATCTCTGCCTGCATCTGCGAGAACCTTAGCTATACCGCCCATGCGGCGATCCTGAGCCGGGGGCTGAAGATTGGCTGTGTAGCCAATATCGAAGATCTGGAAGAAAAAGTTAAAGAAGATGATTGCATCATCGTGGATGGAGAATCCGGACAGGTGATCCGGGAACCGGAAGACGAAGATCTGGAATATTTTGCCCAAAAACTGCAGATTCAGGATATGATCTATCACAAGCAATTGCAGCTCAAGAGCATTGCCTGTGAAACCAAGGATAAGCACGCGATCCGCCTGGATCTCAATATTGGCATGCCTGAAGAGATCGATCAGGTGTCAGAATTGGATAGCAGCGGAGTGGGACTCTTTCGCACCGAATTTCTTATCCTTAACGCAGAGCATCTGCCCAGTGAAGAAGAGCAATGCAAAGTATATACTCAGATGGCGCAAAAAATATCACCCAAGACTCTTACCATACGCAGCTTTGATATCGGGGGCGATAAACTCTCGCATCTTGTGCCGGGCGTCAAAGAGGATAATCCCTATCTGGGAAATCGGGGGATCAGGCTTCTGCTATCCTATCCGCATATCATGCGCAGTCAGCTGCGGGCAATCCTCAGAGCATCCGCTTTTGGCAAGATCAAGCTCATGTTTCCCATGGTCATTGATGTGGACGACTTTTTGGCAGCGAAGGCGATGGTAAAGAGCTGCGCTGATGAACTCTATGCAGAGGGCATTGATTATGACAAGGATCTTCCCCTGGGTTGCATGATCGAGATCCCGGCAGCTGCACTAAGCTCGGATTCTTTGGCCCGTGAATGTGACTTTCTCTCGATCGGCACTAACGATTTGGTGCAATATACCCTGGCGGTGGATCGAAACAATGAAGCGGTATCCAGATACTATATTCACCACCATCCCGCAGTGCTGAAACTAATCCGGGCGACATTGATAAACGCAGTTAAACACGGAAAGCCAGTCTCTATCTGTGGAGAGATGGCATCCATCAAAGAGTATGTGCCGCTGTTGATCGGCATGGGAGTAAGAGAGTTAAGCGTGAATCCTGGAGCTTACTACGACGTTAAAGCGGTCATTCCCAGATGCGACGAGAAGTTGGCGATGATCGTGAGAAACTTTGATTTTTCCACTTCTCTGCCCAAAGTGGACGAACTGGTCTATCGAACTTTAAAACAATATTATGTAGAACGGGAGCATCAGTAATGATCCGTCTTGATTATCAAAACCTACTATCCAACCCCCATTTAAAGACTGCTATTCATACGTCACGCCTGGTGGATTATGCAGAAAAGGTCAAGGATGCTATCAGCGAGGTCGAGAGTGATCGCAAAGCCGGAATCCTGGGCTTTTATGACTTGCCGGAACACGATCTACAGGGCATTTTGGACTATGTAAACCAGCTGGATCCCAGATTTGAGAACATGGTAGTGTTGGGAATCGGAGGCAGCGCTCTGGGCAATAAAGCCCTTTACAATGCGCTAAAGACAGAATCCGGGCTCAGGCGCAAGGTCTGGGTCTATGATAATGTGGATCCCATCTACCTCTTTGAGATTTTGGAGCAGATAGATCTGGATCGCACCATATTTAACGTGATCAGCAAGAGCGGAACCACGGCGGAAACCATGGCGGCGTACATGATCCTGACCGATATGCTCAAGAAAAAGTATCCTGCAGACTATCAGAGGCGCATGGTGATCACAACCGACAAGGAAAAGGGTTTTTTGCGACAGTTGATCCGCAAGGAAGGAATCGCTTCCTTTAGCGTGCCGGACAATGTGGGCGGCAGATTTTCCGTGCTCACGGATGTGGGGCTGCTTTCCTCGGCCTTTGCTGGCATCGATGTCAAAGCGCTTCTGTATGGCGCTCGACTCATGCGAGAGCAAAGCGAAAACTCGGACATCATGCAGAACCCTCCTTTCATCAATGGCTTGCTACACTTTCTCTATATGCGGGAAGGGAAAAACATCAGCGTGATGATGCCCTATAGCAATTCGCTATACGATCTGGCGGATTGGTATCGGCAGCTCTGGGCAGAAAGCCTGGGCAAACGCTATGACACTCACGGTAGAGAAATCTTTGCGGGGCAGACCCCCGTCAAAGCCTTGGGCAGCACGGATCAACACTCTCAGATCCAGCTCTATGCCGAAGGACCAAACGACAAGGTGGTGACCTTTATCACGGTGGAAAGTTTCAAGCACGACTATGTGATCCCAAACCTGCATCCCGAGCGGGAAGAGATCAGCTATTTGGGCGGGAAAAAGCTCTCTGAATTACTCAATGCCGAACGCCTGGCCACGGAAATTGCCCTGTGTAACGCAGGCAGGCCCAATGCCAATCTCATCTTTGACGAGATCAATGCTCAAAACCTCGGTGCAGCGATCATGATGTATCAGATTCAGACCGTCTTTACCGGGAAGCTGCTCAAGATCAATCCCCTGGATCAACCCGGAGTGGAAGCAGGCAAGATCGCCACTTACGCGCTGATGGGCAAAGCCGGTTACGAAAAGGAATATCAAGAGATCCAGGCCTATATGGACAGGCACTAAATTGGGGCAAGACCGGTGACACAAGAGTATCAAAATTGCTTTATCTGCGGGAAAAAGAATCCCATCGGGATGAAACTGGATTTTGATTATCCCGCAGCGGGACAAGCGAAGACGCGGGTCAAGATCTCCAAACTCTATGAAGGATATCCCGATGTGATTCATGGCGGTATCCTCAGCGCACTTTTGGATGAGGTGATGGCAAAAGCGGTGATCAACAGCGGGGCAGTGGCATTCACCGCCAAACTGAGCATCAGCTATCGCCAGCCTCTGACTCCTGAAGATGAGGTTGAGGTGATCGGTATGATAACGTCTGCCAAACAAAGAATTATCCACACCCGGGCAGAAATCCGGAATCCGGATAAGGTCTTTGCCGAAGCTGAGGCAGTATTTGTGGTCCCCAAGGAAAAATCATGAAAAATCCCCTGGCGCAGATCATGACACCGAACGAACAACGAGCGATGCTGATGGTCCTGGGCATCCTGCTGGTGGGCTCTGCTCTGTCTCTATCAGGATTTCGCGGTGCAAAGCATAGGGAAGAAGCTGCAGATAGCCTGAGGATAGCCCTGCAGGAGGACAAACCGCTCAAGGTGGATCTTCGCACAGCCGAAAAAGTGGAACTGATGGCGATCCCGGGAATCGGAGAAAAGCGGGCTGAAGACATCATCAGTTACAGAAGCTTGCACCCCTTTGAAAACGTAAACGAACTGGTGAATATCTCAGGCATCTCAGAGGGAATCTACAATCGAAGCTATCCCTATCTCGTGATTTTTGGAGACTCTCTTTTAGCAAGTATCAGCGAAGCCTCAGAAAACAGCAGCCCAAGAGCCGATGGGGAAGTGGTAAACGTAAATACGGCAAGCAGTGAAGAGCTTTGCCTGCTACACGGCATAGGGCCAGCAAAGGCATCTGCCATCATCAGCTATCGCAACGAGCATGGCAGATTTGAGAATCCGGAGGACCTGATGCAGGTCAAGGGAATCGGGCCCAAGACAATCGAAAAAAACTCTACAAGGATTCGCTTTTAGCAAAGTCTTGCCTCCAAAAGCATTGAGCTGCATCCAACAAAGCAGTTGACACAAAATGGACTTGGCTTTTATTGACTCATCAATATACAAATATCGGGAGTAAATAATGAAGATTCCAGTGAATTGGACCCCTACTATCACATTGGCTAAGCTCTTTGAAGAGCAGAATCAGTTCTTTGACGCATTGGCGACCTATGAATTGATTGCCCAAAACGATGCTTCACCGGCGATTCGGGAGAAGATAGAGTCTCTGCACGCCCGGATCCTCAATGATCCCTCAAATCGCTATGACCCCCGCATCGAAAAACTCTTTACTCCCGAAGAGCTGGCATATCTGAAGATCCTCAGTCATCAAGGCTTTGATAATATGTTCCGCGCCATGGAAAAACTGGGTGAGGGCATTCAGGATAGTGAGATTCTCTTTGATGAAGAGGATATTCTGGCAGAGGAATCCGAGCTGGATACACTTTCGGAAGTCTTGCAGGAGATCGAACGTCAAGCTCAATTGAACCTGGTGGATTCCCTGAATGAAGCATCAGAGCTCACCGTGGCCGACCTGCTCATCGCCATCCTCGCACGCTACGACAAAAGCACACTCCTCAGCGAGATCTCTCTCTCCGAGGTTGTGAGCCTCTTTGTCGAGATGCAAAATCCCAAATCATAAATATGGCCAAAGAAGAACCCAAACGCTATAATCGCATCTGTGAAAAATGCCTGAGAAGATGCAAACAACCGGTGAGCGTGAGCCTGATATCCTGCCCAAATTTTGAAGCGAGACCGGTGCAGCTCGAGATCAAAGTGCCCGGTCTGGGTAAAAGATTCGGTAAATGATATGATCCGCATCATCGCTGGAAACTACAAGAAACGCAAGCTCAATTCTGTGCCGGGTCACAGCACTCGTCCCACTTCAGATTTTAACCGGGAAATGATCTTTTCCACATATCAGGAGTTCTGTGGAAAGCGAATCCTGGATCTCTTTGCGGGCACCGGTGCATTTGGTTTGGAAGCGCTATCCAGAGGTGCTGCCTGGGCAGATTTTGTGGAATTTGCCTCCCCGGCGATTGCCACCTTGTTGAGCAACATTGAACTTTTGGGCTGTGAAGATATCTGCCATGTCTATCGCAAAAAAGTGCAGTCCTATCTTAAGAACTGCCCTCAAAAATACGACATCATCTTCCTGGATCCTCCGTATGATAAAAATCTGGTTAATCCCACCCTGCAGGCTATATACGATAATGATCTTCTAAACAAGGATGGGGTGATCATCGCAGAGCGCTCCCGCCGGGAAAGAATTGATGCCGCCTTCTCCCCATACCTGGTAAAGGAAAAAGAGGGCAGCACCTGCTCATTCAGCTGGTTGAGCCAAAGCCCGATTCAGTAAACTCAATGTTCCCTGCCGGGCTGCTCTGCTCACAGAAGATTTGTATCGTTTTTCCATTCGTCTCGTGCGAAGAATCACTGCATGTGGGCAAGGCTCAAATCCGGCTTCTATTCTGTAAACTCATCTTATTTATTATCAGCGATATCCACAGCTGTGGAAAGCGGATAGCATAAAAATAGATTGACAGAACGAGGGTGATTAAAAACAAGGTTACACAACTATACAAAGAAGAACATAGAGTGAGCCAGAAAAAAAGGTATTGACAAAAAACGTGCTGTCAAATTGATTGACAAAACCTAATGCCGATGTAGCTCAATGGCAGAGCAATTGATTTGTAATCAATAGGTTGGGGGTTCAACTCCCTTCATCGGCTCCATAAATGTGGAGAGGTTCCCGAGCGGCCAAAGGGAACAGACTGTAAATCT
>Ga0334901_1003109_pt1 | contig 13016 bp, 9 predicted proteins | sample GraSluR3_MG_3_FD_207216 | JGI IMG/M metagenome (GOLD analysis project Ga0334901, IMG submission 207216) | Sludge microbial communities from methane-producing bioreactor in Wageningen University, Netherlands - Granular Sludge_15_08-R3 | ecosystem: Engineered > Bioreactor > Anaerobic > Unclassified...
CTTCGCGACACTCCCCATGGCGGACCGCGGCATCGGTATCGCCTTTGACACGGGATTCCTTTACCGAAGCGCAATGACGGTGGCGGACTTCTTTGATTCGACGTCCGACAAAGGGGAACGAACTGCTCGCCGAAGTCGATTTGACCACCTGACTTCGCGAGACAAGGGTCGCAAAGGCACACTCCTCTACGACACTGGCCGCAACGATGTCAGCGTTTGCTACTTCGACCGGTTCGCAAACGGCGTCACTTGCGGTTCAACCGGTCCAATCATGGACCACAGATCACTAACAGAGTATTGTCGGGCACGGCACCCGAACCTGAAAGTCGAAGACGATGATTCGGTTGCCTACGTTTCCTTCCGCGGATTGCCCGAAGAGGTACCCGTGCCGGCGAAATCCCTGCGTTTGCGAATCCATCTCGATAAGCAACAGATGCCCTACCGACTGCGGCGCACTACGACACGGGCGCCGGGTCAACGGCAGAAGAAGGCGCTGGAGGTCTGGCGGAATTGTGACAAAGGGTCCCTCGATGCAACTGGCTGTCAAGTGCCTCCTCACTTATGGCGGCCAGGTGCGAGTGAGCACGAACTTCTGCCTTGTCCCGACCTTCAGTTCGCCAAAGGCAGAGTGGTTGCAGCTCCTAAGAGTGCCACATTGGAGGAATACCAGAGGTATTACCGAAGTCGCATGGAGGCTGTTCGGGACGGAGGGTTCTACCATTACAACCAAGCCGTTGAGCGCGAAGTCTGCATCGTGACGCCGACTGTCGGGACGGGTTGGTCGGATGCGCTCCAGTGCGCGTTTGTCCGCGACTTCGTCGACTGCATTGCCAACTTCACTGGCTTGACATTCCGCGTGCAGGAGGTTCGCGCCGATGGGGCAGATGACATTATCGAGCGTTTGAAACGATTGCCGCCCCGCACAGCGGTGATCGTCTTCGACGACAGTCATGGAGACCCAGCCACATACTGCCTACTGTCGCACGGCTTGGCCGGCTGGAACATCAAGCGACTTACGAGGAGCAAGGTCGAGGGGCGATTCCGGGCCAAGACACGACCGGATACAGATGAGAAGCATCGCAAGGCGAAGCGGAACTGGCAGAGTGCCATTGATTTATCAGTCCTCGACACACTCGACCAAATGGGCGCGACGCCTTGGCGAATCGCCCAGTTCCCCTATGAGGCGTGCTTCACGATAGACGTCGGCCAGGACCGCAGGTATTTCGCCATCTCGCTTCTCATTTGTCGTGACGACGCAAAAAGCCCGTCGTTCCTGAGAGTGACGAAGACGTGGCCGAAACCCAACCACCGCCTAGAAGCGATCAATCCCGAACTTCTTCGAGACAGGATGGTGGAAGTCTTTGATGAGTACAGCGCATCGTCGTTCGCACCGATCGCCACGCTGCTCGGGCTGAGAGACGGTCATCAGTGCGGCGACGAATTTCGTGGTATCAGCCAGGCCATTGACATCCTGCAGAAACGCGATCGCCTGATGCAGGGCGCCAAGGTCGACATCGTGGACGTACATAAGCAGACGGTGAAGAATCTGCGGATGTGGTATCCGATCCGACCGAATTGCTCCAACGTCCTTGAGGGGCACGCGATCTACTTTGACCGGCACACGTCACTGGTATGCTGCACCGGCGCGGCCACGGTCCAACCGACGGCCACGACGAATCCATGCATGCTCGTATCACGTGACGGCGTTGACGTGAGGCGACCGACGCAGGCGTTCTTTGCCCTTTCCCAAATGAACTACTCCACGCCGGGCAAGGCGCACCGTTACGCGCAGCCCCTACGCGAAACCGACGCTCAACTCCAACGTCGGATGGATCAGGATATGCGAGGGATCAAGTGATCCCGCCAACAAGGAGCACGACATGAGTGAAGAATGGCTCGACATTCAGAGTTTCTTCGCTGACGGAGATGTGCTTTCGGCCATCAACGACCTGTCCATCGCCATCAAGCAGGAATTTGCCAATATCGAGGATACGGAGCGAGTGCAGCGTGCCGGAACGGCACGTGCTACGTTGCGGCGGTTCTTAACGCGATTGGGCGAGGTCGAATCTGCAGCGGAGAACGAAATTGTATCCGGGATGGACCCGCGATTCAAGGAACTGACCGACGCCTTTGCATCGGCGCGTCGCGACAGCGCAAATTTCCGGTCCGTTCTAATGCGCACGGGCGCAGGCAGCACGTTGGGCCTGCTGGATGCAACTGATCCTCGCGCGAAGCGCGAACTGCTTCATTGTCTCGCGGAGTTGCGCCGCATCGTGACGCGGCATCAACAAACGGACATCTCTGCGATCTTCGAGGACTTTTGATGCGAGTGCATCTGACTGAGGCAAACCACGACCTTCTCTACCAGATTGAGGTCGTCCAGGAGCTTATCGGTCAAGCCACCGTCTCGGGTGAGCTGGCACCGTACCGCGGTCAGATCTCGTCGTTGTGCGCCGGGCTGCGACAACAGGCGCTCCGCAATCTGAAGGACTTGAGCTACAACCTGCCTGACACGCTCAACGACATTCTGCAAGCCACCCAAGGGCTCACGATGGCATTCGAGCTTGTCAACTCAAGGCTGGCACTGCCGATCGTTCGAGCGAAGCCCGGAGATCGTTTGGGCCTAGCCGTGTTGCGATGGCTGCACGACTCGCATTCCAAAACAGCGAGCCTTCCGTTTGGCTTGACAGACGGCAGTTTCGCGGTCTACCCGACACCGCAGGTTCCGCCGATCTACCTGCTGCCTGTTTCGAGGCAGCAGACGTTGCTCTACCTGCCGCTCCTCTTTCACGAATTCGGGCACCTTCTGTACGCCTGCCACAAGCCGGAGATGGACGACCTCGTTCGAGAGTTTCAGACGACGGTGTCTGACCATTTTGCCCCGCGAGTCATTCGCGATAACACGGCCGGCACCTACGACGAATCGTACCGGGCTCGGCTTGTTACGGCGTGGTACCCATGGGCGCAGGAGTTCTACTGTGACGCAGTAGGGCTGACGATTGGCGGCCCTTGTTTCTTGAAGGCGTTCTCCCATCTCTTCCGGACACGGTCGAGCGACCAGTTCTACGTTCCCCGCGACGATCAACTCAAGCGCAAGCACCCGGTCACCTGGCTTCGACTCAAGATGCTCCTTGATCGTGCCAGGAAGTACCATCTGAACGAGTTGGCTGATCAGATTGACCGAGCATGGAGTGAAACTGCGGCCACAATCGGAGTCCGCGAAGACTACGAAGGAACCTGGGCCGATGAGTTGCACGCACCGTTGCGCAAGGCGCTTGACGACATGCTCGAAGAATCTCGGCCGTCGCGATTCGGAGCAGATAACGTATGGGCGGCTGATTCCGACGCCGATGGCGACGATCCGGTTCAACTGCTCAATGCTGCCTGGCGCCAGTTTGAGCAAGAGCACAAGTCCTACCGCGCTTGGGAACGTCAGACGATCGACGCCTTCCTGAAGTCGCGATGACTCGACAAAATACGTAAAACAAAGGGAAACAGGTCGCACAGCGGGGTCGGGGAAAGCGCCGGTCAAGACCGGCACGCGCCTCCGCACAACATCGCTCGCGTTCTCGACGGCTGCCGCGTACGCGTGCGAAGCAGAGCTTCGCATTCATGCGTTCCCAAGCGGGAGCTTGGGAACGAGGAAACGATCAGAATGCCGGCCTCGGACACCATTCCCATTCGTGCGACTTCAGCACGTGGGCGACCGGCCGGCCGGTCTCCAGATCCCACACCAGATCGGCGCTACTTCTTCCCCATGATCGATCGTCCTCGGGGTTGGACAGCCGGACCAGCCGGGGGGCCTCCTCGTGAAAACCCTCGATATTGAGCCGCTGCTGCCACGTGCCGTAGGGGGCGAACACACGCTTCCCCGCCGCCACGTCCCAGCCGTAGACCACCTTCGGCTCCCGACGAATCGAACGAGAGGGTGTTCTCCACGTGGCGCGGGCGACGGCCTGCACGAGGTACTTCGCGTCGGGGCTGAAGCACAGTTGCGTGCACTCGACCGGTCCGGGATCGTCCAGCGGAAACGGCGCTTTCCACAACACGCGGCGCCCCGGCAAATCGCATACGGCCACGCCGCCGTCCGCGTCGCTGTAAGCGAAATACCCGGAGCCGGGGCTGAACGTCAGTTGGCTCGCCCGGCCGTCCACCGTCTCGGCCCGGTACAGCGGACGAAGCGCTTGCGGACGCTCGGTGCTGAGATCGTAGAGATCGACGCAACGGGCGTCGAGGTAAGCGAAGTACCGGCCGCTGTCGGATATCGCGCACTGCCAGCCGCCGGGATAGTTGCGGCAGTGCCGCCGGACCGCGCTCATCTGGCGCGGCTGCCTCTGGTAATGGCTGCGGAAGTAGCGCAGCGTACGGTCGAAGTCCCGCTGCAGGTCCCCCGCATACTGCTGGGGCGTTCGGCCGGAGTAAAACCAGTACCAGATCGCCATCAACATCTCTGTCTTTTCACGGAGGGACGGCACAGGGTGAAGAGGCGGCGGCTGCACCCCCAGCTCTCCGCCGTGCGCGGCGTAGTGCACCAGCTCGGGGCCCAAGGCGTCCGCCAAGGTCTCCCGGAAGCACGGGTCGGGCGGGGCGAAGATGAAGTAGTAATGGTGGCCGTCCAGCTCCGATTGAGAGGCCCAATAGTAGAACCCGTGCGAGCACACTTTCGGACTCCCGTCGGGCGTCGACCTGCGCCCTTCGGCGACGCGGGCTTGGACCCGCCCTATCAAGTCGTCCGGATCGCTGATCCGCTTGCCGTGAAGGTCGGCGGCCAGCCAAAGCACGTATTCCGCCACGTCCGCGCCGACCGGCCGGTCGAGGTTGACGATCTGGATGATCTGCCGGACATCGGGTCCGAAGAACAGCACCACCCGATCGCCCTGCCCCCAGCTCTTTTTGCGGCGGAGCACCGGAAGCGGCCTCGGCGGGAACGCCCGGCCCGAACCGGGGTAGGTCGAGGGCTCGGAATAGACGGGCATGCCCAGGCCGGACGCGGCGACCATCAGCCGGCTCCCGCTGGCCCCCGCCCAGCCGTGCTCGCCATAGACGGACCGCCCCAGACACGGCCCCCCGACGGTCCCTCCCTCGTCGAGATCGAGGCCCTCGCACTCTTTCAGCACCGTGTCGACGCGTGCCTCGAAGCGGCCATCCTCGGTGCACGCGGTCACTTCGCCCAAAGCGATCGCGCTTGCCGCGTCGGTGATCCACTCCAGCGAATACTCGGTCCACGCGTAGCAGAAGTCGCCTCGGCCCGTCGAAACCAGCGCGGTCACCAGCAAGCCGACCGACCAGAGTATTGCCCGAACGTGGTGCATGGGAACCGGCATCGTGCGAGGAAACGGTGTCGAATGGGCCACCTGCGCGACGCAACATGCACGCCGATTGTCTCGCTGCGGAGACCCGTCAAACTCAATGTGAATCTAGCGGCGTCGGCGCAGGTTGTCAACATTCGCGAAGTCGTAGGCCCACGGCGCGTGCCTGCGACGCAGTTCAGCGAACGTCGCACGAAAGCGCACGAAAAGGGGGGCGAAGGTCGTCTCCGTCGCGTCGTGCTGGGAGGACGAAAGGACGACGAAAGGGAATGGACAAAAACGACTTCCGACGCCTTTTCGTCGTCACCGCGCCCCGGCAACCCGCGACAACCGGATCGTCCTTCGCATACACGCCGATCGTTCGAGCCTCGCGCAAGCCCCCCTTGGTCGCACCGATCGCGCCCGCGTCCCTCCGCGCAACCTCGCTCGCGTTTTCGACGGCTGCCGCGTACGTGTGCGATGCAGAGCTTCGCAGTCATGCGTTCCCAAGGGGGAGATCAGGAACGAGGGAACACGGGAAAGGTGCCACGACGGCCCTTATGGTTTCGTGCGAACGACGTCTTCCAGGATCTCGACGGCCCGGTCGACGTCGTCGCCGGTGACGCCGAGGTGGGTGACCGCGCGGATCTTGGTCGGGGCGGTGGGCAGCATGAGCAGGCCGCGGCGGGCCAGACGGGCCGACAATTCCGCCGCCGTGCCCCAGGCGGGGTCGACGTGGAAGAACACGAGGTTCGTGTCGACCCGCTCGGGATCGGGACGCAGCGGGTCGATCCGTCGAATGCCGTCGGCGAGCCGCTGGGCGTTCGCGTGATCGACGGCCAGGCGCTCGACGTGGTTTTCGAGCGCGTAGAGGGCGCCGGCGGCAATGACGCCGGCCTGGCGCATGCCGCCGCCGAGGACCTTGCGGTGCCGGACGGCCTGGGCGATCAGGTCCTTGGGACCGGCCAGGGCCGAGCCGACCGGCGCGCCGAGTCCCTTGCTGAAGCACACGCTCACCGTGTCGAAGTGGCGGGTCCATTGGGGGGCCTCGATGCCCGTGGCGACCACGGCGTTGAACAGCCGGGCGCCGTCCAGATGGGTCGCCAGCCCGGCCTGGCGCGCCCAGCGGCAGATGGCCTCGACGATCGCGTAGGGCTGGATGCGCCCTCCCCCGCGGTTGTGCGTGTTTTCGAGGCAGACCAAGCGGGTTCGCACGTAGTGGGCATTGTCGGGGCGCACGAGATCGGTGAGCTGCTCGGGCCGCATGACGCCGTGCTCGCCCTCGACCGCCCGGGCGGCCACGCCGCTGAGCTGGGCGTATCCGGCCTGCTCGTAGTTGAGGATGTGGCAGCCCGCCTCGCCGATCATCTCGTCGCCCGGCTTGCAGTGCAGGCGCACGCCGATCAGGTTCGACATGGTGCCCGACGGCACGAACAGGGCCGCCTCCTTGCCGAGCATCTCGGCCACGCGCCCCTGCAAGCGGTTGACGTTCGGGTCTTCGCCGAACACGTCGTCGCCCACCTCGGCTTCGGCCATGGCGGCCCGCATCGCCGGCGTCGGCCGGGTCACGGTGTCGCTGCGGAAATCGAGCACCTCGTCGAGCATCGCGATGTCCTTCTCATGGAACAAACCCGCCCGGCCACGCCCGCGCGACGTCGCCCGGTGGCGGCATGGTCGGGGCACGGGGCGATTCGGCCGTCAAACCGGCGCCCACTCCAACTCGCACAACTGCCGCCAGAGAGGCTCCAGCGGGGCGGTGCGGCTTCGCGGCAGGGTGCGGGGGGCGTAGGCCACGCGGCAGTACAGATCGGCCAGGCGGCGAACGTCTTGCGCCAGCGACTCGACCCGCGCCCCAAGCTGCTGGGCGTACTCGTGCGGAGTCTGGTCGGGCGCCCTCGGGCAGCCGTGCTCGCGACCCCAGGCCTCGAGGGCCTCGAAGCTGTATTGTACCAGCTCGTCGGGCGAGAAGCGGTGCTCCAGGCCCGTCGAAAAGGGATTGGGATAATCCGAAAACGGCCGCTCGGGCCGGGCCCTGGGGCCCTCGGCCGCCCCGGCCTGCTCGGGCGCCGGCGATCGGCCCCCGAACAGCCGCGCCCAAAACTCGCGCCATCCCCGCAACAGGTCTTTGAGGGCCTGAAGCAACTCGCCGCGCGAGCGCCACAGGTAATAGACCACGACGCCGATCAGAATCGCGAAGATGAGCCACTTCAGCAGCGCGGCGCCCCATTGGCCGACGTTGCTCACGACCGACGTGGGATCGAACGACCGCCGCGGAGGCCGGCTTGCGCCGCCTTCGTCTTTCTCGTCGTCGGCCCGCGACTCGGCGGGCTCGGATTCGTCGTCGGGCTCGCCGGTCTCGCGGTCGCCCATCCGGCGGGCCCATCGCGACGGCGCCTCCTGCTTCTGCCCGCGATCGTTCGAAGGCGATTGCTTTTGCCGGCCATCTTGCTCCGACTCGGAAGGCGAGCGCCCGTCGTGCTGCGATTTCGATTCCCGGCCGCGCCGGCCCTGCTCAGAGTCGGACTCGCCGCCCTTCGGCTGGTCCTTCTGTTCGCCCTGCTCACCCTGTTCACCCTGTTCGCCCTTCTGCCCACCTTGCTCGCCCGATTTGGTTCCGGGCTCTGGGGATTTCGGTTCCTGTTCCTGGCCGGAGCGCCCGCTTTGTCGTCCTTGCTGCGACTTCGCGTCGCCCTGGGATTGCGCATCCGAGCCCGATCCGCCATCTTCGGGCTCGCCGGAGCCGTTCTGCTCGGCCTTTTCCCCCGAGCCCGAGCCGCCCTGTTTGGCCTGCGACTTCGAGCGGTCGGCTTGGTCGTGGGAATCGCTTTCGGAGCCTGACCGGCCGCCTTCCCGCGAATCGGGCGAGTCCGATTCGTGCTCTTCGCCGCGCGAGCCGGAGCGGCGCCCGTCGGCGTCTTCGTCGGCGGCCTCGCCTCCCATCACGTCGTGGCGCGAGGCCTGGCGCGTGGGCGAGCCCACGCGGAACGACAGCCGGGCCACCTCGTACTCGGCGTTGGGGCGGGGCAGCACGGCGGCCAGGGCCAGCACGGTCACGATGAACGCGCAGCCCACGGCGATCCAGGTGCCCGCCATGGCCGGGGGCATCTCGACGTGGCGCTGGCGCAGGTAGCGCCGCATTCCCAGGAAGCTGGTCGAAAGCAGCAGCCCCAATCCGCTGGCCACGTAGACCAGGAGCAGTTGGAACAGGTACAGGCGCCGCGCCTGGTCGGCGCTCGACACGAACCACTGCCCGATGCCGAACAGGGGCAGCGCGGCCAGCGAGAAGTAAACGACCCAAACGCCCGGCGCGTGGGGGCGTTTTTCGCGCTCGAGGAATCGCTGGAACCAGGTCAGCGGATCGGCGTCGCGCGAGGTCACTCCCTCGGGCTCGCCGGGTTCGTCGGGCTCGGTCTTCTTGGGCCGGTCGGGGTCGCGCGGGGCGCTGGCCGCCTTTTCGTCGAGGCCCACGGTCTGCATGAGGCCCTCGCCCGCGTCGTCCTCCCGCTCGTCGATCACCGTGCAATCCCAGGTGAGCTTGTGGGCGGCCCACCAGATGAGCGCCATCAGGCCGAGGTTGACGAGCATGTTGTACCGCGTGAGGAACCCTCCGCCCTGGAACTCGACGAACCGCCGGATCGCCATCGCGGTCACCAGGGCCAGGGGCAGGCCGAACAGCATGGCCCGCTCCTTGCCTTCCTCGATCGAGATGCGGGCGATGAGCACGATGGCCAGGGTGAAGCAGGCGAGGATCCACAGCAGGCGCGCCTCGTAGCGGCCCTGGTAGAAGACCTCGACGAGAAAGTAGAGCAGGCTGCCGACCATGAGCATGATCAGCGCGGGACTGATGGCGATGGCCACGTAATCGCCCAGGGTCTTGTCGAGTCGGCGTCGGATCATCGCGTCACGTAATCCCGGCACACGGTGCCAATGCTCGCCCGGTCGCGAAGGTGCCGGGCTTCGATCCCCTCGGCAAGCAGCCGGCCGGCCGCCTGCTCATAGTCGTTGATCTCATACAGGTTGAGAACCGCCGACACCGCGAAGCCGCTGCGCCGCAGGTTGCCCAAGGCGATCGCCGTGGCGTCGGGAACCGCGTGGAGGATCGCCAGCACCGTGGCGTCGCGCGGCAGCCGGCCGGCCGTCTCGGCCAGCAGTTCGGCGAAGGTCAGGCCGTCGGTCAGCTCGATCCGGGCCAGGGTCTCGAGGATGCGCATGAGCTGCTCGGCGCCGCGCTGGGTGGGCACGACGAGCGGTTCGAGCCGGTCGCTCGTTTCGACCATTTCGGCGACGCGCCGGGCCGCCCTGCGCGAGCGGATGTCGTAGTCCCAGCCCTCCTGGCGGATGCGGTCGGCCGCGTCGCGCCCGTTGGTCACCAGGCCGACCTGCTGGTTCATCTCGTACAGGGCGTTGGCCAGCGAGGCCGCCGCGGTGACCGCCAGCTCGGAGCGAAAATCGCGGTCGCGCGGGTGGTAGGCGTCGCGGTGGAAGTCGACCACCAGCGTGGCCCCGGCGATGGTCGAGGGCTCATAGACCTTGCTGTGAAGCTCGCCCGTCCGGGCCGTCGCCCGCCAGTGGACGCGGTTGAGCGGATCGCCCGGCTCGAAACGCCGCACGCCCGCGATGCGCGTGGGGTCTTCGTAGAGCCGGTACGACATGCGGATCTCGCCGATGGGCCGCCGCGAGGCCACGTCGTAGCCCTCCAGGGCGAGCACCTCGGGATAGACCATCAGGAAGTGCGGGTCGGTGACCACGCGGTAGCGCCGGTGCAGCCCGAACAGATCGCCCGTCTCGAGCACCAGCGGCCCGATCTGGAAATAGCCGCGGCGGTTGCACTCCAACTGGTAGAGGATCGTCTTGCGGCTGCGGCCCTTGAGCATGGCCAGTTGCAGGCGCTTTCCCTTGACGAGCAGGCGGGGCGGCGGGGGCAGGAAGGCGTGCCGCGGCAGCAGGTCCTCCAACAGCACCCAGGGCACCGGCAATCCGCCGCGGTTGCGCACGTGGAGCACCACGGCCACCAGGTCGCCCACGTTGGCCGTCAACCGGTTGCACTCGCGCTCGGCCGCGAGGCTCTCGGCCCAGGTGCGGGCCAGAAATCGGCTCGCGATCATCACGCCCAGCAAAGCGTACATGGCGTACGCCAGCAAGCCCAGGTCGAACGCCAGGGCGATCAACAGCAGCAGACAGGCTCCGGCAAACCACTTCATCCCAGGTCGGGCTGTTGCGAAAGCATGGGAACGGGCACTTCCTCGACGATCTCTTCGACGATCGACTCGGCCGTGATCTTGCGCAGCCGGCTCTCGGGCCGCAGGATCAGCCGGTGGGTAAGCACCGGGGCCGCCACCTTCTTCACGTCGTCGGGCTGGACGAAGTCGCGGCCCGAGGCGGCCGCCAGCGCCTGTGCCGTGCGGAACAGCGCGATCGACGCGCGCGGACTGCCCCCCAGGCTCAGGTCGTCCGACTTGCGCGTGTCGTGCACGATCTGCGTCAGGTAGCGGCGGACCTTCTCGTCGACGTGCACCTCCCGAACCGCCTTCTGGCACTCGACGATCTCCTCGGGCGTGACGACCGGCTCGATCTGATCGAGCGGATGCCCCCGGCGCAGCCGGTCGAGCATCTTGAGCTCATCGTCCATGCTCGGGTAGCCCAGGCTGAACCGCATCAAGAACCGGTCGAGTTGGGCCTCGGGCAGGGGAAACGTGCCCTCGTGGTCGATCGGGTTCTGGGTGGCGATGACCAGAAACGGCGGGGCGAGCCGGTGCGTCACCCCGTCGACCGTCACCCGGCCCTCGGCCATCGCCTCGAGCAGCGACGACTGGGTGCGCGGCGTGGTCCGATTGATCTCGTCGGCCAGCACGATCTGGGCGAAGATCGGCCCGGGACGAAACTCGAACTCGCTCGTCTTCTGGTTGAAGATCGACGCCCCGGTCACGTCGGTGGGCAACAGGTCGGGCGTGCACTGCACCCGCTTGAACTTGCAGCCCACGCTCTGCGCCAGGGCCCGGGCCAGCATGGTCTTGGCCACGCCGGGCACGTCCTCCAAGAGCACGTGCCCCTCGCAGAACCACGACACGAGCGACAGAATGATCTGCCGCCGCTTGCCCACGATGACCTTCTCCACGTTGGCGATGATCTTCTTCGCCGTCGCCATCACGTCGACCATAAGACGCCTCGACTGTTCCCCAGGTTGCACGAGAGCCGACGACCGCGGCACGCGACTCTGCCAAAAGAAAAGACGTCCCCACACCCCCAATCTAGGCGGTGGCGGCAGACGTGTCAACGACTTGGCCCGTCGTGTTCAAAAACCCTGTCGCACCGTAACCCGACCTGCTGCAACAGCGTACGGCACACCGGGAGGGCTTGGCATTGTCGACCTCCTGGACGAAATGATCCGTCAAGGGGATGGATGCCCTGCTCGCCGACGAAGAATGCGCCGGGCTGGACTCAGCATCAATCACCCGCGATCGGCATCGGCTCCCGCGAGTGCGTCAGGCAGCCTTGCGCTGGTAGTGCCTCAGCAGCCCGCCGAGGCGCTCGCGGACGACGACATCGTTCGCCCCAAGGCACTCCACGCGCTCGGGCGGATGTGACATGGACGGTGGCACGTTCCCCAATGCCAAGCGCGGCCTCTCGGCGTGGTCGTGGGCGACGTAGGGGCATCGTTGCGACCTGTCCTGCCGGGATGATCCATTGAGTCGTCGCTTACGCTTGTCTCGGGCGTTGGCTGAGCAGCCCGGCAAGGCTAGAATACCATGATGCGAATTTACGAGTTCGTCTGGCCGCAGGACAGAATCGACCACATCGACCGGCGTGGTGCCGGACGAAGTCGAGGAAGCGTGTTTCGGCCAGGCGCTGGTGCAACGGGCGAAGTCCGAAGGCGAGAATCCCGTCTATTACGTTCTCGGGCAAACCAGCGCCGGTCGATATCTGTTCTGCGCGGTGATCCAGTTTCGTGACGGAAAGGGTTATCCGGTTACGGCTCGGCCGATGACCGACAAGGAGAAACGGCGTTACCGCCAATGGAAAGACCGATGAGCACTTCAAAACTACCCCAAACCGATTCCATCCAGGAACTCGCCAAGTTCTGGGACACTCACGACCTGACGGAATTCGAGGACGAATTGGAGGAAGTCGGCGAGCGGGTCTTCCATCGCGAGGCCGAAATCACGGTGCACCTGGAAACGAACGAAGCACAAGCAGTTCGAAGGATGGCCGAATCGCGGGGCGTCGCGGATTCGGAGCTGATTCGCCAGTGGGTGCTTGAGAGAATCGGCAATCTGTGATCGGTGGAACGTGCGCGGTCCGACCAAGAGGAGCTTGGGAGCGGGAGAAGACCAACTCGCCCTTGCGACTCCCGATCGCCGTCGTGCGAAGGTCCGCTATCGCTGTTTGTCAACTCACACGACGAACATCGAGCGGCGGCTCGGGTTCGCGCCGCCGCTACGGCGCGGCCAATCGGCCGAGGATTTCGAGGGCCTTTTGCTCGTAGATCGCCTGCCACTCGGGGGCGAAGGGAGTGAGGGCGTCTTCGTAGGCCTCCTGGTCGTAGGCGTCGGCCGTGGGGGCGTAGCCGAGGTGGCCGTTGGTGTAGCCGGCCGCCAAGGTGTGCTCGAGCGGCGATTGCCGCTTGATTCGCAGGGCAATCTCCGCGAAGGGCTCGCCCGGGAAGGTGACCAGAGCGAAGTCGCCCACGCGAAGCCCCACGATTTCGGCGGCGATCGGGTCGCTCTGCTC
>Ga0334901_1003110_pt1 | contig 13016 bp, 14 predicted proteins | sample GraSluR3_MG_3_FD_207216 | JGI IMG/M metagenome (GOLD analysis project Ga0334901, IMG submission 207216) | Sludge microbial communities from methane-producing bioreactor in Wageningen University, Netherlands - Granular Sludge_15_08-R3 | ecosystem: Engineered > Bioreactor > Anaerobic >...
GGTTGTGTCCGGCCCGAGACCCTCCGCGACGGCTCGGGCGATTCTCTCTGTGTTTCCCCACACCGACTCGTAGACGACAATTGCTTTCATTCGAAACACCTCCTGCACGCTTCGACAATCTGTTTCAAGTGTACGCTCGACTGCTGGCTGGACTCCTTCGGCCCGGCTATGCCCTGCGATACCGTATTGCCAGCATGGTGATGTCGTCGGATTGCTCCGTGTTGCCCGCAAAGTTGGTGACCGCCCCAAGCACACGCTCGGTGACCGTCCTGCTCTCGGCGCCTGTGTCGGCCTCGAGAACCTTCACGAGTCGGACGGCTCCAAAGAGTTCTCCCCACTGGTCCATGGCCTCAGTGACCCCGTCGGTGAACAGGAATAGTCCGTCTCCGCACGAGAGCTGCACTTCCACTTCCGGGAACTCCATGTCGGGTTCAAGGCCCACGATCACCCCACGCAGGGAGTCGACCTCACTCGCGGTCCCCGTCCCGGCCCGGAGGAGGAAGGGGAGGTTGTGGCCCGCGTTTGCGAAGGTGCAGAGGCCGGTGGCCGTGTCGAGGACGGCGCAGAAGATGGTGACGAACATGCAGTTGTCGTTGTCGACCGCCAGTTCGTTGTTGACCAGGGACAGCGCCGTGCCCGGGCTGCCCGATTCACGCAGGAAGGAGCGCAGGTAGGAGCGGGTTGCCGCCATGAACACAGCGGCGGGGACGCCTTTGCCGGAGACGTCGGCTATCGCGAAGGCCAGCCGCGACTGGTCGAGGAAGAAGAAGTCGTAGAAATCGCCTCCCACCTCTCGGGCAGGATGGAGAGCGGCCCAAACGTCGATGTCGTCTCGCTCTGGGAAGGCAGGAAAGGTCTTCGGCACCAGGCTCTGTTGGATGTCGGCCGCGATTCGCAGCTCGCTTTCTATGCGTTCCCGGGCAGCGGTGCCTCGAGGTCGCCTTGGGCCAGCGTGTCTGTGGCGGCGGAGAGGCGGACGAGGGGCCGGGTGATGGAGCGGGCGATGAGGGGCGCGACAAGAAGGATAAGTGCCAATCCGGCCGGCGTCAGGCGTGTGGCAGGCTCATGAGGAGCGCCTCGTGTCCGCGGCGCGTTCCCCGGGAGAGTGCACCGCCGTAGAGTTCGACGGTGAGCGTGAAGTACTCCCACTCGTGCGGGGGGAACTGGAGAAGGCCTTCCGTGCGGCTCGCATGGCCGTGGGGGTGAGGAATGACGGCGAGCTGCACCTCTCGCTCTTCCTCGTAGGTCTCGAGTTCAATCATGCCCGCCCGGTTGAGCGCCAGCCGTTCGAGCAGGCCCGAAGTGACGTCGCTGAACCTGGCCCGGTCCACGCGCACCTTGGGCAGTTCAGGCTCGAGGTCGGCGGCCAGCACGATCTCTTCGAAGAGGTTCTTGTGGCCGAGACGAAGTATGAGTTGTCGCACGAATGCCTCTTCGTCATCACTCGAGTCGAGGAATTCCGCGTCCGAACCGGGATGGCGCATGAGGCGTGCGGTGAGCACTTCGAGGGCGTCGTTCAACACGATGGTCTCGGCATATGCTTCGATGGGGAAGCCGTTCACCGCATCGACGTAGTCGGTGATGAGGTCACCAAACCTGCGCAGCAGATCGGGATCGATTACTCCCTGAAGTCCCTCCCGGCCGAAGTTCCGTTCGATGTGCTTGGCTATCTGCAGCCCCTTGAGCGGCACCGTGAGTGCGGATGTGCCTTCCACGAAGCTCTCGACGAAGCCGCGGAATTCGAGGAGATAGCCTTCAACCGTGTCGATGTCGAGGGCCGCTGTGATGCGGTTGGCACGCTCCGGTTCCTCGAGCTCGTCGAGCCAGGCCGCCACGGTGAGGAGACGTCCGGTGATGATGGAGAACTGAATCATGGCCCGGAAGAGAAGCGCCCGCACGTAGCGATTGAGGAACTGCGCTCGTGCGCGGTCGAGCACGACCACGTCTTGCAGGCGGGCAACGCGGTCTCGGGCCTTCGTGAGGAGAGTAAGAGCCTCCGTGGTGTCGACTCTGTGTCCGTGCCCGGGGTGCAGAGTGGATATTGTCCCGGTTTCGAGCAGTCGTACCAGCCCGGCAAGAGTGAGGGCGAGGTCGCCCCTGTCCCATCCCACGATGCCCGCGAGGCCGGGATTGGCGGCGAAGAAGACATCGGCCACAAAGAGGGTGTCGCCCACGCGCAGAGACAGACTGTCGGGGCTGTGCCCGGGGGTGTGGAGGAGGTCCACCATCTCTCCTCCGGGAAGGTGAACCGTGAGGTTCGGCAGGCCGGAGATGTCGTGGAGTCCGATGGTCAGACCGAAGCTCTCTTCGCCGGTGAGCTTGAGCGACCGGCGCCCCCCGGTGCCTCTCGCCCCTTCGGAGGGAGCGATATCGCCGGGGGTGAACAAGTCGAGGCCGACCGGGATACGAGGGAAGGTGCGACCGGTGAGGTCGGATTGGGTGTAGCGGGCGTCGCCTGCGCGGAGGGCATCCGCACCGCGGGCGTGAAGTGCCAGCGTGACTCCAGGCACCGACCCGTCCACCCAGTCGAGAGCGGCGAGCGCGTGGTCTCTGTGGGCATGGGTGATGAGTACGAGGATGGGGAGGGGCTGGGGCGGGGTAGAGGGTGCGGCGGCTGTGGAGGGCTCTCCGGCGTGCGACGTCGCGGTCGCGGGCTCTTCCCGCCCGGCACCGTTGCCGATCGACCTGCGGCCGCGAGTGCGGCCGCTTTGAGTACAGCGGTTTGTTCCTCATCTGCACCCGGGTCGACTACGACGACCAGCGAGGGGAACGCGAGTAGATAGCTGTTGGAGCAGATGACGCTGGGCTTGCGCTCGAGGGCGAGCATGCGCGCCTGCGACCCCGTGATCGATTCCCAGCCGAGCACCTGGTTGCGGGATGGGTGATCGGGCGTTGGTGCGGCCGGATTCTCCTTCACATCGGCAACCTCCCTGGGGACCGCCGTTCCTTGTGGGGGGAGTGAGCGGTACACACGTCACACCACCCGCGCCGCGCGGGTTCTTACACCTCTGCGTGGGGCTTCTGCAGGTAGACGAAGACGAGTCCGGGGGCGATCTGCTCCTCCCGGCAGGGTTCGTAGCCGAGCTTGCGGTAGAGGGAGAGGTTCTGCTCGCTCTTGGTGCCCGTGAAGAGCTCGAAGCGGGCAACTTCGGGCAGCTCTTTCTCGATGGCAGCCATGAGCGCAGTGCCGATACCCCGGCGCTGATACGTGGGTTCAACGATGAGGCGTCCGATGAAGCCCGTATCGTCCTTCACGTGTGCCCGCACGGAGCCCACAAGCTGAGAATCCACCGTGGCCTTCAGGAAGATGTGGTCGTCGAACTCGGTCGTGATCTCATCCAGGGTCTGAAGAAGCGGAGGGATGCGCTGATTGTGGTAGAGGTCGGCTTCACTCTGATACGCCCGGTACTGCAGGCCGAGAATCACCGCTGCATCGGCCTTTACCGCCCGCTCGATGACCATGCCGCCCCCCTTCGCCGACATGCATTCAGAAAGCCCCAGTGGCGGCACAATTATACTATGCGCGGTCGGGAGGCACGCGCCGTCCGTGCCCGCCGCGCTCGTGCCTCGTGCGGCCCCAGTGCCTGCCGGTCCGGCCGTGCCACCCAGATTATGGTCTCAGTGCGGTCCCATACGCCGGCTCTCCACGCCAGGCACCTCCAGCTCCTCCCGTTCAAGCACCTCCCGGAGATGGTCTTGACCACGGGTGATGAGATCCCGCATGGCGTCGGCGGCGGCCGCGGGCTTCTTGTCTTCCATCGCGCCCGCGATGCTTCTGTGACTCGCGTATATCAGCGGTAGGAATTCGTGGTCCACAAACGACAGTGAGGTGATGGTGATGTACAGCCGGCGGAACGAGTTGGGGAGGAGCGGGTAGAGAAGGTTGCCTGAGGCAAGAGCGATGAGGTGGTGGAAGCGGAAGTAGAGGAGTGTTGTGGTGGCCACGTCCTCTCGCACCGCCTCTTCTTCGGCCTTGAGCGCCGCTCGCAGAGCCGCGAGTTGCTCCGCAGTGCGGTGCTCCGCTGCGAGCCGGGCGGTCTCCAGCTCGAAGAGCAGCCTCATGTCGAACATGCTGTCCAGAAGCGAGGGGGCGAGCGCGCCCTTGTTGTGAGAGAGAAGGGTCGACAGCATGGAGAGCGAGCCGTCCACCCGGTAGTCGTTGACCACGGCGCCCGACCGCGGCTTCATGGTGATCAGTCCGCGTGCCTCCAGCTCCAGGAGGCCCTCGTGCACGACCGGCCGGCTCACTCCCATGGTCTTCGCCAGCTCTCGTTCAGAGGGGAGCTTCTCTCCGGCGGCCACCTCGCCGGAGAGGATCAACTCCTCGAAGCGCTCGATGAAGAGCGTCTTCAGGCTCTTGGTCTTAAGGGGTTGCAGTCTGTCCTTTATGAGCTCAGAGCGTCCTCACTGCCCACTGTGCCGGGCCCCAGTGTTGCACGCACCACGCGCCCTGCTCGGTGCCGGGTTGGATTCTAGACCATGTACCGAGCCGGGAGAGACGGCACCTGCTCAAGGAGGTTTCGCAACTGGAGCTTCCTGTGCGGCGGCATACGCACGGCAAGGAGGGCAAGCGCGAGCGTCGCGAGAACGAGGACAACAATTGACGGCTTCTCATCGTCTGTTCCACCTTTCCTCTCAGACACCGTCGTGTCAAGTGCTCGCGAAGTTCGCGAAGTAGCGGTTGGACTCGCGAGCAGGCGGCCGGACAGTCGTGTGTTAACATAACCGGGTCGCAGGCTGAGACGAGGCGCCGTCCACGCTGAGCTGTTCAGCTTGGCTTCTGCCCCGAAGGTTTGCAGCCCGACCCACGTATGCCAGAAAGGTTGTGATACCAGAGCCCATTGCTCCAGGGCACACCGTTCAAGGTCAATCTTGGGCCCATACTCCGGGTCCTTCCCATACCAGAGCCCCGGCCGGCTCCCCCTCTGCTCCGTGTTATCTGTGAGAAACCGTTCTTCGGCATGTCATGCCTTTGCCGTGGGCGCACGTAGCCGCCGGCGTGCTGCTGTGCTTGGGCTCCCATAGAAGACAAGGAGATCGACACATCATGAGTGGCATCTGCGGCGAAATCCGCTTCGACGGCAATGCAGTCCGAAGTGCCTCGATTGAGGAGATGGTACGGAGCCAGTCACACCGAGGGCCCGATGGATCGGGCATCGTTATTCAAGGTCGTCTGGGCTTCGGCCACACACGTTTGAAGACTGTAGACTTGAGCGAGACTTCCCAGCAACCCCTCTCCGACCCGAGCCTCGGCATGGGGATCGTGTTCGATGGAGCCGTCCATAACTTTCGTGAGCTGCGCAAAGAACTCGAGGGCAAGGGCTATCGCTTCTTCTCACGCGGTGACGCCGAGGTTGTGCTCAAGGCGTTCCACGCCTGGGGGCCTCGGTGCGCAGAGCGATTCAACGGCCTGTTCGCCTTCGCGATCTGGGAACGTGACTCGGGCAAGGTGACGCTGGTCAGGGATCGGTTGGGGCTCAAGCCCCTCTACTACACAACGGCTCCCCACGCTTTCCGTTTTGCCTCACATCTCCCTGCTCTTCTGGTCTCGGGCGACGTTGACACGGAAATCGACCCGGTGGCTCTTCACCATTACCTGACCTTTCATTCCGTCGTGCCGGCTCCGCGCACGATTCTTCGGGGAGTGAGGAAGCTCGCACCGGCGACGATCATGACGATCGTCGAGGACGGGACGCTTGCGTGCGATGAGTACTGGACGCTTTCCTTCGACCGCAGCGAGGAGGAGGAGAGAAGGAGTGCGCGCGAGTGGCAGGAGTTGGTCCTCGCAGCCCTGCGGCGGGCGGTTGACCGGGGTCTCGTGGCCGATGTGCCCGTGGGGGTTCTGCTCTCCGGAGGCCTTGATTCCAGTTTGATTGTGGGACTCCTGGCGGAAGCGGGGCTGGAACGTATGGATACGTATTCCGTGGGATTCGAGGACGTGAACGAGGAGGCTGGGGACGAGTTCTTCTACTCTGACCAGATTGCTGCTCGGTTCGGCACCGAGCACCACAAAGTGTTCGCGGACTCCCAGCATCTGCTTTCGGTTCTGGACGCAGCCATTCACGCCATGTCTGAGCCCATGGTGAGCCACGATGCGGTGGCTTTTCACATGCTGGCGCACGAAGTATCGAAGGAACTCAAAGTGGTGCAAAGCGGACAGGGGGCCGACGAGGTGTTCGGGGGTTATCGTTGGTATCCGCCGCTTCTTGAGAGCAAGGCACCACTCGATGACTATGCCGCCGAGTTCTTCGATCGCGACCATCGGGAGATGGAAGAAGTGCTTGCACGCGATCTGGGTACCGGTGATGTGAGCCGCCGGTTCGTGTCCCGGCACTTCAGCCTGCCCGGGGCCGGTATGCCTGTCGACAAGGCCATGCGCTTGGATACCCGCGTGATGATGGTTGAAGACCCGGTGAAGAGGGTGGACAACATGAGCATGGCCTGGGGGGTGGAGGCTCGGGTGCCCTTCCTCGACCACGAAGTCGTCGAGTTGGCTGCCCGTATCCCGGCTCAGCACAAAGTCGCAGACGGGGGAAAGTGGGTGCTCAAAGAGGCCGCTCGCTCGGTGATTCCTGCCTCCGTCATAGACAGGCCCAAGGGTTATTTTCCCGTGCCGTCGCTCAAGTATCTGCAGGGGCCCTTTCTCGACTTGGTGACCGATGCGCTTTGCGGGCGGACGGCGCGTGAGCGCGGATTGTTCAGGCCCGAATATGTGGAAGATTTGTGCGCCCATCCCTTGGAGCACATCACTCCTCTACAGGGATCCAAGCTGTGGCAACTTGGGCTGCTCGAGCTCTGGTTGCAGGCCAACGATCTCTGATGACGGCTCCGCGCAGCGATCGCGAGCCAAGCACCCACTACCCCAGAAAGGAGACATCTTGTCTGGTGTGAAGAGCACACAAACACCTCGCGGCGGGCCCGTGCCGGGAGTCCAGCCTTCCGAGCCGCTGCTGGGGAAGGAGGGTGCCGGCGTCGCTGTCGATTGCGGATGGGGCCGGGTGCTCTTCGGGCACACCTATCCGAACCCCGTTGCTCTGTGCGACGCGCTTCGGGCGGAAGAGCCGGGAAGGCGTGATATCGCCTTCTACGTGCATGATCCGCACGTGGTCATAGCGGCGGCGCCGCAAGAGGTCTTCTTGGATCCGTCCGATACCTACCGGCTCGAACTCACCACGTACAAGCCGGAGCCCCCCAACCAGACACTTGAGACACGACCTCTGCGCTCACAGGACGTGGCTGCCGTCAACCGGATATTCGACTCGAGGCGCATGGTCACTGTGGACGAGAGCTTCTACGAGGAATCGAACCATGAAGCCGGTCTCGTGCACTTGGTGGCGGTTGATCGCCGGATGGGGGAAGTTGCCGGAGTCGTGACCGGCATCGACCATCCGTTGGCTGTGGGAGGGTCGAGCAGAGGGACAAGCCTGTGGAATCTTGCGGTAGACCCACGCACATCGCATGCAGCCGTGGGGGAGATGCTTGTCGACGCACTTGCCTCAAGGTTCCAGCGTCTGGGAAGAGAGTTCTTGGACCTGTCCGTCATGCACGGGAATTCGCAGGCCGTACCCCTATACAGGAAGATGGGCTTCAAGCGGTTGCACCTCTTCTGCCTCAAGAAGAAGAATCCCATCAACGAACCGCTCTACGTGGGCCCTGTCGAGGGTGGTGAGCTCAACGTCTACGCACAGATCATAGTGGACGAGGCGCGAAGGCGTGGCATCGTGGTGGAAGTAGAGGACGCCGCCAACGGTTACTTCAACCTGCGGCTGGGTGGACGGAAGGTACGCTGTCGCGAATCACTGTCGGAACTGACGAGTGCCGTGGCAATGAGTGCGTGCGCGGACAAGCAGGTGACCACCCGAATCCTGGCTCGGGCCGGTCTTGAAGTACCCGCACAGTGTCTGGCCGGACATCCGGATGCCAACGAGGCCTTCTTGCGCGCAAAAGGCAGGTTGGTGGTGAAGCCGGCCTGCGGCGAACAAGGTCGCGGCATCGCCGTTGACATCGATGAACCTACGGAACTCGCCGATGCCGTCGAACGTGCGCGTATCCATGACCCGAAGGTGCTTCTGGAAGAGTATGTCGAGGGTGATGACCTGCGTGTCATCGTCATCGATCATGAGGTGGTTGCCGCGGCAGTGAGGCGTCCTGCGGAAGTGGTTGGAACAGGCACCTTGTCGATTGCCCAGCTCATCGAGAAGCAGAGCCGTCGCCGGACGGCAGCCACAAGAGGTGAGAGCTCGATACCGGTTGACGATGAGACGGAGCGCTGCATCCGCCGCGAAGGTTACACTCTCGACTCCATTCTTCCGGCACATGAGCGGCTGCGGGTAAGGAAGACCGCCAACTTGCATACGGGGGGCACCATTCACGACGTGACTCCCCGACTTCACCCTTCGCTGGAAGAAGCGGCGCGCGTCGCATCGGTCGCCCTCGATATCCCGGTGGTTGGCCTGGATCTTCTCGTTGAGGCCGTCGATCGCCCTTCATACGTGATCATCGAGGCCAACGAGAGGCCCGGGCTCGCCAATCACGAGCCCCAGCCCACGGCCCAGCGCTTTGTTGACCTACTGTTCCCGCAGAGTGTGATGAACGGCTGGACGGAGACCGGTGGCAACGGCAAAGCGCCGATCAGCACAGAGCGGTTGACTTCGTGAGCGAAAGGCCGAGTCACGCTGGTTCAGTCACTTCGGTGTCAGTGGTATAGGTGCGACGGCTCTCTTCCCCGGCCACAGGTTGAGCAGGGGACTGTATTCGCCGATGGAGAAGCCGGCCGGCTCGCGGAGATCCCCGTATTATCGACGACTCTTGGAGGGTGGGGTCGTCTACTTACTTCCTGCGAGTGCACCGAGAGAATCATGTGTGCCGGAGTCAAGTGGGCTCCACGTCTGCGGGCGCTGTGTCCCCAGTGTCACGCGCTTACCGGAGCCAATGTGAGAAGCATGTATCGGGACCGCACACATTTTGGCCGCCAAAGGCCTTTCTCGGCACTCCCAAAGGGCTCCCAGAAGACACGAAAACACCCGCTTCTGCAGGTGTTTTCTGTGATGCGCCCAGCAGGATTCGAACCTGCGACCTTCGGATTCGTAGTTCCTTCACAGGGGTTTTGGGGGATTACGGCGTGTCTCAGTTCGTCGGCCAAATAGGGTTATTTGCGGGGGGTTCCTGTGGTGGGCCGAGACGGGCCAAGACGGGCCAAAACACAGTTTCGAGTTTTTTTGTGGGCAAAGTGTGGGCAGCGCGACCGCGACCGCCGCCGCCGTGAGGCCCCAAGGCCTTCCCAGAAGAACCACCACCCACAGCGTACGAAAAGGAGACACACACGATGGAAGCGACAGAAACACACCCCTATAAGCTGGCCGTCCTCGAGGATGGCCGAGAGATCGTCTTCAGCACAGATGGACAGGACTACTTCGCCCCGGTGACTGATGAGCCGGTCTGGCACGATGCCTTCTTCTACGGTGACGTCGAAGACTTCGAACAGCTGACCGAGAGTGTAGTTGCGGCCGCAAGAGACATCAGCCAAGAGGAAGCCCGTCGCCTGACTGGGTACTACCTGCCGGGTGTGGATGCCGTTGTCCATGCCTGGCTCACGTTGCGCCGGGTCCCGAAGGATGACAAAGACTACGGCGTCGCCCACGCCGCCGCGGTCCTCCTGCACCACGTGACCAACTCGTTCGGTTGCACGGATGATTACCCAGACAAGGAGCTTTGACATGGCGCGCACAAAGGCCACCATCGAAAAGCTCTGTGTCGCCGGGGCGCGGGTCCTTCTCTCGTGTGCCGCCCGTGTGAGCACCGACGAAGTGATACGCGCAGGCTACCGTTCCCACCGCAGGCTCTTGAGCTGAGGCGGCCCCGGGAAACGCTCCCAGGCGGCCCATAACGGCGTCAGAACAGGCCGGGTAGGGTAATCACCTGCCCGGCCTCTCTCGTGCCCATATCGGCCCGAAAGCGCCGGCGGCTGAGGGTTTGCGGTGGTTCTGTCTGACGGTGGGCGGGATAGGACTTGCCGTCGCGGCCAATGACTGTCTCGGGTGAGGTGTCCAATTTGGACACCTGAATTGGCTCCAGCCGTACAGTCGTCACAGTGGTAGGACTCACCCCGCACATCTCCGCGATCCGGCGGGTTGGGAGATGGGTTGAGATGCGCAAATTTGCGCATCTGCCTTTTTCTGTCCATGCGCCAATGTCGCCAGTCCGGCCGCGAACATGGCTCTTCCCGTCTAGGCCGGTGATACGGTCGGGAACTGAACTGTCCACCAGTGGACAGTTGCTGAGATCTTTGGCTACTTGGCTCTTACTCACCCCCACCGCACCAGCGATAGCACGCAGGGAGTGGCCGTCCTGGCGTAGGTCGGCTACTACATCGCGCCTCATGCTGGTGAAGCCTCAAGAAGGCAGACCCGGCCCCGGAAGGAGGTAAGTTATCCGGGGGCCGGGTCTCTTCGGCTCCGCTCCGCTCCGGCGGAGGAAGCAATCCTACCGTGGCGGGCGGTGAGGGCTTCTCGTCAGCCCGAGCCGGCGCCCCACGAGCGGGCAAGCCCAAGAAGGCGATCTGTCAATTCGTCGATGTCTACATCGTCGGGTTCGAGGGCCAAGGCATAGAAGGCCATGACTCCGAAGAGCTCCTCGAGCTCGCGCATGGCCGGGATCCGCGCGACCGACCGCCCCGCACTTCGGACCCGCTCCGCCTCGACCACCAGTCGGCGGACTCGAGCGCGTTCGGGGGCCACTGGGGCCGGCTGTGGTTTGGTGCGCCGCCTCATCGACTGCCTCGGCCGCCCCAGCGGGCGTGTGCGGCCTTGCGGGCGCGCTGACTGGCGGTGAGGCCGTCCCACTCAGCGCCCTCTTCGCCTTCGGGAATCCCCAGCTGTGAGAGAAGGCGAGCAAGCAGCTGTCGTTCACTGCGGAGCTCGGCCGCCAGTGGGTGCGCGACCAGCTGACCACGTGAGCCCTCGGCGGTCAGCGGAGCATCGGCAAGCTCAGCCTGTAGGGCCTCAACACGGTCGAGCGTCCGGCACGCCTCGGTGAGCAGCTCGAGCTCGTGCTGAGCGGGCGTGAAGTCCTCTACCACAGCCCGCCACAGCCGGCGGCCGCGGGATCCGAGCCCGTGGGGAGCTCGTGCGGTCATCTACGCACCTCCTGGAGCACCGTTGACATGCCGGAACGCACAACCTGCGGTGCTGAGCCCCCCGCCCCGGGAGGGTGGTCAAGGGGGGTCCCCCCCCACCCCCTCATCGGGCTCGCCGCCGTTCTTCGCTCAGCTCACGGTCGAGATCGTATCCGTCCATACCCCGGAACCTCTGGGACAGGGGGCGGTGGTACGGTTCGTTCATTGCGGCCACGAGCTCTTCAGTCGTGGGGAAGTCGTCCGCCCATTCTCCGGGCGCGCAACCTGAACAAAAACCTTCTTTCGGTTTCGTTCGTCGTTCTTCGCTTCGGCTCATCAATGCACCACCTCACCGCGTGAAGACTCGCCGCCGGCCACGCTGTTACCTCCGCCGTGGCTTTCGCTTTCGTTGTTGTGATGGGATGCACGCACCCCGGCCCGTCTCTCCGCCCTCCGCCAACACCGGGCGTGCACGGCGATGAGGAACGGACTGGGCGGTTGCACTCGCTCGATGACCTCATACTCCTCTATGCGGGATACCTTCCTCCCGCACAAGGGGCAGGCCCATACCCGCGGGGTCAGAGTGTCGCTCATGGTCCTTACCTCCCTGCCTTGCCCTTGACGCACCAGGAGTGCACGGGGAGCAGCCGACCCTCTACGTCCTCGAGCGTGTCAGCCTTGCCCTGCCCGCAGATGTGGCAAGCTCCCCCGATCTCCCGAAAGACCGCCCGCCGCACCCACGGCCGGGTGGGGTCGAGTGGCTGAGACATGAGATCCTCATACGCCGGATCCCCCGGGGGGCACCAGTCCGATCGCCACGGGATGTCTTGGCGAAGGTGAGCCTCCACTACCCGCAGGGCCTCGGCCAGCGTGGTCTTACCCTCGGCCACGTTCAGCGGGCTCAGGCGGGGGTTACGAGCGTAGGTGCCCACGGCGGCCGAGAATGCCGAGAGGCCGGAGCGCGTGGTCTTGAGTATCTTGATTTTCACCTCCGGGAAGTGCTCCACCAGCTGGCTGTCCAGGTCGAGCACGGCCCCGTAGAGCCCGCGTCTCTGCCCTATGGCCGCCTGTGCCTTCTCAAGCGCAGTCACCGCCCGCCCGTGGGCGGCGTCAGCCGTGTCAAGAATGGTGCGCCTCCACTCGGGCCAGGTGTCGGCCATTGCCACAAGAAGAGCCTCATGGGCCTCGAGAAGCAGCGCCTCGGCGGCTGTGGCCTGCGTCTCTGATACGTCGATGGTGCGCTCCGCCTCCGGCCGGCTGAGCTTAGGCGGGGCCTTGCCCTCCCGGAGCGCCTTCGTCGCGGCGTCCACGTCCTCAGACTGGGCCTTCTTGGCCGCCTGCCGGGCCCGGCTCAGAGTGCCCAGAAGCTCATGGGCCTGTTCCACGCGCTCGAGAAAGAGCTGGTGTGCCTCGGCCACTGGGGCGGGCGGGTCCATCGCGAGGGGGAAGAGCTCCACGTCCTGCTCGAGGAGGTCAAGAATCGCGGCGGTACGCGCCGGTCCGGGGTCCTGCCGAACAGCGGACCGGGCGGAGGGATCCCCCCCATGGCCGGCAGTGAGCAGGCGGCCGAGGCGGGGCTTCGGGTAGATCGGTGTGGTCTTTGTCTTCACGTGGGGCCTCCTCTAGTTCACGGGGCGGATCCGGTCGACGATGGGGCTCAAGTCTTCGGGCGCCTTCTTCTGCTGCTCCGCTTCCCGGCGATCGAGCTCCGCGCCCAGCCAGTCACCCAGCACGTAGGGGTTGCGGAGCTCGGGATCGTCGACCACCTGCAAGCGGCCGTCTCTTACAGCCGCCTCGAGCTCCTCTTGGGGAATGCCGAGCCACTTGGCGGCCGTGTGCACGGGCACCAGATGGCCGAATCCCCACTCGTTTCGTGTGCTCATCTTTCTCCCTTCACGCGGTA
>Ga0334901_1003111_pt1 | contig 13016 bp, 10 predicted proteins | sample GraSluR3_MG_3_FD_207216 | JGI IMG/M metagenome (GOLD analysis project Ga0334901, IMG submission 207216) | Sludge microbial communities from methane-producing bioreactor in Wageningen University, Netherlands - Granular Sludge_15_08-R3 | ecosystem: Engineered > Bioreactor > Anaerobic >...
CTGCCGGATCGTCAATAAATTCCAAGGTATCGTTATCAAAATGCAATGTGCGGTTCAGCCGCACGGCAACAGCGCCCAAATTGACCAGGGTACAGCTGCGGAACCCGTTGGTTTCGTTCAGGGCGAAAGGCCTGCGGGTACGGATGCATTCAATGAAATCCGTTTGCTGAGGGGCAGGATCCTGGAAGTCAGCCAGTTTCAGCTGCCAGTCGGGTATGTCGCACCGGAATCCGGGGTATACGTTCCCGTTGGGTCCGGCTATGTACGGGGTATTGGGATCTCCGTAGTCATCTCCCCAGAGAACGATCTGGCACCCGTCGGCATAGGTGTAGGTAATGCTGCGCCAGGTACCCACCGCATCGTGGTGTTGCTGCGGGGCGTCTACTTCTACTTTTACCGGACTTTCGTTGTCCTTGTCCAGAAGGTACTGGACCGGGTCCATGTAATGTTGTCCCATATCGCAGAGGCCTCCGCCGTCGTAATCCCAGTAGCCGCGGAAAGTCTGGTGCACCCGGTGCGGGTTGTAGGGTTTGTAGGGAGCGGGCCCCAGCCATAGGTCGTAGTCCAGGTTTTCGGGAACCGGTTCGGGAACCAGGTTTTCTTTCCCCGTCCAGTAGAATTTCCAGTCGAATCCCGTGTGGCGGGATATGGTCACTTTCAGCGGCCAGCCTAACATGCCGCTGTTTACCAATTTCTTAAGGGGTTTAACTGTGGTGCCCAGCCCGTAAAAAGTATCCGAGAAACGGAACCAGGTGTTGAGCCGGAATACGCGGGAATTCCTTTTTACGGCTTCCATGACCCGTTTGCCTTCTCCAATGGTGCGCGTCATGGGCTTTTCACACCAGATGTCCTTACCGGCTTTGGCGGCTTCTACGGACATGATCCCGTGCCAGTGGGGAGGGGTGGCAATATGGACCACATCCACGTTGGGATCTTTTATCAGGTCCATGAAATGTGCATAGGTACGGACCTTGTCGGGGGCCATTTTGACGGCTGCTTCCAGGTGTTTGGTGTCTACATCGCAAACGGCGATCAACCGGGCTCCCTTGTAAGCAATGTGTCCGCGGCCCATGCCGCCCACACCAATTATCCCTTTGGTCAACTGATCGCTGGGGGCAATAAAACCATTACCTCCCAGTACATGTCTGGGGAGTATGGTCAGGGCAGCCAGGCCTCCGGCTACCTTGAGAAAATTCCTTCTGTCCAGGCTCATAAATTATCTTAGTTTGTTGTTTGTATATTTTTCAAAAATCGTATTGCGCAGTTTCGTATATGTTTGCATGATGGTCGTGGCACATGCTGCGGCGTGATCGTTCAGCAGTTTAGTGGCTGCTTGCGGATTGGTACGGTACAGGGCCAGGTATTGCTGTTCAATTTCCAGGTTCTTTTCAAAGAACGATTCTTCCATGGGTTCGCGTAACCGGACCAGGTCTTTTTTGGCTTCCTGGTAGCAGAGATTCAGCAAATTGTCCACCACATCCACGGCCCACCGGACAGAAGTATCTGAATAGTGGTCGGGATGGTATTCCATGTAAACATCTGGTGTTTGGGTCATTCCGGTGAAAAAAGGAATGTAGGGCGAGGTATAGGCATTGTCCACAAATACCCAGTAAACGCCTCCGATCCCATCGGGCAGGTTGCCGCGCAACTGGGCGCAGAACCCGTATTCCCCGTCAACGCGGGAAACCAGGCGGCGCCTGTTGGTCTTCAGGAGTTTCTGCAACTCGGTATTGGGAAACGGAGTGGCCAGCGGGCTTTTGACCATCTGGCCTTCCGGGCCCAGGACGTACCATACGGCATCGTTTTCCTTGTCGTAAATGGTCCCGGTGAAGGTACTCCGCTGGAAATCCATGATGTCCTTAATCGTCAGCAACTTGTTGGGTTTGAAAGAAAAGGGGTACATGCCAATGGGTTCGACGGTCTGGCCGTACTGGTTCAGGTTTTGGTAGGGATTGTCGGTCCAGCGCCGGGGCAATTCGGGAAGATCGGGGTTGTACAGCGCGTTGAAGAGCCATTGCCGGTGGGTGTGGGCTTCGCGCGGGGTGATTCCGGCGTAGGCGTTGCTCCAGATAAAGGGCATGGTGCCGTCGGGATCGTACCAGCCGTTTTCTATGGCCACACTCATATAATTGGAAGAGGCACGGTACTGGTCCGGTTTGGAAAGGTCAATTTCTTTAATCACGCTCCAGTTGGAAATAACGGCCACATGATCGTCCGGCAGCCGTTGTGCCGCCCAGATACAGCCCGGCTTGCCGCTGTCTTTTTTCCAGCCTTTGCCCACGGCAAAGAATTCCAGCACCCATACTTCATCGGGATCGGCCAGGGTAACCAGCTCGGGATCTTTCCCGCAGGAAGGAAGAAATCCGTAGGTTTCCATCAGGGTGGTCATCAGATCCAGTGCCTCCCGGGCTGTTTTGCAACGTTGCAGGGCAAAGGCCTGGGCCTGTTCTATGGTCATGATCTGGTCCCCTTCTCCTTTGGTCAGTTGAAGTTCCGGCCGCTGGTTGGTGGTGCTTTCGCCTATGCACAGCTGGTGTTCGTTGATTTGGGAATAAGCCGAGTGAAAATACGTGTAGGTTTGTTTTACCTGGGGTATGTATCCCAGGATTTCCCCGTAGTCATCTATGGGGCGGGTGTTGTCCAGCAATCCCCACCAGACGGGAGCCGTGGCACCTTTTTCAAAACGTTGTCCGGGAATGATACGTATGCGGCAGTCCGGTCCGCAATCGGTGTGTGAATTCAGAACGCTTCCGTCTGCGGTGGCTTTTTTACCGGCAATCACTACGGTGCAGGCAGTACTGTCAGACCAGAGAACAGAAGCAAGAAACAAAGAAAGTAACAGAATGATTTTTTTCATAATACAGAGTAATGCGTCGTACGACGGTGAGCTAACAAAAATAGACAATTTCCGTGATTTTATTAACTTAGCGGGACAATCATGAGAAATTCCCGGCTGATACTACTTGGTTTGTTGTTGCTGGTTTCCTGCAATACGGCACTCAGGCAGAATGCCATGCAAAAACGTCTGGCGAATCTGGACAGCCTGCTGAACCAAATGCCGCGTGTAGTCCTGGACAGTTTGGAACAAATGGATATTTCTGATTATCCGGAGTTTGACCAGGCGTATTACAATTTGTTGCTGACCATAGCCAGGGATAAAGCGTATGTGGAATTCCGGGACGATTCCATTATATCGTTAGCTGCGGATTGGTACAGGAAAGGCAGTGATCCCGAAAAGCTTGTCCGGTCCCTGATCTACCTGGGAATTGTCCGTTATGGGCTCAATCCAATGGACACATTGCCATACCTCCAATTGAAAGAGGCCGAAGGGATCATGAATATTCATGCCCTGGAAGACCCGCCGCTTCAGGTGCTGCTGTATGGGTATCTGGGGGATATTGCTTTACGTAACTTAAATTATGACCTAGCAGATGATTATTTTGAAAAGGAGTTAAGTGCTTGCCAAAAAACGGAAAATCACAGAAACTACATAGGTACGCTCATTAACTTATTTTATTCTAAAATATTGTTAAAAAAAACTGACGAAGTTCAGGAAATTGTGCTGCAATTAAATACTTTGGATTCTATTCCCGATGATTTAACTCTATATATAAATAAAGTTAATGCTTATTATTATCAGACAGGACATTCATTTAATGAATTTATTGCACGTACTCTGAATGATTCTTTAAAAGGAATGCATGACACCGATAAACCAAGAATACTGTTTGATATCTCTCAGTTTTATATGAAGCTGAACCGTATTGACAGCGCCGTTGTTTACGGAGAAGCCTGTATTCAATCGATCATAGACTCTTTAAATATTGACAACTATTCATTTTATAAACATCTTGCTTTTTTATATTCACTAACTGGAGAATACAAAGAATCTTCCGACAATTACAAAAAAGCCCTGGAGGCGTTTCAAACCTATCACACTGTAGTTAATGAAAAACGAATCCTGGAACTTGAAAAGAAATACAATATTGCTGAAGTGCAACAACAGTTGCTGAAAGAAAAACTAAAGAAACGGGCTTTTATCATAGGTTTCGTAGTCCTGTTTGCCATAGCACTGATTTTATCATTTGGAATCTTATATTGGAAGCACACAGCGGTCAGAAACAAGCGGCTGGAAATCATACAGCAGCAAAAAATAGATCAATTGCGTTTTTTTGTGGCGGCAATCAATTGTACACTGGGAATCCTTCCCGACTTTGTCGCTAACGTTAACCGATTGGCTCACAAGAACCGTGAAACCTGTCCGGAATTGTATCACACCCTGCAGGAAAAGATTGTCAGTATAAACAAAGAATACCGTAAATCATGTTCTGCCATAATACAAGATCCTCTTTTCAACAATATCTTCAATGACGATAATAGCCTTCCCGCTCAGCTCAGCGACCGGGAAAAACTCATTCATAAATTATCCGAAAGCGGTTTTTCGAATGAACTCATTGCCGGATTGTTAAATGTAACAACAGACAATATTCGTTCAAGCAAATCCAAAATTAAACGAAAACTGGAAGAAAAGTAACTGCATTTCATTTCTTAGGGCGAAACTTTTCAAATATAACTTGTTGATATAGTATGTATTAACCCTCATTTAGCCGAAACTTTTTTCTCTGTTATTGACTTTTAGTGATTTAATTAATAAAATTGCTAAAAAGTTGATTATTAAAATGTTTCTTACATACTTTGCCTTTTTTCTATTAACTGGTACTGCTTTGGCCCAAGATAGTACAAGTACTGTAAAAATTGATATTAAGATTGATCCATTGAGGCCTAAATCTCTTATTGGTGCGACCGTAACCGCTGAATACGACAATCAGTATGTTTATGTGCACATCCTGAATTTCACCGGTACGGCTTTCATTGAAATCAAAAATGCTGCAGGAGCATCCGTTTCCAGAATAAATGCCGGCATCAACAATGCCGCTAGCGTTTATATTCCTATAGATCATTTACCATCTGGTGAATATAATATTTACATAACAGCAGCCTACAGGTATTATGGTGTATTCTTGTTATGAGAACAGGTTCACAAGTTAAAACGAAACATATATTAATAAACCAGCCTTAGTAACTGCTATAGCATAGATGTATCTACCCTAAGTTTCTTATGTAAAAGCGAAATACTGTATCGTTGTCCACCATCTGTTCACAATGAAGATAATAGTTTATATATCAATTAAATATGCCTAGTTATAAAAATGTTTTTTCTTTTTTTCTCAAACGTTTAAAGATAAAACATACTCAAGATTACGCAGATAAACTATTTAACGAACATCCGCATAAAAATAATTTGTATGGATTATCAGACATGCTAACGGTTTATGGTATAAAGAATGCGGGATTCAAGATTGAACATAAAGAAGAGATTTACAGTGTAACTACACCATTTATTGCTTATGCTGGTGGCAGTTTTGTATTGGTAGATGCTATTAACCTAGAGCAGACAAATTATTATTGGAATGGAAAAACTATTTCTTTAGCTACCAGTGATTTTTTAAAAATATGGTCAGGCATTTTTTTGGTAGCTGAACCCGATGAACAATCGATTGAGCCGGATTACCAACGTCATAAATTTACAGAAATAGTAAACAAAGCTAAAAATTACGTTGCGGGCGTAAGCCTGGCAAGTGCTTTTCTTATCGCTTGCATTACAACAAGAGTATATGCCCACATAGATTTGTTAGTGCTTATTATGCTGCTACTGAACCTGGCTGGGATCTATATCGGATACCTGCTGCTCTTAAAGCATTTGCACATAAAGGGAGGTTATGGTGACAAAATATGTTCGTTATTTAAGCAAGCCGATTGTAATAACATTCTCGAATCCGATGCCGCATCATTGTTTGGTATCATCAGTTGGAGTGAAATTGGATTGAGTTATTTTATCTCAAATGTGGTAATTATACTCATCTTTCCTCAATTGACGGTATGGATGGCATTTATCAATATTTTTGCGCTTCCTTATAGTTTTTGGAGTATTTGGTATCAGCGGTTTAAAGCTAAACAATGGTGCCCGTTGTGCTTGATGGTACAGATATTAATGTGGTCAATATTTGTAGTAAACTTGTGTAAAGGTTTTATCGGGGTTCCCGTTTTTGATGTATTGCAAATAGGTATAACGGCATGTGTATATATTATTCCGTTACTCGCAATTCATACTCTTGCACCATTAGTTATAAACAAACGCCTTATAGTGCAAGTAACTCAGGAAATAAACAGCCTTAAAGCTAATGAAAAGGTTTTTACTACTTTACTTAGAGAACAGATTCGTTACGATGTTTCTCCTGATTATTCACACGTTTTTCTAGGGAATCCCTCGGAAAGTCTTTTTGTCACGGTCCTTACCAATCCGCATTGTAATCCGTGTGCCCATATGCATGAACGGATAGGCATATTTCTGAAGAACAATCCACAAATTCAGGTGCAATATATTTTTTCATCTTTTTCCCCTAAATTGGAGATTTCTGCACGATACCTAATTGCTGTTTACTTTCAAAAAAGCCCTGAAGAACGCGAGAGTATTTATAATGAATGGTTTAAAAGCGGAAAAATGAATAAAGAAGCTTTCTTCTTAAAATATCCGGTGGATATTAACAATGATTCTGTTACAGAAGAGTTTAATCTTCACAAGTCATGGATTAAGATGTCGCAGTTTCGCGCAACGCCTACCTTATTAATAAATGGATACAAATTGCCAGTAAATTATAAAATAGAAGATTTGAAATACTTTACCGATCCAGATTTCGAAATCAAATAACTGTTGTTGCTATGCAAGACAACAGGCAGTCGATAAGCGCAATTGATTGTTGACGTATTGCATGGAACTTATTTATTTTATTAACTAAAACAATTTATTATGATTACAACTCGCTCGTTGCAAGGTGCAACAATTAGACAACAACGCCATGAAAGATGTTATAGGTGGGGAGACGATGGGTAGACTTGTATGTGATCGAAATACAGGTGTGGCCATTTATGTACCTAATTGTGATAGATCAACAGTGGAACCACTCTGTGGAGGAGATTTAAGTAACGCATATTGTACTGAAATGAATGTACCAGAACAAGTTGTTTTGGAGTAGTTTTGACGGGGCACAAGTTAAGTTTATACTTAAGTTGTGCCCCATTTTTTATTTAGATTAATTAGAAACACCAACCAATTATGAATCAATTGAAAGCAAAGCACTTATTCTTCTTATTAGGCCTCTGCAGCAGTATCTTAGTTGCAAATGCCAGCTCTATTAACCCTGACAATAATCAACATGAAAATACTATATTCCAAGTAGTATATAAAGTAAGTCAAAAGGCAATAAAAAATCAAAAATCTATCGAAATAATTGATACAATGGCTTTATACTGTAGCGAAAATATAAGTTTGTATTCCACTTGGAATAAGGAGGCCAAATACGATGTGTACCAGACCCCTATTACTTGGACAAAAAAGTCAAACTGGTTGAGCTATTCTCGTATCATAAATTGGGGTTGACGAACAAATATACTCATTTGTTTGGTGATTCGTAAGATACTGACTAATTGTTTCCTTATTCAAATTATAAATCGTATCAAAGGGTAACAAGCCTCCAAAGTAACCATTCCATTTTTTTACAGGGACCGTTCCCAAGGTAGCGTGCCTCCTACGATTATTATACCAGTCCCGGTGTGCCTGAAGCGTAAGTTTGGCTTCATAAAAGCCTTGAAATTCAAATCGATCAATAACCTCTCTTTGGACAATGCTATGGAATGCTTCAATATAGGCGTTTTCTTCCGGAGTAGCTATATGGGTAAATTCCTGATTTGCTTCGGCAGTCCGTAAAAACTGTTTGACATCATTGGCTATGAACTGCGATCCGTTATCATTTCTGACGGTGACGCCCTTTATACCAAAAGCACTATTGATCCTTCTGAAAATATTTATCACATCCATCTTTCGAATACTCTTTTGGAAGATTTGCTCGATGGCTATTCGAGTAAAAACATCAAGAACGGTAAGCAAATAATAATTTCTGGATTCTCCGGCAACCCAAACATATTTTATGTCCAGACAAAGGTACTCCATGGGGCGGATGGCTTCGATTTTTCGATGCTTGACAAACTGTCGCTTTCCACTGGTGCTAATCACCTTGCCCAGCAACAGATTCTGTTCCTTCATTAATCGATAAACCTTTTTGTGGTTGATAATATAGCCCATCTCTCGCAGTTCATCTGTGATATTATGGTACCCATAACAACAAAATTCCTGAGAAAGAATGCCTTTGATTTCTTCAATAACCAGCGTGTCATCTACCCGGGTCCCATCTTGTCTGAATGTGCAAACACTTGGTTTTGCTCCCCGTTTGCCATCAGAAGACTTGTAATAAAAACTACTTTTTGAAAGATCAACCCAGGAAAGAAGGTTTTCCAATGTGGTTATAGATTCATGGCTCTGCACGATCATCTTCTTGTCTTGATTTGAAATGAAGTTTTTTTTAGCAGCTCAGATTTTACTTCCAACTCCAGTGCTTGTCTGGCAATGATCTTTTTTAACCGTTCATTTTCTTCTTCCAGATCCCGCAAAGCAGGATCTACTTTCCTATAGGCCGGTTTTAAACCGTTTATGCCCTGACTAAGATACTTCTTCTTCCATCTTAACATTACTGAGCTTGATAGATTGTATTTACGGCATGTTTGGGCCTGGCCTTCTCGTTGCGCTTCCTGTAATATCGATAAACGATCCTCAGGTGTAAATTTTCTTCGTTCTTTTGTCATGATTGCTAAATTAACTATTACTAAACTGTTTTTATAATTTAGTCCAGTTATTTAGGGGGCTAGTACACGATGCACTTCAAGCTACTAAAGAAAACATTCTATCAAAATCAAAACAAAAGGTTACAACTTATGCCTACGAATCTTTCGTATCTAATCTTAACGATAAAAATAATATAGGAGTTTGGACTATTAATTGGGAAATGGAAGATATATTTAAGGATAGAGTATCAAATTCAGCTACTTTTATATACAAAGATAAAGATGAAGGATGGATTAAAGCCGTGGAAAACATTCCGCTTCAAAATTGGGATATACAATCAGATACAATGACTGTACTTGGTTATAAATGTCAAAAAGCCACTACTGCCTTTTGGGGCAGGAATTATAATGCATGGTTTACTTTGGATATTCCACTCCATGATGGACCATGGCTGTTTTCCGGATTACCGGGTTTAATATTAAGGATTCAGGATACAGAGGGCATTTTTCAATTTACTGCTGTTGGACTGGAGCAGTTAATGACACCAATGACTTTGGCTGTGGACGAATCTGTTTCATATAAAACAGTGACTTTAAAAAAATATTTGGCATTGAAAAAGAATAGACGCAAAAGTGTACAATACTACAGTTATGAAAATAATGTTCTATACATTGCAGACATTTATAACCCTATTCAATTTGAGTCATTATACGAAGAGAATTAGCATATGATATATTGGCATTACATCTAATCAAACATTTCAGATGAATCGCGCCATTGTTACTTTTACTTTTTTTCTGTTTGGGATATCTTGTTACGCACAAACGGAAATCAAAGGCAAAGTACTTGATAATAAAAAACGTAATCCCATTGTAGCTGCGACAGTAATTTTGCACCCTGTAGGGTTACAAGACATCCTGACATATGGCACCACCGGAGAGGACGGATCATTTGTCTTGAAAAAAGCAGGTTTGCCCGATTCGGTGGTTATTTCTGTTCGCTCCATGAACACCGAACCTTTTAGTAAAATAATTACAAGTAACATTGATTTTGTTGAGTTGAACGTTACAGAAAAAGCAATCGCACTAAACGAAGTGATTGTCAAACCTGTTAAAATACGGCAAAAGGGAGACACCCTAAATTACTCCGTTTCGAGTTTTGTAGACGTTACAGACAAAAGCATAGGAGATGTTTTGAAAAAACTTCCTGGTATACAAGTACTCTCATCCGGAAAAATTCTATATCAAAACAAAGCCATCAGTAAATTCTATATTGAAGGATTGGATATGCTCAGAGGAAAATATGGCATCGCAACCAATAATATTGATGCTTCCAAAGTTGCCACCGTGCAAGTGTTGGAAAATCATCAACCCATCAAAGTGTTAAAAGATATGGAGATTCCGGAGGAGGCTGCTATTAACTTAAAATTGAAAGAGTCGGCTAAAGGTGCATTCTTTGCCACCGTACAACTGGGATTAGGTTTGCCTTTGTGGCTCTTCAACAACGAGTTGGTTGGTATGCGCTTTACCCGCAAACAACAAAACATGTTGGTATTTAAAGATGACAATACGGGACGAGACATTGCGCAAGAGTTGGTTTCTTTTTATGATAATACACGAAATTTGGGGGTTAATTTCCTCTCTGTATCAAAACCCGGAACTCCGCCCATCAACAAACAACATTTTTTGTTCAACAATGCCAATGTTGTGTCAATGAACAATTTATATGTTATCAATAAAGATATGACTTTGACTGGGAATGTTAATTTTCTATATGATAAACAAACACAAAACGGATTCTCTGAACGCCAAATATTTCTTACAAATGGCCAAAAAGTCACCATTGTTGAAGATGCGCAAAATCAATTACTAAAACGCGAACTGGAAGGAAATTTAGTGTGGGAAAGCAATCTGGAGAACAAATATCTGAGTAACAAATTGAGAGCTATCGGTAAATGGAATAATGAAAACAGCATGCTGCTTCCAAGCAGCAGTTCTCAAAACAATCAATCCCTTCAATCGTCACAAATCAATATTAGCAATGATTTTGAGTATATGTTCAAGCGCCACAGACAACAATATCGTATTGGAGCATATGCCGGATATGTTTCGCAACCAGTCTCACTTTCCTCTTCGCCGTCTTCTCTTGCGGAAATTGTCATGAATAATCCGCTTGTGGATTCAGTAATGCTACAAGACGTCCGATATCGTCAATTTTCATCCAACGCATATTTTTCCGGAGGATTTGGAGAAAAATTTATAATTAGTTATAAAGCTCAAATTTTTACCAACATCTATCGTTTACATACGCAAATGTATAATGATTTGAACAGAAATATCCCGTTGATAGCGGATAGTCTGCAAAACGATTTGTCACGAAATGAATTTGGTGGCATTCTTTCCACCTCGATTTCGTACAAGTTTTCGTCCTCTTTATACGGCACTATTACCATTCCCTTTGAATATGTATGGATGCAACGCAAGGACCTCAATCACAATTTGAATAAAAATAAAGGATATACGCTGTTTTCTCCCTTTTTACAACTCAATTATATCATTTCACCCCGTATCAAATTATTCATAATTGCCAATCATAACCAATCAATTGGCGGAATTCAGGAAGATTATTCAGGTTATATCATGGGTAATTACAGAAGTGTCAAACGTACAGGTCTGATTCAGAGTGAAAATAGAAGTACTTTCGGAAGCATTTCAATGGATTATAAAAATCCTTTTACCGCTTTTTTTGGTGGTTTATACTTTAGTTTTAGCAATAATTGGACAAATATTTTAAGAGATTATCGCTACAATGGTATTTACGCGAATGAAGACGGTATATACCACCCTAATTCATCAAATACAGTCCGAGGCAATCTCTCTTTAGGAAAAAACGTTGACGCGATTTGTTCGGACTTAAAACTTCATGTCGGTTTTTTGTATTTTAACGGGCTGACATTGAATCAAGGTGAAATCACCAAGTTCAGCACACAATCCTGGAATATCTCCCCATCTGTATCTTCCGAAATAACAAAATGGTTAATAATTAAATACAATGCTGATTACAGACAATCTCTGCAGGTGATAAGTGAGGAGAAAAAACCTATGATCCACAATTTCAGACAGAACATCACAACCTCTATCATACCCATCAAAATACTTATTCTCAGCCTATCGTTCAACCATTATTACAATAGCGCGCTTTCGGTGAATACTAAATCCGCTTGGTTTGGCAATATCGGACTCAAATACATAATGAAAAAGGTGGAAATAATGATAGATTGGACAAACATTTTCAATACACGTCAATTCATCACTTCATCTTACAGCAACGTAATGAGCTATTATGCGCAATATGTTATGCGTCCCACGGAAGTGCTGCTCAGAGTCAAATTTAAGTTGTTGTAATGATTGATGAAGACGAAATCATTGTCAACAAAATCTTTAAAAGGCCCTCTGAAATTGTGAAAGACACGCTCGCAATTTTCTGAGAATATTGATTTCAAGGTAAAATTGTTATAAATTTACATAAAATTTAACTTGTTGATTCATAGAAAAGTAAATATTGCTTCTCTTTTCATAGTGATGTTTACGGGACCTTTTACCCTGTGGTCTCAGGATAATGTGTCGTCTTACATTATCTCGGGAACAGTCACTGATTCTCTGGGTATTCCTGTGTCCGGGGCTACTGTAGTGTTACGTTTTTTTGAGACAGACTCGGCAAATGTTGTTACCTGGGGAGTTACCAACCAAGAGGGATCCTTTGTATTGAAAAGCAAAGCCGGACACTACCTTTTGAACGTGCGTTTTACCGGTTACAAGGAATGGAATGAACAAATTTGGGTAAGCGGAAGTCTTACTATACCTACTGTCATTTTGGAAGAAGACGTACAGAAATTAACGGAGATTACTATAAGGGACACACCCATCAGGTACCGTCCCGATGGTTATGTTGTTTCCATGGTCAACAGTCCCATGGCAAAAGACAGGACAAGCATTGAGGTTTTGAATTACCTGCCCGGTGTTTCCGATTTAAAGGTAAACGGTCTTTCTGCAATAGTATATGTGGATGACCGGAAGTTGTCCTTCTCGGGTGATGATTTGAAAGCGTACCTGGAAGCAATCCCTGCCGGGGACATAACCAGCATTGAAGTCATTCCGATTTCCGGTGTGGCATTTTCAGGCAGTTCCCTCTCTGCTATAATCAAGTTAACGCTGAAGAAATTACCGGAAGGGGGCGGTCGTTTTTATGCACAATCTTCTGTGAACGCAGATAAGCAACG